>Ga0209443_1001679_pt1 | contig 13654 bp, 10 predicted proteins | sample LauGreBMM110DCMD_2_FD_187571 | JGI IMG/M metagenome (GOLD analysis project Ga0209443, IMG submission 187571) | Freshwater lake microbial communities from Lake Michigan, USA - Su13.BD.MM110.DCMD (SPAdes) (version 2) | ecosystem: Environmental > Aquatic > Freshwater > Lake | place: Lake Michigan... | reverse complement strand
ATTCTTTGCTGACTTCCCCTCAAGGCGGGCTGCAAACGCCGGTATCTTATCGGCATGGGTCGGTTCATCCCTTATTATGTTAGTGACCTTTATCACCGCAGTGCCTATGGGCGTTGCAGCAGGCGTGTATCTTGAAGAATACGCGCCTAAGAATTGGTTCACTGATATTGTTGAAATCAATGTCACCAATCTCGCAGGTGTGCCCTCTATTATCTATGGCTTGTTGGCCCTTGGATTATTTGTATACACATTCCATCTGGGTCAAACGATTGTCACAGCTGGACTAACACTCGGTCTTTTAATGTTGCCGATTGTGATTGTATCCACACGCGAAGCCATTCGATCGATTCCAGTTGCGATACGCGAAGCAGCTTACGCTGTGGGCGCCACAAAATGGCAGGTTGTTTTACACCACGTGATTCAATATTCGTTTGGTGGCATCCTCACAGGAATTATTATTGGCATGGCAAGAGCTTTAGGTGAAACAGCGCCTATTATTACCGTAGGAGCATTGACCTTTATTGCATTCCTACCGCCAGCCCCTTTAACCAATGTAGCTCCCTTTATTTCTTTTGAATGGCTTCAATCAGGATTCACAGTACTTCCTATTCAAATGTTTAGCTGGCTATCAAGACCTGAACATGCATTTCATATCAATGCCGCTGCAGCTGGAGCTGTGATCATCATGCTCACACTTGTGATGAATGGAACGGCTATTTGGTTACGTTATCGTATTCGTAAAAATATTAAATGGTAAATTTTATCTACAGGAAAAAAAATGGCACAAAATAAATTAAACATCAAAGCTGAAGCAAAGAATCTTAATTTTTTCTATGCAGACGGCACCAAGGCATTAAAGGATGTAAGCCTTCCTGTTTATGAGAATAAAATTACAGCACTCATCGGCCCTTCAGGTTGCGGCAAATCTACATTCTTACGCTGCTTTAACCGTATGCATGATTTATATCCTGGCAATCGCTATGAGGGTCAAATCCTTCTTCACCCGGATAACACGAATGTGCTTGCTAAAGGCGTGGATCCGATCGAAGTGCGTATGCGCATCAGTATGGTGTTCCAGAAACCAAATCCATTCCCAAAGTCTATCTATGAGAACGTGGCATATGGCCTAAGAGTGCGCGGTGAAAGATCCAAATCTGCGGTGGATGACAAAGTTGAGGAGGCATTAAAAGGTGCTTCACTTTGGAATGAGGTCAAAGATCGATTACAGGATTTAGCTTTTAATTTATCTGGCGGCCAACAGCAACGTTTATGTATCGCGCGTGCGCTAGCGACAGATCCTGAAATTATGTTATTCGATGAGCCCACATCAGCGCTTGATCCCATTGCGACAGTGAACATTGAGGAGCTTATGTCGGGCTTAAAAAATAAGCTGTCAATTTTAATCGTGACACATAATATGCAACAAGCTGCTCGTATTTCTGATTACACAGCCTATATGTATCTAGGGGAAATGATTGAGTTCGATGCCACGGATAAAATTTTTACGAACCCAGGTAGAAAAGAAACAGAAGATTACATTACAGGTAAGTTCGGCTAAGCTTTTTTTTAAACTGCTTAAAGCTATAAAAAAAATTTAAAGTGGTTTGCTACTTTTTTTATTCTGCTAGGCCTTCTTCTTACCAACCTGAACCTCTACCCCTAGAATATTTTTTCTCATGGCTTAGGCTTTTTAGGTTGGACGTCCACAGGCTATGTCAAAAAAGATCGCGCCATCATGATTAACTTTGGGTTACAAATCCCTTTATTTATGATTGGTTACTTCAAACTTTTTGGAATGAGTTAAGCGGCTTCCTTAACTTTTTCTGCAATAAAGTTAGCGTAACTTTTAACTTCCTCTAAGTCTTGACCCTCTACCATGACTCGAATCTTAGGCTCAGTGCCTGATGCTCTTAAGAGTACACGGCCTTTGTCATTCAATTTTTCTTCTACACTTTTCACAGCATCCTGAATTGATTTATTTTTTTCTAAATCAATTCTTTTATGTGTTTCAACATTAATTAACACTTGAGGATACAGTGGCGAATCTTTAGTGGCCTCATACAGCGATTGATTAAGAAGTCGTAATGATTTTAAAACTTGTAGAGATGCGATGATGGCATCCCCTGTTGAATGCTGATCAAGGGTCAGTATGTGGCCTGAGTTTTCGCCACCAATCGACCAGCCTTTTTCAAGAAGGGCTTCTAAAACATAACGATCTCCGACATGTGTCCTTATAAATTCAACATCTAGATCATGAAATGCTTTTTCAATTGCCATATTGGTCATGAGGGTTCCAACCACTCCGCCCTTTAATTGATTTTTTTCTTTTAAGGCTTTTGCAATCACTAAAAGAAGCTGATCGCCATCAACAATGTGTCCTAAATGATCAATCATCACGACACGATCTCCATCTCCATCAAAAGCAATACCTAAGTCTGCTTTATTTTTTAAGGTAGCTTCTTTAATCGTGTTGGGGTGTGTAGACCCTACATCTAAATTAATATTAAAACCGTTAGGCTCATTACCTATTGTGATAACTTCAGCACCTAATTCAGAAAATATTTTTGGAGCCACATGATAAGTAGCGCCATGTGCACAATCCAACACCATTTTAAAACCTCGAAGATTAAGCTTTTCTGGAAATGTACTTTTACAAAATTCGACATAACGACCTTCAGCGTCGTCTACACGCTTTGCTTTTCCAAGCTCACGAGGTAAAACTGTTTTAATAGGTTGGTTCAAAGCTGATTCAACTTCCGCTTCAAATGCATCAGGTAGTTTTTCTCCAGCATCAGAAAATATTTTAATGCCGTTATCAGGAAATGGATTATGTGATGCAGAAATGACAATGCCCGCTTGCGATCTTAATACTTTTGTAAGGTAAGCAATAGCTGGTGTTGGCATAGGACCAGTTAAATATACATTAACACCTGCCGCAATAAATCCTGACTCCAGCGCTGACTCCAACATGTAGCCTGAAACTCTTGTGTCTTTACCAATGACAACGCTCGGATGTTTTATTTTTTCATCTCGATTATTTTTAACTAGGATAGATCCAATCGCAAACCCTAGACGAATAAAAAAATCAGGTGTAATGGGGTCTTGACCCACAACGCCTCGAATACCGTCTGTACCAAAATAATGTCTTGTCATATTTAAGCTGAACTCTGCGCTACTTGAATAATCTTAAAAGCACTTTGTGTTTCTTTTACATCATGAACTCGTAATATTTTAGCCCCTTTTACTACAGAAAGGATAGCCGCTGAAATGCTGCCTGATAGATGATCGTCATGATCACCATTTAAGACTTTTCTAATGAATGATTTTCTAGAAAGCCCTACCAGGATTGGCAAGTTTAAAGATTGAAATGATTCAATGTTTTGTAGGAGTTCTATATTATGTTCGAATGTTTTTCCAAATCCAAAGCCTGGGTCTAAAATAATACGGGATTTATCGATACCTTCATTCGCAAGAAGATTTGCACGCTCTTCTAAAAAAGATCTCACTTCACTCACCACATTTTTATAAGTCGGATTAAGTTGCATTGTCTTAGGCGTTCCTTGCATGTGCATTAAGCAGACGCCTACATTTGATTTTTTAATCAGATCGATCGCATTTGGTTTTTGTAGGGCATAAATATCATTGATCATCGCGACATCCATATCAATGACCTCTTTCATAACTTCTGGTTTGTATGTGTCAATTGAGATAGCGATATCAGAGATTTTTTTTATGGCCTCAATGATAGGTACAATTCTTTTTAATTCTTCATCTGCACTTACAGGGTCAGATCCGGGCCGGGTTGATTCTCCACCAATATCAATGATATCAACACCCTCTTCAATCATTTCATTAGCATGTTTTAAAGCTTCATTAACATCTAAATACTTACCGCCATCTGAAAAAGAATCGGGTGTGATATTTAAAATGCCCATGACGAGTGGGCGCTTTAAATCATAGAAATGTTTATTTAATTGAAGCATAATAAAAAACAAAGGCTAGATAAACTAGCCTTGATTTGATTAACCCTTAGCGCTAGGTTGAGGCACCACCGCAACCTGAGGACCTGAAGGTCCTTTATCGGCTCTTGGTGGATTAGGTATCTGCTTAGGTTTGGGTGGTCTCACTTTTTTGCCCGCCATGATGTCATTGATCTGGTCCGCATCAATCGTTTCATATTCAAGCAAAGCTTTTGCCATCGCCTCGACTTTACGGCGATTTTTTTCAATGAGCTTTCTAGCAACGCTGTATTGTTCATCAAGAATACGACGAATCTCGGCATCTACCTTTTGTTGGGTCGCTTCCGAAATTGTTTTGGAAGACATCGCACCAAAAAAAGAATCTTGATCTTGACCCACATAAACCATCGTACCTAATTTATCTGACATACCGTAACGCGTTACCATGTCACGTGCCAATTTCGTTGCGCGTTCAAAATCATTCGATGCACCTGTCGACATTTGCTTCATAAACACTTCTTCAGCAATTCGTCCGCCAAAAAGAATCGAAATTTCTTCTAGCATCTTATTTTTATAATTACTAATACGATCGAACTCTGGCAACTGCCATGTAAGACCTAACGCCCAGCCGCGAGGCATAATTGTCACTTTATGCACGGGGTCTGCGTGAGGTAATAATTTTGCAACCACTGCATGACCTGACTCATGGAATGCCGTATTCATCCGCTCTTCTTCTCTCATCACGAGCGATTTTCTTTCAGGGCCCATAAAGATTTTGTCTTTCGCGTCTTCAAAATCCTGCATATCGACCGTGCGTTTATTTCTTCGAGCTGCAAACAATGCTGATTCATTCACAAGGTTGGCTAAGTCAGCGCCTGAAAAACCCGGCGTACCTCTAGCAATGATGCTTGCTTTCACATCTGGATCTGCTGGAATTTTTCTCATGTGCACTAAAAGAATTTCTTCACGACCTTTAATGTCAGGAAGAGACACCATCACTTGCCGATCAAAACGTCCTGGGCGCAATAAAGCTTTGTCGAGGACATCTGCGCGATTGGTTGCTGCAATAACGATCACGCCTGAATTAGGTTCAAAGCCATCAAGCTCAACTAACAGCTGATTAAGCGTTTGTTCACGCTCGTCATTGCCACCACCGGAACCTTGACCACGAGAACGGCCTACCGCATCAATTTCATCGATAAAAATAATACATGGCGCGCTCTTTTTAGATTGTTCAAACATATCTCTTACACGAGCAGCGCCGACACCTACAAACATTTCTACGAAGTCAGATCCTGAAATCGTATAGAAAGGCACTTTAGCTTCACCTGCAATTGCGCGCGCTAGTAATGTCTTACCTGTACCTGGAGGTCCCACCATGAGAACACCCCTTGGAATGCGGCCACCTAATTTATGAAACTTGCTTGGGTCTCTTAAGAATTCAACTATTTCTGTGACCTCTTCTTTTGCTTCATCGCACCCTGCTACGTCAGCAAATGTCGTTTGATTATTTGTTTGATCAAGTTGTCTGGCTTTGCTCTTACCAAATGAAAATGGGCCGCCGCCTTTGGAGCCGCCTTGCATCTGACGCATAAAGAAAATCCAAACGCCCACCAAAAGAATCATCGGAAACCATGAAATGAAAATACTCATAAGCACTGATTGCTGCTCATCAGGCTTAGCTTCAACAATGACGTTATTTTTTAGAAGGTCGGATACTAACCACGGATCAGTTGGAGCATAGGTATTAAATTTCTTACCTTCGCTCGTTGTCCCTTTAATTCTATGATTATCAATCTCAACTTTGGCAATTCTGCCTTCTTTGACCTGCTGCATAAATTGAGAGTAAACAAGTGCTGTATCAGTTTTCGAAGACCCTGAAAACTGATTAAAAATAGTCATGAGAAGGAGTGCTATCGCAACCCAGATGGCAATACTTTTAAGAGTGTTGTTATTCAATTGGTGGATGACCTCGTATCATCTATTTTCATTAGTTAATTTTAAACCTAATTCCGTGACTGCATTATGACTTTTTAAGCTTTTGCAAAGCCCAGCAAATAAACCTCACTACTTCGATCACGTGAAGCTTTAGGCTTTACTGTAATCACTTTTTCAAACTCAGGACGCATCTTTTTCACCAGCTCATCAAAGTCAGCGCCAACAAATGTCTTGACTAGAAAATGGCCACTTGGTTTCAACCATTGTAAAGAAAAGTCTAAAGCAAGTTCAGTGAGATACATCACACTTGGCTGATCGACTGTCTTTATACCTGTAATATTGGGGGCCATATCGGAAATTACAAGGTCTATAGCTGAATTATTTAAGTAGGTTTCAAGCTCCCTTAAAGAGGCTTCTTCTCTAAAGTCCCCCTGAATAAAATCGACCCTAGGAATGGGGTCCATAGGCAGCAAATCCATAGCGATAATATGGCCTTTACCTTGAAGTAGCTTTGCCACCACCTGAGACCAGCTTCCAGGACTTGAGCCCAAATCGACGATATTCATACCGGGCTTGATGAGCTTATATTTCTCATGAATCTCCATAAGCTTATAAGCAGCTCTAGATCGAAAGCCATCTTTCTGGGCTTGTTTAACGAAGGCATCATTCACATGCTCTTGCATCCAAGCCTTGCTAGTTCTTGTTCTTTTCATCTGTTAAAATCGATTCTTTAAAGATCTTTAAGAAATTTTCTACCTTGAATTCAAAAGCCATTGCATACCTTCGAAGCTTAGCTCACGCATTAAATCCAGTGGTTAGAATTGGCAATAAAGGTTTATCGGCATCAGTCATTAAGGAAATCGATCTTAATCTTAACGCACATGAGCTTATTAAAATTAAAATTCACAATGATGATAGATCGGTTCGTGAATCCATGTTAAGTGAAATATGTGGGGCACTTCAGGCAACAGCCGTTCATCATATCGGCTTACAAATCATTGTCTATCGCGAGGCGTCCGATCCTAAGATCGTCATACCTAAATAATTATCTGATTTTTAAGATCACAAAAACGCCTAAAAAACACTCAAGTAAATACGCAATACTTGAAACACCATGCCACGTGCTAAATCGATCAGCAAATACGCTCTCCATCACATCTTTCGGCATCGCTTCTAACTTGAATTTTTCTAAGAGTGGATTAATCCCTAAATGACTAATCAGAATTAAAACGAGCATCAACACAACCAACCAAAAGAAGCTTTGCTTTAATGCATTCGTGCCAAACTGATACACGCGCTGAATTAATAAATAAATACTAGTGGCCATGCCCACAAAAGCCATCATCTTAAAAAGCTGCCCCGCAATATTGCCTGCGAGTTGCGCCTCAGGAATGAGCTTAAATAATTCATAAGCCACAATGCCTACCACCCACAATCCACCTATCCAAAAGGTTGCGGCAATCAGTGCTAAATTTTCTAACCAATGTTTCATTGTGTTTTTAGTTTAATACAAAAATGGATTGAATTTATAGATACTTGATATCTAATATCTCGTAAGATTTAGCCCCGCCCGGTGTATTTACTTCAGCCACATCACCGATAGCCTTTCCGATAAATGCTTTTGCAATCGGTGAATTGATTGAAATCTTTTTCTGCTTAATATCGGCCTCATCATCACCCACAATTTGGTAAGTAAAGATATCTTCTGTATCAAGATCTTGCGCTTCAACTGTGGAGCCAAACACACACTCACTCTCACCTACAATCGAAGCAGGGTCAATCACCATAGCGGTAGAAAGTTTAGCTTCAATTTCTGCTATGCGCCCTTCAATAAAACTTTGACGCTCTTTCGCAGATTCATATTCAGCATTCTCAGATAAGTCGCCTTGCGCTCTTGCTTCTGAGATTGCCTGGATGATATTAGGGCGATCAATACTTTTTAAGCGCTGAAGTTCTTCTTTAAGCTGATCAGCGCCTTTAATGGTCATGGGTATTTGTTTAAGCATATTCATTCCTATTAAAACAAAAACCACGCTCTTTGGATGGAGTGTGGTTTATAAAAAATTGAGTGTATTTTAAGTGAGTTCTTTATGCAAGCTTTGGATAGAGGTGACCGTAATTTCTTCCGCGAAGTTCATACCAATACATGCTGCTTTAGCGCCTGCAATCGTCGTGTAATAGGTCACCTTGTTTTGTAATGCAAATCTTCGAATTTCATAAGAGTCTAAAATCGCACGTTTATCTTCCGTCACATTTACGATAAAAGAAATTTCATTATTCTTAATCATATCCACAATATGAGGCCTTCCCTCTGTCACTTTATTCACCGGTTCAACTTTGAGTCCCGCTTCCATCAACGCCTTTGCAGTGCCTTGAGTCGCCACAATTTTGAAACCTAATTTATCCAATGATTTTGCAATCTCAACCACTTTAAGATGGTCTTCACGCCGCACGCTGATAAATGCTTTTCCATCTTTAGGTAATTTTGTAGATGACCCGAGTTGGGATTTAATAAATGCTTCCGCAAACGTTTTGCCCAAGCCCATCACTTCGCCGGTTGACTTCATCTCAGGCCCTAAAATGGTATCGACCCCCGGAAACTTAATGAATGGAAATACAGCTTCTTTCACAGAGAAAAATTTCGGCACAATTTCTTTTGTAACTTTTTGTGACTTGAGACTCAAACCTACCATAGCGCGAGCAGCAATTTTAGCTAACTGCAATCCACATGCTTTAGAAACAAAAGGAACGGTACGAGATGCTCTTGGGTTTACCTCTAACACATAAATCACGCCACCTTGAATCGCAAATTGGACATTCATAAGACCTATAACCTTGAGTGCTTTTGCCATCTCAACTGTTTGTTTTCTTAATTGATCTTGAATTTTTTTAGACAAGCTATAAGGAGGAAGGGAGCATGCTGAGTCACCTGAGTGAACCCCGGCTTGTTCAATATGTTCCATAATGCCGCCGATAATGACATCTTTGCCATCTGATAGCGCGTCCACATCAATTTCAAGCGCATCATTTAAAAAACGATCAAGGAGCACAGGTGAGTCATGAGATACTTTTACAGCCTCCCTCATATAACGCTCAAGCTGCTCTTGCTCGTGGACGATCTCCATAGCGCGACCACCAAGAACGTAACTAGGTCTCACTACAAGTGGATAACCAATTTCTTCTGCCAAACGAATGGCATCTTCAGGTGTTCTAGCTGTGCGATTCGGTGGCTGTTTAAGTCCAATCGAATGCAGCATTTTTTGGAAGCGCTCACGGTCTTCTGCCATATCAATAGCATCCGGTGTAGTACCAATAATTGGCACGCCTGCTTTTTCTAAATCTTTAGCTAACTTCAAAGGTGTTTGTCCGCCATATTGCACAATGACGCCAAGTGGTTTTTCAATAGCAACAATTTCTAAAACATCTTCAAGCGTCACGGGCTCAAAATAAAGTCGGTCTGACGTATCGTAATCAGTGGATACCGTTTCAGGATTGCAGTTCACCATGATGGTTTCATAGCCATCCTCACGCAAAGCTAAAGCTGCATGCACGCAACAGTAATCAAACTCAATGCCCTGCCCAATACGATTAGGTCCGCCACCTAAGACAATAATTTTTTTTCTATTTGTGGGTTTTGCTTCACACTCTTCTTCGTATGTCGAATACATATAAGCTGTATGCGTTGAGAATTCAGCAGCACATGTATCTACACGCTTATATACCGGTCGCACATCATGCTTATGACGATAATGTCGAACGTCTTCCTGTTTGACTTTTAAAAGTGTTGCGAGTCTGCTATCAGAAAAGCCTTTTTGTTTTAAATGAAATAAATTTTCTTTGGACAAATCTTTAAGTGAAGTCCCTAATAAATCTTTTTCAATATCAATAATATTTTTAATTTGATGAAGGAACCACGGATCAATATTGGAGTGTCCAAATACATCTTCAATCGACATGCCTAGTCTAAACGCATCGCCAACATACCAAATGCGCTCTGGCCCCGGCTCTCTCATTTCTTTAATGATGAGATCTTGATCAGTCGTTTTTTCATCTAAACCATCTACACCAATTTCGAGGCCTCTTAATGCTTTTTGAAAAGACTCTTGGAAAGTACGTCCGATTGCCATAACCTCGCCTACGGATTTCATTTGTGTCGTCAGTCTTGAATCCGCTTGTGGGAATTTTTCAAATGCAAATCTTGGTACTTTGGTTACTACATAATCAATACTCGGCTCAAATGATGCGGGTGTTGCACCACCAGTAATTTCATTTTTTAATTCATCTAACGTAAAACCTACTGCTAATTTTGCTGCAATTTTTGCAATAGGGAACCCAGTAGCCTTGGAGGCTAGGGCTGACGATCGAGATACGCGAGGATTCATTTCAATAACAATCATGCATCCATCTTTTGGATTGATTGCGAATTGCACATTCGATCCACCCGTATCTACCCCGATTTCTCGAAGTACCGCAATCGATGCATTACGCATGATTTGATACTCTTTATCAGTAAGTGTTTGCGCAGGAGCGACGGTAATCGAGTCACCTGTGTGCACGCCCATCGGGTCTAGATTTTCAATGGAACAGATAATAATACAGTTATCTTTGCAGTCACGAACCACTTCCATTTCATATTCTTTCCAGCCGAGTAAAGACTCTTCAATCAGAAGTTCTCTCGTAGGTGATGCTTCAAGTCCTCTTTCACATATCGCTATAAATTCCTCACGGTTGTATGCAATACCGCCACCACTCCCTCCCATCGTAAATGATGGGCGAATGATCGCCGGATAACCAATGCCTGCTTGAACTTGTATTGCCTCCTCTAAGCTATGTGCAATTGCTGACTTAGCAGATCCTAAGCCAATTTTATTCATGGCTTCTTTAAATTTTTGCCTATCTTCAGCTTTATCAATTGCTTCTTTTGATGCGCCAATTAATTCGACTTTGTATTTTTTTAATACGCCATACTTGTCTAAATCAAGTGCGCAATTAAGTGCTGTTTGCCCACCCATAGTTGGAAGAAGTGCGTCTGGCTTTTCTTTGGCAATAATTTTTTCGACAATCTGCCAAGTAATTGGCTCGATATAAGTCGCATCCGCCATCTCAGGATCTGTCATGATAGTTGCAGGATTAGAATTCACGAGAATGACGCGGTAACCTTCTTCACGAAGCGCTTTACATGCCTGCGCACCGGAATAATCAAACTCGCATGCCTGACCTATGACGATAGGGCCAGCACCAATAATAAGTATGGACTTAATATCTTTACGCTTTGGCATAGCTATTTTTCTTTTCTTCGATAAGATCAATGAAGTGATCAAACAAGTAACTCATTTCAGATGGGCCTGGACTCGCTTCAGGATGCCCCTGAAAACTAAATGCGGGCTGATCTAATCTTTCAATCCCTTGTAAGCTGCCATCAAAAAGAGATTGGTGTGTCGCGACTAAATGTTTAGGTAGTGATGTTTGGTCCACCGTGAAGCCATGATTTTGACTAGTAATAAATACACGTTTTGTTTTTAAATCTTGGACGGGGTGATTAGCACCATGATGTCCAAATTTCATCTTAGATGTTTTAGCGCCACTCGCTAAGGCTAAAAGTTGATGGCCTAAACATATACCGAAAGTTGGGTAGCCATCATCGACCAGTTGTTTAATCGCTCGAATAGCATAATCACATGGCTCCGGATCTCCGGGTCCATTGGATAAAAATACGCCATCGGGTTTTAGGCGAACCACTTCTTCATAAGAAGTTTCAGCAGGCACAATAGTGACTTTGCATCTTCTTGAAACCAACATCCTTAAAATATTTTTCTTAATGCCGTAATCAAATGCTACGACGTGATGGTCTGATTCATTAAGATTGCTGCAGCCATCAGATAATGACCACTCACCTTGATTGAATGTATAAGATTTTTTGCAGCTCACGACCTTGGCTAAATCCATACCAGAAAGTCCAGGAAAGGCCTTTGCTTGTTCATGCGCTTTTTTATCATCTTCTGATTCAGCAATAATGCAGCCCGCTTGTGAGCCATGCTCTCTTAAATGTCTTGTGAGTTTTCTTGTGTCAATATTTGCGATCGCAACAATATGGTTTTCTTTTAAGTATTCGGAAAGGGTTTGTTCGCTTCTAAAATTACTATCAATCATCGCTAAATCACGAATGATTAAACCACTGGCATAGACTTTGTCAGATTCGGCATCTACTTTATTAACACCTACATTACCAATATGAGGATACGTGAGTGTGACTATTTGTTTTGTATAAGAAGGGTCAGTCAGAATTTCTTGATAACCCGTCATGGAAGTATTAAAAACAACTTCACCTGCGGTTAAACCTGGAGCCCCAATTGAAATACCTCGAAACTTAGTTCCGTCTGCGAGCACTAACACTGCCGACATATTTCGCGACAAAATAACTCTCCAGTATTTGCGAATTCAAGGGTTTGGCTACTGGATATGCAAAACGGGAGAAGTTTTTAGCAGCTCCCGTTTCAAATATCATTAATATTATAGTCGATTTAGCGCTTTAATTCAACGCACTAAACCTTGATAAATGGGTTAATTGTCAGAAAGTCCCAAGACCTTTTGCATGTCAAAAAGACCCGTTTTTTGATGTGACAAAAATTTAGCAGCCCTTAATGCGCCCTTAGCAAAGGTAGATCGACTTGAAGCTTTATGAGTTAATTCAATTCGCTCCCCTGTGCCTGCATACAAAACCGTATGATCACCCACAATATCGCCGCCACGAATTGTTGAAAAGCCAATCGTAGTTTGTTTGCGCTCACCTGTATTGCCAAAACGTTCATACTGCGCTTCTTTTTTGAGGTCTCTGCCACTCGCTTTTGCAACAGCTTCCCCTAATCTTAAAGCCGTACCTGATGGAGCATCAATCTTATGTCGATGATGCGCTTCAATAATTTCAATATCGAAATCATCTTTGAGTAATTGCGTTGCTTTTTCAACAAGCGAAATAAGTAAATTAACCCCTACACTCATATTGGGGGCAAAAACAATAGGTATAGTTTTTGAAGCATCGAGAATCAATTTTTTTTCTTGATCTGAAAATCCTGTTGTACCAATAACATATTTCACTTGATGTGTTTCGCATAATTTCAAATATTCAAGGCTTGCTTCAGGTCTCGTAAAATCGATAAGCACATCAGCAGATGAAATTACTTTTGCGATGTCATGATCAATGTTAATGCCTGTTGAAATACCAAGAGCCTCTCCTGCATCGCGGCCTAATTTATCACTCGACTTGTGATCAATAGCGGCTATAAGTGCTAAGTCATTATCAGCAGTAATTTCTTGAATAAGGCTCTGGCCCATTCGGCCTGAAGCACCCACGATAAGAATATTTATTTTACTCATACGATTAGAATCCTATTTTTTCTAACATCAAATCAAAATAATTTGGAGCAGTCTCAGATGGCAGTGGTTTCGTATCTTGAACCTTTGGAGCCTCAGGTTTAATATCTACAGGTTCTTTTTTAATGTCTGTTGGAGTGACTTCCGTGACAGGTTTTTTCACCTCTGGCTCTATAGCTTTGACTGGCTCTGGCACATCTTTTTTCGGGGTCACGATTTTTTTATCTTCTTCAGGCACTTCTTTTTTAGGTGGCATAGCTTTCTCAATTGGTTTTTCTTCGTCTTCCCAAAATTTTAATCGATCAAGCATGCTCTTTTCTTTTTGAGCTGGATTTTGTTTGGCCTCATTATTCTTAATCGGTGCTATCTCTTGACGATCTTCATTT
>Ga0209443_1001674_pt1 | contig 13669 bp, 10 predicted proteins | sample LauGreBMM110DCMD_2_FD_187571 | JGI IMG/M metagenome (GOLD analysis project Ga0209443, IMG submission 187571) | Freshwater lake microbial communities from Lake Michigan, USA - Su13.BD.MM110.DCMD (SPAdes) (version 2) | ecosystem: Environmental > Aquatic > Freshwater > Lake | place: Lake Michigan... | reverse complement strand
AAAAATAGCATCAACACAATCATTTTGTGAGACCATTCGTAATGACGTAAAAAGAAATACTAAAGCAAAGACAAGCTCGATTGTATTTATTTTATGTTTGGAGTAAATCATAGGTAACCATATTTTAAGTTGAATGAAATAAATACAGTCTTACTAGTTATTGTAAAGCAGGGCTTGATTTCAACAGAATTTATAGTCCGAAATTTAGTTAAAAATAATTACTTTACTAATATAAAGAAACAATTTTTCACAATTAATTTATAACACAAAGAATACAAATCGTCAAAAGACTTTTTATTTTCCAGTTTTTATTCAGAGCTTTTAGAAATAAATCCTGAAATACCCATAAGTTCAGCTTATCGTTGGTTTAAGTTTCAAGTAATAGCAATAATAACATTAATCTTGAATAATTTTTTTTCAAAGAAATGCTATAAATCTAAATTTTAGCATAATTTAGTGGCATAATTAACTAAATAAATTAGATTTTATGTTTATAGAACAAGCTTACAAAGGCAATAATACGTGGTGGCGGGTAGTAATTACAGCCCTATTAACCACAGGGATTTTTATTGGAAATTTCATAATGTACTTTATGATGTCCGACAAACAAATGAAAGCAGCGTATGATTTAATGAAACATATTCCAAATAATTTGAGTTTGATAATCAATTTATTACCCTTTGTTTTCCTATTGGGAATGCTGTTTTTGTTGGTTTATTTTTTAAATGAACGAAATCTAATAACGCTCACAACATCAAGACAAAAGGTAGATTTCAAAAGAATACTTTTCTCATTTGGATTAATTGTTTTTATTTCAATTTTAGGTTTTGCAGCGTCTTTTTATGCTGATAATTCAAATATTATTTCGAATTTTCATCCTGTTAAATTCTTAATTTTACTAACAATTAGCTTGCTTTTATTTCCTTTTCAAATTGGTTTGGAAGAATATTTATTTCGAGGCTATTTGATGCAGCAAATCGGAATTGTAGTCAAAAACAGGTGGTTTCCGTTGTTATTTACATCAATTATTTTTGGATTATTTCATAGTGCCAATCCTGAAGTTGCTGAAATGGGTTTTGGCGTGATGATTTTTTACATTGGAACAGGACTTTTACTTGGAATAATGACCTTAATGGATGATAGTTTAGAACTGGCTTTGGGATTCCATTTAGGAAATAATCTGATGGCTTCTATTTTGATAACTTCTGATTTTTCTGCATTGCAAACCGATGCTTTATTTCGATATTCAGGTGTTGAAAACACTTCAAATATGCTCAATGAAATGATAATTTCCATTGCAATTACCTATCCAATAATCTTATTTATATTGGCCAAAAAATACAAATGGACCAATTGGAAAGAAAAATTGACGGGCAAAGTAAGTCCAATTCAAGCTGAAGAAATTGTAATCAATGAATAACCAAAATTACAATACAGTTCACCCAAATTTCAAATGGAATGGAATTTCTCTAGATAGAGAAAAACTACTTCTTGTTGCGTATGATTTAATAAAAGAAGGCGGCGATTTTGATAGAATTACGGGCGAATTTCTATTGGAATGGTTCAACAAAAAAACCTTTATTACGGTTACAACTTCAGGAACAACAGGTGTTCCCAAGAAAATCAATCTTGAAAAACAAGCAATGGTCAATTCTGCATTGGCAACAGCCGAATTCTTCAATTTAAAAGCAGGAAATCGAGTTTTGAATTGTTTGTCAACAAATTATATTGCGGGTAAAATGATGCTTATTAGAAGTATGATTTTAGGTTTCGAAATGGATTTTGTAACCCCAATTTCTAATCCATTGAAGGGCAACAGACATCATTACGATTTTGTCGCGATGGTTCCAATGCAAGTTCAAAACTCGATTTTGGAATTATCCAAAGTCAAAAAACTGATTGTTGGAGGTGCAAAAATCAACGAAACACTTCGGAATCAACTTTTAGAATTACCAACGCAAATTTTTGAAACCTACGGAATGACCGAAACAATTACACATATTGCTGTCAAGAAAATAGGAGAGAAGTCTTTCTCGGTTTTACCCAACATAAAAATTGCAACTGACGAAAGAGGCTGTTTGGAAATTATTGCATCACATATTTCCGAAACAAAAATTAGTACTAATGATGTGGTTGAACTTCTTTCTGAAAACCAATTTCTCTTGTTGGGAAGAATAGATAATGTCATAAATAGTGGCGGTGTCAAACTATTTCCTGAGCAAATTGAAGTCAAACTATCCGATAAAATAAAGCAGCGTTTTTTTGTAATTGGAATCCCTGATGAAAAATTAGGAGAACAAGTACTTATCGTTATTGAAGGAAAACCAATCCTTTTCGATGATTTAGTTTTTGAGAATTTAGATCCTTATGAAAAACCTAAATCCATTCGTTTTGTAACGAAATTCATTGAAACCGAAAGCGGAAAAGTGATGCGAAAGGAAACATTACTTTAGTTAGATTTTTCAATCAACCAAAAAATCATTTTTAAGCACTTCAATTTCTGAAAGTGATTTTATGCTCAATTTCGATTTTGTCCATGTTCTTGTAGGTTGAATTCGGGTTTTCTTTCCTTGAATTAAAATGTCAATTGGCATAGTAAAATTGGGTTCAAACGCTTTCCAACGATAAGACAAAAAGTTGTTTTCAATTTTCATATCTAAGGTTGGAATAGTAGCAAATCGCAAATATTGGTTGAAAACAGGCGTTAAATCGATACCACTTTTCTCATTAAAATAAGCAATAACGGTTTCAGTATCAATTATTTTAAGTTTGAAGTTATTGGAATAATCCAATATAATTTTCCACCACTTTTCGTCGTTATTGATAATGTGACGTATGGTGTTCAACATTAAAGCTCCTTTGTAATACATATCGCCAGAACCTTCTTTGTTCACTCCATATTGACCGATAATAGGTGCGTCATTTCTGATATTTTCCTTTAATCCATTGATATAAATTTGTGCTTTTTCAATACCGTATTGACATTCCAAATACACCGATTCTGTGTAACACGTAAATCCTTCATGAATCCACATGTCGGCAATATCTTTTGAAGTGATGCTGTTTCCAAACCATTCGTGTCCACTTTCGTGAATGATAATATAGTCGAATAGTAACCCAATTCCTGTTCCAGATAAATCACTTCCTAAATATCCTTTTTTATACTTATTTCCGTAAGCTACAGCACTTTGGTGTTCCATACCTAAATAAGAAGTTTCAACTAATTTAAAGCCATCTTCTTTGAATGGATAGTCGCCAAACTTACTTTGGAAACAATCCATCATCGGTTTTACTTCCTCAAATTGGGTTTTGGCCTTGGCTTCATTTTCTCGTAAAGCATAAAAATCTAAATCCAATCCTTTGTAGGTTTCTCCAAAATGAATATAATCACCAATATTAACGGTGATATCGTAGCTGTTAATTGGATTTTTTACTTCCCAATCCCAACGTGTATAACCGTTTTTCAAATCTTGATTGCCTATTAATCGTCCATTGGAAACATTCATTAATCCGTTTGGAACGGCTACTTTAATAGTTGCTCCTAAATCGGGCTCATCGGTTTGCGAATCTTTGCAAGGAAACCATAAACTCGCACCTGTTCCTTGAACTGCAACTCCGATAAAATCCTTATTATTGCTGTCTTTTTTAAATACAAAACCACCATCCCAAGGCGCACGTTTTGCAATTAAAGGTTTCCCTGAATAATAAAATCGGATTTTTTGTTCAGAATCTTTGGTAAGCGCTGTATCAAAATCAATAAAAACAGCTTCAAATTCTCTTTTGTAATTAAGTTTTTTAGAATTCAAAACAATGCTGTCAATTTGCATGTTTTCAAATAAATCCAATTGAATTTTAGTAGTGTTTAAAAGGACTTTAAACGTAATTTCATTGAAACCTATAATTGATTTTTCATCAGGATTTATTTTTATATTCAAGTCGTAACGCAAAACATCAAAACAAGTACGTTCAAAACGCAAACCACCTTTTAGAGAGTCTTTTCTTGTGGTTGTTTCTTGAGCAGAAAGTTTCGAAGCTACTGAAAACATTAATAAAAAAAGTAATTTAGATTTCATAATACTAATAGTTATTTATTGAACATAAAAAAAATTTGTTAAAAATTGGTGTTAATTATACTTGAATAACTCCTAAATTAAATTTCTTTTCGATTGGTGAATGGTTGGCGGCATCAATTCCCATAGAAATCCAAGTTCTTGTATCAAGTGGGTCGATAATAGCATCCGTCCAAAGTCGGGATGCCGCATAATACGGGGAAACTTGCTCGTCGTAACGTGCTTTTATTTTGTCAAATAATTCTTTTTCTTTTGCTTCATCTACCATTTCTCCTTTTGCCTTGAGCGAAGAAGTTTCAATTTGCGCCAATACTTTTGCGGCTTGCGTTCCACCCATTACAGCTAATTCTGCACTTGGCCAAGCAAAAATTAATCTTGGATCGTAGGCTTTTCCACACATTGCATAATTTCCCGCACCATAAGAATTTCCAACAATAACCGTGAATTTAGGAACAACAGAATTCGCAACTGCATTTACCATTTTCGCACCGTCTTTAATGATTCCACCGTGTTCTGATTTGGAACCAACCATAAATCCCGTGACGTCTTGAATGAAAACCAATGGAATTTTCTTTTGGTTGCAGTTGGCAATAAAACGGGTGGCTTTGTCGGCAGAATCAGAATAGATTACACCTCCAAATTGCATTTCACCACTTTTGGTTTTTACGACTTTGCGTTGATTGGCAACAATTCCCACTGCCCAACCGTCAATTCTGGCATAACCTGTAATTATTGTTTGTCCGTAACCATCTTTATAAGTATCAAATTCAGAATTATCAACCAATCTATTGATAATTTCCATCATGTCATATTGCTCATTTCTTGTTTTTGGCAAAATTCCATAAATTTCTTTTTCATCAAATGCTGGTTTTTGAGATTTCTCTCTGTTGAAACCCGCTTTATCATAATCACCAATTTTAGAAACTATATTTTTAATTCTGTCCAAGGCATCTTTATCGTCTTTGGCTTTATAATCGGTAACTCCTGAAATTTCACAATGCGTTGTTGCTCCACCAAGTGTTTCATTATCAATACTTTCTCCAATTGCGGCTTTCACCAAATAACTTCCTGCTAAGAAAATACTTCCTGTTTTATCAACAATCATAGCTTCGTCACTCATAATTGGAAGATAAGCACCACCGGCAACGCAACTTCCCATAACAGCAGCTATTTGAGTAATTCCCATGCTACTCATTTGCGCATTGTTTCTAAAAATGCGTCCAAAATGTTCTTTATCGGGGAAAATTTCATCTTGTAATGGCAAATAAACACCTGCGGAATCGACTAAATAAATGATTGGCAATCGATTTTCCATAGCAATTTCCTGCGCTCTCAAGTTCTTTTTTGCAGTAATTGGAAACCAAGCACCTGCTTTTACAGTCGCATCATTGGCAACAACAATACACTGTTTTCCTTTTATATATCCAATTTTTACAACCACACCACCAGAAGGGCAGCCACCGTGTTCGGCATACATTCCTTCACCAACAAAAGCGCCAATTTCGATACTATTTGCTTTAGCATCAAGTAAATAATCAATGCGTTCGCGAGCGGTCATTTTGCCTTCGTTGTGCAATTTTTCGATGCGTTTTTCACCTCCGCCAATTTTTACTTTGGCAAATTTTCGTTTTAAATTAGTAATTAATAACTTATTATGATCTTCGTTTTTGTTGAAATTGATGTCCATAAATAGAAAAAAAGTATTATTAATGGTGCTAATTTACGAAAATGATTGATATAAATTGACAAATCATTTATTTTGCATATTAAATCAAATTGTCAATTGTTAATTTCGTAAAAAAGTATATTTTTGTTTTGAAAATTGTATAAATAGACTTTTACAATTATTAGCTCATTTACTTGTAAATGATTTTTTGTTAACAATAGGTTAACATTAAATAGGTAACTTTGCGAAGCTTAAAATAAATAATTATGAACGCAAACAGTATTTTTCAATTTTTAATGCCTAAAGACAAGAAGTTTTTCCCATTGTTTGAAGAAGCATCCAGTAATTTGATTTTAATAGCTTCGCATTTACACGAAGCAGTAAATCTTCCTTTAAAAGGGAGGGATGAATTATTTCAAAAAATAGCAGATATAGAGCAAAAAATCGAAGACATTACTAGACAAACTAATATTGAATTGAGTAGTAATTTTATCACTCCATTTGATAGAGAAGATATTTATTCCTTGATAACTGCAATAGACAATGTCGCTGGAAATCTTAATGGGGCAGCTAGTAGAATGAAATTATTTCCCGTTGATAATATTACCAAATCAATCAGAAAGTTAACAGAAATTAATCTTGAAGCCTGTCAAAATATTGATATTGCAGTTAGAGAATTGAGAAGTTTCAAGAAATTAAAAAATATTACAGACGCTTGTTCAAGAATAAATAAATTGGAAAATAAATCTGATAATGTTTATGATAAGGCGGTAGCTGAATTATTTGAGAATGAAACAGATGCGAAAAATATAATTAAATATAAAGAAGTTTTATCAGTATTAGAATCGGCTACCGACAAATGCAAAAGTGCAGCAAGTGTTCTTGAATCAATTGCTGTAAAACATTCTTAAAAACCGCAGATTTTTTCTGAAATATAATTATGGAATTCAACCTACTACTCCTTATTATTGTATTAGCATTACTATTTGATTATATAAATGGTTTTCACGATGCAGCCAATTCTATTGCTACAATTGTAGCAACAAAAGTATTAACTCCGTTTCAAGCAGTTGTTTGGGCAGCATTTTTTAACTTTTTAGCGTATTGGGTATTTGGTTTTGGTGTAGCTGACACCGTTGCGAAAACTGCAAATACCAGTAGTATCAATCTAACGGTAATACTTTCAGGATTAATAGCAGCAATTATTTGGAACTTAATAACCTGGTGGAAAGGCATTCCTTCCTCTTCATCACACACTTTAATTGGAGGTTTTGCAGGTGCTGCAATCGCTCATGGTTTTAGAGATGTTACTGATCCGGAGCATGCTGGCTTTAAAATTGTTAACTGGCTTAAAGCAGCAAAAGAAGGAGAATTATTGCCCTCAGGAGTAATGGTTGTTATAATCTTTATAATTTTTGCACCATTAATGGGAATGATTATTTCTTATTTTATAACTTTATGGATGATTTATTGTTCTAAAAAGAACATCTTTCCTAAAATTGTAACTTTGTTTTTAATGTTATTGGCAATATTGTTTTTAAACTCTGTTTTAAAATATGAAATAGATGCTAAAGATGCTCGTTTTCACAGTAAATTCTTGTCAATAATTGCTTATCCCGCCAATATTAAATGGCTATTAGTTGGAATTGTTTTTTTTAGTTTAGCCATATTCAATTTATTTTTTAGTAGTTTTTCTACAGCTAAAGCAGAAGCTATTTTAAAGAAGATGCAATTGTTGTCTTCTGCAGCATTTAGTTTAGGTCATGGTGGTAATGATTCTCAAAAAGTAATGGGTATTATAGCTGCTGCAGTTGCAGTTTATATTAAATCAAATCCAAATGTAGATATGTCAACGGGATGGTTAGACTTAAATGTAATATTGCCTTCGGAAAAAGACGGTATTAAAATTGATGGTTCAATTCCTGCATGGATTCCACTAACGTGTTATACTGTGATTGCGCTTGGAACCCTTAGCGGTGGATGGAAAATTGTTAAAACAATGGGTTCTAAAATCACGAAAGTTACTGCTTTTGAAGGAGTTGTTGCTGAATCAGCAGGTGCTTTAACCTTGTTTATGACAGAACATTTTAAAATTCCAGTTTCTACAACACACACTATTACAGGATCTATTATTGGAGTTGGAATTACTAAGCGAATTTCAGCTGTTCGATGGGGGGTTACTGTAAACTTAATTTGGGCTTGGGTGTTAACGATTCCAATTTCAGGATTATTAGCAGCGTTAATGTATAGTATTTTGAGTTTGTTTTTATAATAAAACATTTATCATATAAAAAAAACCATCTTACTAAGATGGTTTTTTTATGCTTTATAAATACATATTATTTACTTGAATCACGAACCAATCGTTTCAAAATTGCCCATTGTTTCAATGCATCTCGTGCTTCAACTGCAGGATAACCCAACATAATTTTTCCAGCTTCAATATCTCCTGTAACTCCAGAACCAGCACCAACAATAGCCCCATCACCAATAGTTGTATGGTCTTTTATAGAAGCACTTCCACCAATGATTACTCCATTTCCTAAAGTTACTGAACCTGCTAATCCAGAGTTCCCTGCCATAATACAGAATTTACCTAAGACGCTATTGTGGCCAATTTGCACTAAATTATCAATTTTGCAACCATCACCTAAAACGGTTGAACTGAATTTTCCTCGATCTACGCATGTGTTAGCACCAATTTCAACCCAATTCCCAATGATTACATTCCCAATTTGTGGAATTTTAACCAAGCCTCGTTCAGGGCAAGGACGGAATCCAAAACCATCTGCTCCAATAGTAGCATTGGGGTGAACTATACAATCCGTTCCTAAATGACAACGTTCCCGAACCACTGCGTTAGGCCAAATCACTGTGTTTTTTCCAACGGTGCATTCGTCAAGAATAGTAACATTTGGGTAAATAGTAACATTTTCTCCAAGAACTACTTTGGGGCCTATATAACTTCCAGCACCAATTCTCGTTCCAGTTCCAATAATCGCCGAAGCATCTACGCTTGCCGTAGGATGAATGTCTATAGTAAATAATGGAGTAGGAGGTGCGTACAATTCCAATACTTGTGACATGGCTAAATCAGCATTTTTCACTTTAATGAAAGCCCTGTTTTCGCCAGGTTCTATAGAAATATCCTCGTTTACTACCGCCACGCAAGCTTTTGAAGTTGTCCAAAGTTTCTCATATTTTTTATGTCCAATAAAAGATATTTCGGAAGTACTTGCACGTTCTAATTGCTCGGGAGCTGAAATTGAATGCGAAGTTGCACCAACGATTTCTCCTTTTAATACTTCATTTATTTGTTCTAGTGTGAAGGTCATTTATTATAGTTTGGGTTTGGTATTAATATCAAAATACGTCATTTTGGCTAACATTTGCAAGTGAAATTAAATTAAAGTTTAAATCAACAACTAAAAAGAAACAGAGATTACAATGATTTTCACAGATTCAAAACCAAAAACCAACATCCGTCAACCAAAAAATTATTTTTCCTCCCTCTGTCCCATCATCATCAAAAATGCTTTCAAAAACGCATCTATTTCGCCATTCATTACTCCATCAACATCACTGGTTTCATAGCCTGTACGAACATCTTTTACTAATTTATAAGGTTGCATGACATAGTTTCGAATTTGCGAACCCCATTCGATTTTCATTTTTCCAGCTTCAATATCTGCTCGTTGTGCCTGTTTCTTTTTTAATTCAATTTCGTACAATTGAGAGCGTAACATTTGCATTGCCCTTTGTCTGTTGTCTTGTTGCGACCTAGTTTCCGAACATTGTATCTGAATTCCTGTAGGTTTGTGAACTAATTGCACTTTGGTTTCCACCTTATTTACATTTTGTCCACCAGCGCCACTAGAACGCGAAGTAGTAATTTCAATGTCAGCTGGATTAATATCTATTTCAATACTATCATCAACAAGCGGATATACATAAACTGAGGCAAAAGAAGTATGTCGCTTGGCATTGCTGTCAAATGGTGAAATACGAACCAATCGATGCACGCCATTTTCCCCTTTTAAATAACCAAAAGAATAATCGCCTTCAAACTCAAGTGTTACGGTTTTTATTCCCGCAGCTTCGCCTTTTTGAAAGTTTAATTCCTTGATTTTGTATCCGTATTTTTCGCCCCACATCATGTACATGCGCATTAGCATTTCTGCCCAATCGCAACTTTCTGTACCACCAGCGCCGGCTGTAATTTGAAGTACGGCACTCAAAGAATCACCTTCATCTGAAAGCATATTTTTGAATTCTATGGCTTCAATATAAGAATTCGTAACTCGAAATTGTTCGTCCAGTTCATCGGAAGTGAGTTCTCCTTCTTTATAAAATTCATAAGCCAATTGCAATTCTTCAGCCATTTCGTAAGCTTTATCGTAATCTTCTACCCATTTTTTCTTGGAACGAAGTATCTTAATGTACAGTTCCGCATCCTTTGGATTGTTCCAAAAATCGGGGGCTAAGGTCTTTTCTTCTTCGTTTGTAATTTCAATTAATTTGGCATCAACGTCAAAGATACCTCCTCAACGCACCAAGGCGCTCTACAATACCTTTAATTTGTTCGGTAGTTGTCATAAATTATATTAATTTTGTAAAACAAAAATAAGAAATTTTTACGAAGAGGCAAGTCATAATTTACCTCTATCTCAAATATAAAATCTATATGGAAATTAATTTAGTTAGCGATACCGTAACAAAACCTACTCAGGAAATGTTACGTTTTATGTTTCAAGCTGAAGTTGGTGATGATGTTTACAAACAAGATCCAACAGTCATTGAATTAGAAGCTAAAGTGGCTGCTTTTTTTGGAATGGAAGCGGCGTTATTTTTCCCTTCAGGGACAATGGCAAATCAAACAGCAATCAAATTGCATACACAACCAGGCGAACAGTTAATTGCTGACAAATGGGCGCACGTTTACAATTATGAAGGTGGCGGAGCTTCCTTTAACAGTGGAGTTTCTTGTTGTTTGTTAGATGGAAATCGAGGAATGATTACAGCTGAACAAGTTGCTGGAGCTATTAATAATCCTGAGTTTTATCACAGTCCGCTAACAAGTTTGGTATGTGTTGAAAATACAACTAATAAAGGAGGAGGAGCTTGTTATGATTTTGAAGAATTTAAAAAAATACGTCAAGTTTGCGATGCCAATAACTTGAAATTTCATTTGGATGGTGCTCGTATTTGGAATGCTTTGGTGGCTACCAATGACAATCCAAAGCACTATGGAACAGTATTTCATACCATTTCTGTTTGCTTGTCAAAAGGGTTGGGTGCACCAATAGGATCACTTCTACTATCTAATAAAGCAACGATACACAGAGCATTAAGAATCAGAAAGATACTTGGTGGAGGAATGCGACAAGTGGGCTATTTAGCAGCAGCAGGATTGTATGCTTTAGATAACAATGTCGAACGCTTATCCGAAGACCACCGACGTGCAAAAGAATTGGGAATTGTACTTCAAAAATTACCTTGGGTTGCTATAGTTGAACCTGTAGAAACAAACATCTTGATATTCTCAGTACAACCTTCGGTAGATGAAAACGTGTTGATGGAGAAACTAAAGCAAAAAGGGATTTCTATGAGTTCTATGGGGCACGGAAAACTACGAATCGTCACCCACTTGGATTACAGAGAAGTCATGCACAGTTATGTATTGGAAACCATAGAAAGATTGGTTTTTTAGAGGTAAACTTAATAAATAAGAACTATATCATAAATAACTATTTTTATTTAAAAATTTTATGTTCAGTAATTTCTCTTTGGAATTTCTAACACACGAAGTAAATCTGAGTTTTCGGGTTATTTATTTAATAGACTTTCGTTAAAATATTAATTTCTAATTTCAGTTTATTTTCATCTTTATTAATCCCCAAATTTACTTAAACATATCTTCCATTCCTGGAATCATTGGCATGTCGACTCTGGTAACAGCATCTAATTCGGCTTGGTTTACGCTTGCTGCCTTTTCAATTCCCTTATTCATTACTGCAATTAAGTAGTTTTCCAATTGGTCTTTGTCTTCCAATAAAGCATCGGCAATAACCACGGATTTTATTAAGCCGTTGGCAGTCAACGTCACTTTCAATAGTCCGTCAGCGCTTTGTTCGTCTATCAAAACCGTGTCCAATCTCTTTTTCGTATCTTCTATTTTTTGTTGGGTAGCTTTCAATTTTCCCATCATTCCCATTAAGTCCATGTATCTGTTTTTTATAATATTGGATACAAATTTACATAAATACTTGATTAAAAGTGAATAAGAAAATTACTATTAATAATGCTTTCTTAAATGTTTGTCTTATTTTTGTAGGTTATAAAATATAATGTAAATTAGAGTAATGTCAGAACAACAAAGACCGCCATTGGCAAAGATAATTCCAACAACACAAGAGAAGTTTGATGATGTGCGAACCGACAATTATTTTTGGCTAAACGATAGAGAAAATCCAGAAGTTATTGATTATTTGAATAAGGAAAATCAGTATTACCAAGAGATGACGGCGCATACCAAAGCATTCCAAAAAGAATTATTTGAAGAAATGAAAGCCAGAATCAAGGAAGATGATCAGTCGGTTCCCTATTTATACAACGGCTATTATTATATTACTCGTTTTGAAATGGGGAGCAATTACCCAATTTATTCTCGAAAAAAAGGAAGCCTTTCGGCAAATGAAGAAATTATGTTCAATTGCAATGAATTAGCAAAAGGACATAAATATTTTCAATTGGGTGGATTGAGCGTAAGTTCCAATAATCAATTTGTAGCATTTGCAGTCGATACCGTTGGAAGACGCATTTATAAGGTGCAAATTAAAAACCTTATCACGGGAGAAATATTTGCCGATACATTAGAAAATACTTCGGGAGATAGCACTTGGGCAAATGACAATCAGACCTTGTTTTATACACGTCAAGACGAAAAAACATTGCGTTCGGATAAAGTTTTTAAGCATAAATTGAATACTGCTACTTCGAATGATATTTTAGTTTACTTTGAAAAAGACGATACCTATTCTGTTGAGGTTACCAAAGAAAAATCAAAAAAATACATTGTCATTAGTTCATCAAGTACTATGACCACAGAGTTTCGAATCTTATTAGCAGACAATCCAGAAGGAGAATTTACTATTTTTCAGAAAAGAGTTCGAGGTTTAGAATATGATATTGCTCATTTTGGAGAACATTTTTATGTGTTGACTAATAAAGATGAGGCAACTAATTTCAAGCTTATGAAAACCCCAGAATTGGCTACAGCCAAAGAAAACTGGGTTGATGTAATTGCGCACCGAGAAGATGTGTTAATCGAAGATATTGATATATTTAGAGATTTCTTAGTAGTTACAGAGCGTTTCAACGGCTTGAATTCCATTCGAATTATGCCGTGGAGTGGGGAAGGAGAATATTATTTGCCTTTTGAAAGCGAAACCTACACCGCCTATACTTCTACCAATGTTGATTTTGATACCGATATTTTACGTTACGGCTATCAATCTATGGCAACACCGTCGTCGATTATTGATTTCAATATGAAGACGAAGGAAAAGATAGTAATGAAAGAACAAGAGGTTTTAGGTAATAAATTTGATAAAAACAACTATATTGAAGAACGAATTTGGGCCACGGCAACTGATGGAACGAAAGTGCCAATTTCGATGGTTTATAGAAAAGAATTGAAGAAGGATGGTTCCAATCCGTTGTTGCAATATGCTTATGGTTCATATGGATACTCAATGGATGCCACCTTTTCATCAACCCGATTGAGTTTGTTAGATCGCGGATTTATATTTGCAATTGCGCACATTCGCGGGGGAGAAGATTTAGGGCGACAATGGTATGAAGACGGAAAGTTGTTGAAAAAGAAAAACACTTTTACTGATTTTATCGATTGTTCCAAATTTTTAATTACCGA
>Ga0209443_1001673_pt1 | contig 13670 bp, 21 predicted proteins | sample LauGreBMM110DCMD_2_FD_187571 | JGI IMG/M metagenome (GOLD analysis project Ga0209443, IMG submission 187571) | Freshwater lake microbial communities from Lake Michigan, USA - Su13.BD.MM110.DCMD (SPAdes) (version 2) | ecosystem: Environmental > Aquatic > Freshwater > Lake | place: Lake Michigan... | reverse complement strand
GGCAGCAAAGGAGCAGGAGCGGTTGGTTTAGGGGAGGTATTTCCCCTATACCAACGGCATCACCTGAAACGCGCCTTCGTACATCATGCGCAGCGCCACATACAAAATGATCGCAAATCCGACAAACCAGCACCACCGACCCAGTGGCTCACCATTGACTCATCGGTTGACGACTCGCGCTACGTCGGAATCTCAACTGCTTTTGATGACGGTCGCGTGATTGTGTCGGTCGCGTTTGTTGTCGAGTCGGCTGCACAAATGTGGGAGGAAGTTGTGCGGATCATGCACGACCAAACGGTAAAACTTGCTGTCACCCCGTCGCTAGAAATTCACTGTCCCCCAGACCTACGGCGTCGTATGCAAATCGTCGGCTACGCCGAGTTACTCAAATGGACTGCAGCTTGTCGCGCCATGATCGTGGAGGATCGCGTCAACCACACTGGCGATATTGCACTGGCCGAACATCTCGCTCGAGCCGTGGCCGTCAAAACTGGCGGGTCTATTGTTCTTAGTTCGCAGAAGTCACCCGGTCCGATTGAGTTGGCGCGCTGTGCCGTGTGGGGAATCATGCTTGCGTCCAAACCAGTACGGTCGTCGCGTGCCGCTTTTGCTTTTGGCTGAGGGTACTTAACACAGAACAAAAAGTGTGAGAGAATCGCTAGTGATGGCTCTTTTCGGTAGCAAGAAAGTAAGCGCAACCCCTGCGTTTGCGTCCGCGCCGATACAGGCTGCAGCAGGTTCTGCCGCACAGGTGGGTCAGTTCTATACGTACTCCGTCGGGGCGTCGCAAGAACTGGCCCTCTCTGTTCCCACTGTTGCCCGCTCGATTCAAATGATTGCGTCCATGGTTGGCTGCTTAGAACTTAAGCATTACACCACCCAGTGGACTGGCGAAGAGTACGAAGAGATCTATTTGGAGAACGAGTCGTGGATGGATCAGCCCGATCCCAAGGTCACGCGCAACTTTATTTTCTCCCAGCTCGTCACGGACCTTATGCTTCACGGTCGCGGATTCTGGTACATCACCAGCCGATCCACTGCCACAGGACGCCCGCTTTCGTTCCAATGGTTACCCGCCGCAATGGTGACGACCATGGATCAGGCTGGACCGCAATGGTTCGGCCCGTCCGACCAAGTCGAATTCAACGGTTACCCACTTGCAACCGATGACGTCGTGCAATTCTTAGCACCAACTCAAGGTCTGCTTTATACAGGCAACCGGGCAATCATGACGGCCTTAAAACTTCAGCAAGCCGCCGACCGTTTCGCTGTCAACGAAATTGCCGCTGGCTGGTTGCAACAAACCGACGCATCCGAACCAATGTCAGCCGAAGATCTTTCCGAACTTGCAGCTGCTTGGCGTAACGCTCGACAAGTTGGTGCCATTGGCGCACTTAACAGCGTCGTCACTTTTAAAGAGTTCTCCAGTGACCCGAACAAACTGCAACTGATTGAGTCGCGTCAATTCCAGTCGCTAGAACTGTCTCGGGCCACTGGAATACCTGCTTATTTGCTCGGTATTGGCGTTCAGGGTTACACCTACCAGAACGCGCAACAGGCACGCCAAGATCTTTACTTGTTTGGCACCAAACAATATTTAGATGCCATTGAGCAGACTCTGTCAATGAACCAACTTTTGCCCCGTGGACGCTACGTCAAATTTGATGTTTCCGACTATGTGTACGAAAACGATCTAGGAAATGTTGAGCGCGAACCCGCTTTTGATTCAGGAAACCGCGAGGAAGAATATTCATGATTAGATTGACCGCTCAACAGATCACGCTGGACGCGTCCGCTGATGGTGAACCGTCGCGTCAAATTACTGGCCTTGCTGTCCCGTGGAATGTCAAGGCCCAATTAAGTGGTGGTGAAAGTGTGGTCTTTCTTGAGGGCTCACTGCCCGAGGACGGCCCAATGCCGAAACTCTTGGAATACCACGACGACACGCGCGTCATTGGTCGAGTCACCGAGCGCGTATCAACTTCTGAAGGCATGATGTTCGTGGCAAAACTGAGCGCCACTCGCGCCGCCGATGATGCTCTCGCACTGCTTGCCGACGGCGCGCTAGACAGCGTTTCGGTCGGAGCAATCCCCACCAAGTTCAAGCGCCTGTCAGACGGGACTCTAGAGGTCTCTCAAGCCCGATTTGTAGAACTGTCGCTTGTCACTGTGCCAGCGTACGAATCAGCACAGGTCTACTCAGTCGCCGCCTCATCACCCGATGAAAGCGAACCCGACGAAACCGAAACCCCAACAGAAACAACCCCAACACCATCCGAGGAGGATGAAATGTCAGAACCCACAACCGTTGAAGCCGCAGTTGCGACTCAACCCATCTATGCAACCGCCGTTAAGCGCGACGCAAAATTGCCGACCGCTGTCGAATACTTGAGTGCTGCCATTGCTGGCGGAACTGCTTGGGAACGTATGCACGAAGCACTTCGCGCCGCAGCTCCCGACGTGGTCACCAGCGACACACCCGGTGTGCTCCCAACCCCAATCCTTGGGCCTGTCTACAACAACTTTGTCGGTCGCCGTCCAGTTGTCGATGCAGTCGGTGCCAAGTCGATGCCCGGTGGAGGCAAGATCTTTATCCGTCCCGAGGTCACGACCCACACCAGCATTGGTGCAAGCCTTGCCGAAATGTCCAACCAGTCAGGCACTTTCGTGGTGAGTTCGAATCAGGTCACCAAGCAAATTTTCGGTGGCTATGTAAACATCTCCGAAGCCGATCTTGATTGGACCGATCCCGCAATCTTGTCAATCTTGCTTGACGACATGGGCCGTATCTACGCCAACGCAACCGACAACTATGCAGCCGATACTTTGGTCGCTGGCGCAACCACAACTCAAGCGTTTACCGCTGCCGACACTGACGACCCGTCAGTTTGGGCCGCTGAAATTGCTGAAGCTGCAGCAACGATCCTCACTTCGTCAAATGGCAACTTGCCGACTCACTTGTTCGTGGCTCCCGGTATTTGGCAAGATTTGATTGCTTTGTCGGATTCGAGCAAGCGTCCGTTATTCCCACAGATCGGACCGATGAACGCATTTGGTAATCTTGCACCCGGTCAAGTCAACGGAAACGCGTTTGGTCTGCAAGTTGTTGTTGACCGCAACTTTGCAAGTGCGACTTGTATCGTCGGCGACGCATCTGGTTACGAACTGTTTGAACAGCAGAAGGGCGCGATCTCGTTGGACAACCCGTCCACCTTGTCACGCACTATTGCGTTCCGTGGCTACTTCGCCGCATTGATGATTGACTCAAGCAAGTTCGTCAAGTTCACGTTCGCCTGATCCGACTGACTAAGTAGAGAGACTGCACCATGGCCACATTTAGCGTGACGCATCACCAGCGTCTAGACGATGTTGCTGTGGTGCAGACCCTCGAAGCAACCGACATAACAGTCGGCCAGACAATCACACTCACTGGACTCGGTCACGGTCTTAACGGCACCTACATTGTTATTGCTGTACCGGTTAACTTGTTTGCTGGCGTTAACGAAGCAGGCGACCTGCTTTACAACGAAAACGAAATCATTGTTAACCAGTTGATGTTTCAAGATGTCGGCGACGATCTAGAACGATCTGCAGCCGATCCGTTTGGAACTTTGACATGGACTTTGACGTGCACATGGACCACTGTCGCAGCTGTTCAAGAGTTTCTTGGGATCGCGTCGGCCACGGCAAATGACACGGCGTTCCTAACGACTTGTGTCGCAGCTGCAAACTCTTGGTGTTTCAGGCGTCGCGTGCAGGCTGGTTACCACGACAGTCTCACGACTGTCCCTGACAGTGCTGCACTGTTAGGAACTACGCTTTACGCCGCAGGGCTTTACCGTGAACGCGGGACCACTGGAGACAGTTACGCGTCGTTTGGTGACATGACAGGACCACCGCTAATGACCTTGGGTCGAGTCAACCAGTTGCTCGGCATTAAACGATCGCAGTGTGCATGAAATGGCAGGCATTTTCACGGACGCGATTGATGCTGTCTCAGCCACGATCACGGCTCTCGGGCTTAAGCCTGTCACTGATCCTCGCAACGCTCGACCGCTTACTGTATTTATTGAGCTTCCTGTTTTCACTGCGTTCAATAACCAAACGGCGGACATCACGATTGATCTCCGAGTGTTGGGCGCGCCACCCGGCAACAGCGACTCTACGACGTACATACTCGGAATCGTTGATGAACTGATGAACTCTTCTCTTGCAGTTGTATCTGGACGGCCTTCGCTTGCTCAGATCGGATCGCAAGATCTACCTGCTTATGACCTCACAATTAGAATCGGCTCAAGCCGCAGATAAAAGGACAAACAATGCCCACAACTTACCTATCAAACCCAACCGTCAATGTCACCAGCCCGTCAGCAATCGCGCTCACCAGCAACTGTTCTGCAGCGGTATTGACCCTTACGGCAGAGGCGCTTGAAAACACGAGCTTCGGCCAGACATCCCGCACCTACACGGCTGGGTTGTTCAGCAATGAATTGACCCTGACCTTGTTCCAAGGTTACGGAACGACTGAAGTGGAAACCTACTTGAACAGTTTGTTCGGTGTTGCCTCCACCATCGTTGTCAGCCCGTCTGGAACAACCGAGTCCGCTTCGAATCCTGAATACACCCTCACTGGTTGCTACCTTGAGACCGTTACGCCAATTAACGCAACCGTCGGCGAACTGTCAGTCGTTGAGGCCGTGTTTAAGGGTGGCACTTACGCACGCGACATCACCACACCGTAATCCGTAAACTGATCCAATCCCGACTAGGAGAACCATGAAATTAACACTTAGCGTCCGACTCACCGATGGTGAGACTTACCAAGTAATCACGAACCTGTTTGTGATCATTTCGTGGGAGCGTAAATTCAAACGACGAGCATCAGATCTGAGCAATGGGATCGGGATGGAAGACCTAGCGTTCATGGCCTATGAGGCCAGCAAACAACAAGGTCACCCGGTCCCAGTCTCATTTGATGAGTTCGTCAAAAAGTTAGAAGATCTAGAAGTTGTGGAGACTGAATCCGCAGTCCCTACGCAGGAGGCCACCGACGTCAGCTAGCAGCTCTGCTAGTTGAGACTGGGTTCTGGCCTCGACAAATAACATTCGAAACAGACGATCTAGCAACTTGTGTGCAGATCATTAACGAGCAGAGAAAGAAAACCTAATGGCTGCAGATGTGAGACTTGATACTTACGGTCTGCAAGACGCATTAAAGAAAATGCAGAAAATCAACCCTGCTATCCGTCGCACTCTGCTCAAAGATACGAAAGTCGCGGCTCAACCTTTGGTGGATCTGATCAACAGTCGAATCCCAACAACACCACCGTTAAGCGGGATGAATCACAACGGTCGCACTGGGTGGAAGAACGTCAAGAAGGTACAGATCTCGTTAAACACTCGCAAGCCTCGCAAGGGTTCGGCGACTGCTGGCGCTGAACAGATCGCAGTAGTTCGAGTGGTTACTAAGGGCGCTCCTGTAGCGATTACGGACATGGCTGGCCGTGCTGGTGGCACTAAGTCGCGCCGAGAGTCAAAGTATCGCCGACCTAATTTTGCGTCAGCTCTTCAGGGTGAACCGTCGCGCTATATGTGGAAAGACATAGATCAGATGGTCGCCGAAACTGAACGGGCTTTAAAGCCGATCATTGACCAGTTCATGGTTGATGCACAAAGAGAGTTCAACTGATGGCTATCAACCTCCCAATCATTTCTGAGTGGAATCCCAAGGGCATAGATAAAGCGATTGCCGACTTTAAAAAACTTGAGACCAACGGTCAAAAAGCCTCGTTTGCTATTAAGAAAGCAGCGGTCCCTGCAGGGCTCGCTATCGCAGCTCTTGGCGCTGTCGCTTTTGATGCTGTCAAAGCGTTCGCCGAAGATGAAGCCGCAGCCGAAAAACTTGGTTTAACACTTCAGAACGTCACTTACGCAACCGACGCCCAGATCGCATCCGTGGAGCAGTTCATCACCAAGACTTCTATGGCCGCAGCTGTCGCCGACGATGAACTTCGCCCGGCACTCGACAAACTGGTGCGAGGCACTGGCGATGTTGCTCAAGCCCAAGACCTGCTCACTCTCGCCCTTGACGTATCCGCGGGCACTGGGAAAGATTTGGGCGCTGTCTCAGATGCACTGTCAAAAGCGTATAACGGCAACTTTACAGCCCTCAAAAAGTTAGATCCAGCACTGGCTTCGTTGATTGAGGAGGGCGCTGACGCCGACGAAGTGTTTGGTCGTTTGGGTGCAACATTTAAGAATCAAGCCTCGACTGCTGCAAACACGACCTCAGGTAAAATGAAGAACTTGTCAATTCAGATGGGCGAGTTCAAGGAGTCAATCGGCGCAGCTGTTGCACCGTTGATTCAGAAAATGCTTCCAGCACTTTTAAAGTTCTCAACATTTGCTCAGGAAAACACAAAACTTATTGTCATTCTTGGAGCCGTGATCGGTACGTTTGCTTTAGCAATTATTGGTCTTAACGCAGGCCTTGCGATTTACAACACGATCCAAGCTTTGACACTTGCACTGAACACTGCACTCACAGCATCGTTTTCGGCTCTTTGGATCGCTACTGGAGTCGTAGTCATTATCGCAATTATTGCGGCACTGGTTGCGCTACAAGTCAAGTTCAACATTTTTGGCAAAGCTATTGATGGCCTAAAGGCTGGCTTTATGGCTTGGTGGGGCGTTGTCCAGTTTGTGTTCGGTGCAGTCAAAACAGGGTTTGCTGAACTAGCCAATCTTGGCAAGGCGATCTTTGACGGTATTGGCGGAGCGTTCAAAGGTGTTATCAACGCTGTCATCTCGGCAATGGAAAAGGGCTTGAACTTTGCGATCAAGGGACTAAACATCATCCTTGACGGCATTGACAAAGCAGCCGGTCCGTGGGTGAACTTCGGAACGATCCCAGATGTCAAATTGCCTCGACTAGCTGAGGGAGGCATCACGACGGGCCCAACGATTGCCATGATCGGCGAAAAAGGGCCTGAAGCAGTGATCCCACTTGACAGGCTCGGAAGCATGGGTGGCAACACGATCAACATCACAGTCACTTCAGCAGATCCGAACGCTGTCGTCGCAGCTCTGCAACGCTATGTCCGAATGAGTGGCCCAGTGCCAGTGACCACAAGGCCACTATGAGCAATCAGAACCTCTGGAAGGTCACAGTGGACGGATACAGCCTTGACGGGTTCGTGTATTCGCTGTCATTTTTTAATGGGAAGAAGAGATGGCTTGAGAACTATTCCCCTCAAAGTCTGTCGCTCACTATTGACAACTCGACAGGTCTTGCGTCCGCTTTCTTGCCCGGATCAGAGATCAAAGTGTTCAGGGATGGAGTAGGAACAAACAACAACGCTCGAAGCTTCTTCTACACTGAAAGCGTTTCCTACGATGACGGCTTCCAGTACGCGTCAAATGGTGCAACAGCGACGATCACAGCAATAGATCTGTTCGGAGTATTGTCGCGTGAGCAACTCGTAGAAGAGGATCTGGGCGATCTTAACACGCTTGAGCAACTGTCCCCATACACAGCACTGATCAGCTTTACAAACGACGGAAACAGTGCAGCGTATGGGACTCTCAATTACACCGGCACTATCGGTGCTCGACTCGCCCAAAATATGCAGACCGAACACGGCCTCATGATTAACTACGGCGACACGATCAAACTGTTAGCAAGGTCTCAGGTCGGCGAGAATGTCTCAACATTGTCATTCGGTGGCACTGCATCGGCGACAGTACTCCCTATGAACGCAGTGTTCAGATCTGCCCTCGGAGATTCGTTCAACAACGTTGTCACAGTGGACGCTCCAGTCGGATCGTACACAGCGACAAACGCTGCAGGAGTTGCACTCTGGGGAACATGGGCGACAACAACAACACAAGTAGACGGAAGCAGTAGCCAAGTCCAAGGATGCGCCGAATATCTGGCCGCTCTTATGGGCGACGCGTTAAGCGAGAATCAGGTCTACTTTGAGATCCATGTATGGGACTACGCAGTCAACCCTTCGACTCTTACATTGTTTCAGCAATACAACGACTTCATCAGTCAGAACATAGATGTTGTCTACCGCACACCCGGCACACCCTCAGACACGACCTTTCAGTGCGTCATTGAGGGACTGCAGATCAACTCAGATCCTGAGAAGACCGAGTATGTGTTCTACCTCACCCCAGCGGAGTTGTATCGTTCATTCATCCTTGACGACGCTATCTTCGGTACTCTTGACAACAACAGACTCAGCTACGGCCTAGCAGGGTTCTAAGGAGACAACATGGCTATTCCTACCCTCCCAACATTTACAGCTGGCGAGATCCTGACTTCAGATGTGATGAACGATGTCTCGACTCTTGGCAACTATCAAGGACTCTTTCACATCAAGACGCAAACCATCGGCAACGCAGTCTCTAGCGTGACCGTGACTGGTGTGTTCTCGTCAGACTTTGACAACTATCTCATCACAGTCACTGGCGGAACATTTAACACCACGCTCGTTTGGGGCGTGTTTCAATTCAGTGCCGCCCACACGACGGGATATTACGGTGCTGCACAATTCATTGATACAACAGGAGCAGCGACTGCTCAAGGAACATCCAACCTTGGTCGACTACTTGTGACTCGATCATCAACGATTACTGCTGGCGTTTCGTCTTGGGTGATTAATGTCGCAAGTCCGACAAATGCTGTCCGTAAAAGTATTTGGGGACAATGCTCAGGAGGCAACATGGTCACTCATGGTGGCTTTTACGACTCAACAAGCTCATTTACCCAGTTCGTATTATCACCGTCAGCCGGAACACTCACAGGCGGAACGATCCGCGTCTACGGATACAGGAACTCATTATGACTATTGAAGAATACATGGCCCTCTACCCACAGGACGCTGTTTACATTCAAGTGGACGACACCGAACGACTCATGACAGACGAAGAGTACGAGGCATGGGTTGTCAATAGCGTCTACAACATTAACAATTTGACAACATGAAAACTCTCGCCGTGATCGCAGCTCTGGCCGTCGTCCTCATGTTCGTCGTTACTGGATGCAATGACCGCACTCGAGACAACTGCAAACAACAACCCACAGCGACAAGGTGCAACCCGTGAAGAAATACACCAACTCAGAGATCAAGGCCAGACTCATCCTGATCGTCGGAATTACACTTTCGGCAACCTTTGTCATCTCCACTGCGTCACTGCTCTACGGCCTGCTCTTCGTCATCCAGCCTCTAGAAGTATCACCAAACGATGAAAGCGCATGGTCGCTCCTATCCCCGATGATGCTCTTCCTCACCGGAGCACTATCAGGAATCCTCGCGAGTAACGGCCTGAAAGACAAAGGAGACAAAGATGAGTCCTAGACCGTACACAGGAAACACCGACGGCAACCATCCGACACCGCGCGCCGGCACGAAACGATTCGTGGAGTTTTGTGAGTACCTCTTCGGTGTCAAGAACATCGGCATCTATGCGAACCGTCCGATGCGATCGGGACCGCAGCTGTCCGTCCACGCAACGTGGCGAGCAACTGACCTTAAAGGCACCAAAGCCCAACGCAAAGCCCTAGTTGAATTCTTGTATCAGCATCGCGACCTTTTGGGCATTGAAGAGATTCATTCATACGACGGGACAGGCGTACCGTTCCCGACTGACAAGTGGGGAGCTGGATACCGTTGCTCACGCGACAACTGGCTTAAATGGACGATCTCACGCAACGGAGGCACACCCGGTGCCGACTGGACTCATGTAGAGATCTCGCCGCTTATGGCCGACAACTCCAAACTGGTTGAGGACGCGTTCGCCAAGATATTCGGCTAGGTCCTTGACAATCGGCTTGGGAGTCGGTCAAATGACTGGCAACCAAGTGCGTCCCGTGATAGCGGGACCCCGACCGCAGGAGGAAAGCAATGCAACAATCCCTTTTTGACGTTCTCGCTGTTCCAGCCGAGATGCTCAAATATGAAGCCTTCAAAGAGGCAAACCCTTGGGTCATGCCGACCCTCACAAAAATGTGCTACCAGCTGATGCACCGCGGATACACGCATTACGGCATCGCAGCTCTTATTGAAGTCTTGCGCTACGAACACGCAATTACCAACGACCCCAGTAGCGAGTTCAAATTCAACAACAATTACCGCGCCTTTATGGCCCGAGAGATCATGCAAAAACCAATGCTGGAGGGATTCTTCAGCACCCGCAAATCAGTTGCGGACCTATCAGAGGACTACTAATGAACCTTAAACGATTCCTACTCTTATCAATATTCACTTATGGAATATGCGCCTTATGGGCGATCACAGGCGTCCAAGGCAACGCAGACACCATTAAAACGCCGTCTGTGCCCTCTACGGTCACGCTCGGAATGTTGACACCCCAACAACTTGAGGACCGCGCAGAAGAGCTCACAACAACAACGACCAGCACGACGACCAGCACCGTGCCATTCACTCGACTTGCCGACTTTCACCCGGACACGAAATGTCAAGAATGGTTCCAGACTGCGATCACGGTCGGCTGGCCCAACAAAACCGAAACGCTAGAAAAACTAGGTCGCCTCCTGTGGAAGGAAACACGCTGTCTTAACATCACACCGCTGTCCAGTGACCCTAAACTGGCAGACCGCTTCAACGGATCGGACCACGGCGTGGCTCAGATCAACGAGATCCATACTAAGTACGTGGAGCAAGTGTTTAATATGCCGTTCGCTGAAGCCATGTCAGACCCAACCCTTAACCTGAGGTTTGCCTACTTGCTATATTCCGATATTGCTGAGACAGGCAGTTGCGGATGGAAACCTTGGCGACTGTGCTAGACCGCTGGTGGGATCACGCAGCTTGTCGAGGCATGGACTTAAACCTGTTCATCTTTGAACCGGGTGAACGGTACTCACGCAAAAAAATTGCTGAAGCAAAAGCCGTTTGCGCGACCTGCATCGTCAGGGCGTCTTGCCTAGCCGAGTCCCTCAAATATTCCACGACCCAGCTTGAGTGCTACGGCATATGGGGGGGTCTCACATGGAAAGAACGACGCCAACTACAATCCGACACAAACCCAGCCACACCGCTGGTATATCGTGACGGCAAATACCGACAAATCAAGGAACCCCGACCATGAACCAACAGTTAGCGGACATGACCGCCGCGATCGCTAAAGCTGAGATTGCTATGAAAGCAGCCGCTTGGCAGTTAGACGCTCAAAAGACAGATATTGAGATGTTGCGTAAGGCCTTGTTTGAGTTGGCTTATGTTGCTGAGGAGAACGGTATCTATCTGTCTAATCTGACTAAAAGCACTCAGGACGCGATCGTGGCTATGCGTCTGGGCGGTTTCAAATGAACTGCAACATTTGCGCGTCAGGTTTTAATTCTGCCGATATTCGGATGCGTGTAGAGCTGCGTGGCATATGTCTTAAATGCGCTGAAGAGTTTGGTTTTCAAGGAATGACAGTTGAGGAAACTGCACGTTGTGTCTCCATGATTCGAGTGGTTAACAATCTCAAAAACCAAACGGCTGCACAGGCCCGACACATGAAGGACATGGAATCATGAGTTTCAATCCAGCTGACTACGCGTCAGTGCAAGAACGCCTCCCACTTTTTTGGAAAGACTGCCCACGCGGACGCATTGTCACCGAAATCATTGTGGACGACGGCACTCGAATCGTTATGAAGGCGTCGTTGTATGCCGACATTGCTGACCCAGTACCGACAACGACAGGGTTTGCTGAGGAAGTCCGTGGCTCGTCAATGGTTAACAAAACTAGCGCGTTAGAGAACTGTGAGACTTCGGCCGCTGGACGCGCACTTGCTAACTACCAGTATCAAGGCTCCAACAAACGTGCGTCACTGGAGGAAATGGTCAAGGTGTACCGCCAAGGCGGTGAACCACAAACAACAACCAACGCGCCACAAGCTGCACAACCACGCACTCAAACCATCGGATCATCGGGTGAACCGCCGACCGCCAAACAACTTGGGATGCTTCGAGCCAAAAATTGGGAAGGTCCTGTCCCTGAAACCAAGCGTGAAGCATCACAACTTATTGACAGGCTCATGAACGGTGGCTGATCCGTCCGAGGCAGAATTCCAAAAGGCTGTTATCACCTTGGCTAAGTTGCATCGTTGGAAAGTTATGCACACCCAGCCCGCACAGATCCGACCGGGTAGGTGGATCACGCCGACTACGGGCGACCAAGGCTTTCCCGATCTAGTAATGACTCACCCTGTGCGAGGCACCATCTTTGTTGAATTAAAAGGTCCCAAAGGTGTGGTCAGTAATTTGCAGTGGGACTGGATCAACGCGCTTGAAGACTCGGGCGAAGAAGTCCACGTCTGGCGGCCTAAAGACCTAGACAAAATCAGCGACCGACTAGCAAGGGAACCAAACCATGACTGAATTTATGCAACCAATTAACCCGATGCGGATCACTACAGGAAGCGACGAATGGTCTTTCAAAACCCCAGTGTTTGCGCTTGCCGTACAGGATGAGAAAGTCATCTTTCTGACGATTAACGGCTACTTTTACACACCCGAAAAGATCAAGTTTGCCGAGATGAACATTAACGGCCAATGGGTTGCACTCGAATCCCACAAGCACCAAACCGTCGCAGCTGAATAATGGGTGGCGTTGGATCAGGCCGTTTGCCCGGCACAAAAGCAATTTGTGGAACTCGAGCAAAATATCAATATCACCGAAAGCGTGGCGAACATTGTCAAATGTGTTTACAAGCTGCGACTGAATGGTCAAGGAAACAAAAAGGTTCTAGACCACGAATTGCACGTCAGCCTCCATCAGTTCGGAAAGCGGATCGCAAAGATTGGTTGATTGATCAAAAGGTTGCTCGAGTTGCGTGCATGGATTGTTTCAAAAAAGTAGAACGCGATAACACTTTCGTATTTGACTTTGACCATCGTGACCCTGAGCAAAAATCATTTGCAATCAGTGAATATCTTCATACGTACACAACTGTCAGGTTGCTGCACGAAATGGACAAATGTGACTTGATCTGCGCTAATTGTCATCGCGTAAGGACTAACGCGCAACAAAAAAGCGGAGTGTTAACCGGTTACAAACAAAATCGTTATAAACAGAACCGTTCTGAACAGTTGACCCTGCTTGACCTTACTGGTTAAGCGCGTCTAGCCTCCCATCACAACTGACACCATCAGAGCGCACAGAGGCGTTCACTAGCTCTTGCAGGAATCTGACCCCTGCTCTGGGAACACTCGGAAACGAGGGTAGACGCTCACGCATTGTGAGCGATCAGCGTTCCCTAACGCAAAGGCGAACGGTTCTCCACCTACTCAGACAGGCTCCCGTGGCTACTTGCCAAAATAGTGGGGGCACAACACCACACGCGCAACCCATGACAAACGACGACAACCGAGCGAGTGCCCTTCTCGCTTGGGCGTCAGTATCTCTTGACCTTGCCCTATGATCTCACCATGACAGCGAACCCTGTATACAACACCAAACAATGGAAACAACTCAGGGCCCAAGTCCTACAAGAAGAACCCATCTGCCACTGGTGCCACAAGAAACCAAGTAGCCAAGCCGATCACGTTGTCGAGTTAGACCGCGGCGGCGACCCTTACGACAGAACCAACATCGTCGGCTCATGCGCCAGTTGCAACGCTCGGCGCGGCGCCATCCATGTGAACAAGAAGA
>Ga0209443_1001671_pt1 | contig 13680 bp, 6 predicted proteins | sample LauGreBMM110DCMD_2_FD_187571 | JGI IMG/M metagenome (GOLD analysis project Ga0209443, IMG submission 187571) | Freshwater lake microbial communities from Lake Michigan, USA - Su13.BD.MM110.DCMD (SPAdes) (version 2) | ecosystem: Environmental > Aquatic > Freshwater > Lake | place: Lake Michigan... | reverse complement strand
GGTAACCTTAATAATTCCCGTTGAGCCTGTTCCAACAGTTGCCTGTATTGTTGAATCATTATTGATTGTAAAAGAAGATGCTTCTGTATTTCCAAACTTTACGGATGTAACTCCAGTAAAACTATTGCCACTTAATGTCACTTGAGTTCCAGTACTACCAGAGCTTGGTGTAAAGGACTTAAATATTGGTTTCTGTCCATGTAATAATCCAATGCTAATTGAATTAATTATTATATAAAATAATATTTTAAATACTAATCTCATTTTTAATTAATTGTCTAAGTGCAATCTATTAGAAATTTAAAACTGAACGTAGGTTGATTATTTCAAAAAACCATATGTAAAGATAATATTAAAAGTGCATATAAAATAAGCCCATCTTATCCACCAACCCTTCCATCAGCCCACTATGAAACCTAGATTCACGGGTAAATTCATGGTAAAACGTGCATTCACTGTAATAATAGTGTATTCACGTTTTACCGTTTTTTACAGTGAAAAAACTGTAAAAATAGAGGTGATTGTTATATAATTACATCAATTGACTTGACTCATAAGTTAACGTTTTACTATTTTGTTTCAACTTGCACAAACTTAATTTTTAGCAGAGAGTTTTTATCAGAAAAATTATAGGCCGAAGAATTATACCAGTCAGGCTTCTTACCCATTTGCCATGTCCCATTCATATAATTGGGTACTCCTGTTTGATAAGGCAATGGCCAATCCGAAATTTCTGAAAGAACTATATTTCCATTTATTTTTATTTGAAGCCTGCCATCTTCATTAATTTCCAATGAAAAATGCCTCTTTCCAATTCCGATTGATCCGGTTTGCCACACTTTATTTTCATAATACGTTCTCAATATTACTTGCAACTTATTTTCTGATAGAAAGACAAATAGACCATGTGTATTCCCTTGACTAAACGAAAACAAAGGCGAGGTTAAATTTTGACTATTTACAAATTGGCTTTTTATTTTAATTGCCTTTCCTCTAATATCCGGTGTTGGTATACTTATTCCCTTTGGATATAATTTAACTTTATTTTTTAATTTTTTTAATTCTCTTCCTTTTAGCCAATTAGATTTAATTGAAGGATGAAATTTGTATAATAGTTTTCGAAGACTATCAGTAATCTTAACATAAGAAGGATCTAAAATTACATTTTTTAATTCACCAGGATCTTTGGTGAGGTCATACAACACTTCCTCTCTTGTTGAAAAATAAATACCAAAATTATACTCTTTGGTTATCCATGAATAACTATCTCTGATTTCAACAATAGCATGATCAGCTCCTTCAGATTTGCCCTTAAAAACATCAATCATACTTTTACCTTCTAGCTTTGCTGGTGTTTCAATCCCAGCTATATCTAATAAAGTTGGCATTAAGTCAATATGTGATGTAAACCCGGTTCGTATACCCTTTCTAATTTCTCCATCCCAATAAACAATAAAAGGAATATTTGCAGATCTTCTTAATGAGGTTCCTTTATGTATGAGGTTATGATCTCCAAGGTGAGCTCCATGATCTGCGGAAAAAATAATTATGGTATTTTCTAGTTGCCCTTGCTTCTGTAACTCAGTTAGAATTTTTCCGATTTGATCATCAATAAATGATAGTCCGCCATAATGTCCCGCAAGAATTCGTCTTAGAATTAAATCTCTTTTTAAAGGTTCTTTATCAATTTGATCGACTACTTTTCTAGTATAATTATACCTTGCATCTGTGAGTTTATAGGGGTTCTCTTCCAAAAAATTTCCAGCTACAGCCGCTATTGATAGATCCTTTTTCAAATACTCATCCGAAAATCTCTTTGGGGGGTCCCATGGGTTATGGGGGCCATTAAATGAAACCCATAAAAACCATGGCTTTGTACTAAGATTCCCCTTTTTTATATATCTAACTGTTTCATTTCCTACATAATAATCAATATGCAAAGAGTCTTCGAAAGGCCAGTCATATACACCATAAATATCTCCTTGGTCTTGTTTTTTTAAATATTCCCATCTTGTCAATCCTGCTGTAGCTAAATATTTTGAATAGTCATCCTTAAGAAGTGTATCATTGGCCCCGTTACCTTTTCTATCGGCAATTATTCTCTCCTGAAAACCGGCCATCCTATCCCAGGGAGAAAAATGCATTTTCCCAATTCCAACTGTATGATAACCATTCTTAGAGAGGATTTCCATCAAAGTTGGAGTATTGGGAGGAAGCCATGCACCAGTATTATCCCAATTGCCATGATAATGAGGATACATTCCAGAAATTATACTATAACGAGAAGGTATGCATACAGGTGCAACACTAAAATGATTTTGAAATGTTGCACCTTCCAGCATTAGTTTAGCCAGATTTGGCATTTGCAATACTGACGTATTACCTGGGATATCATCTCCTGCCTGATAGTCTGTAGTAATAAATAATATATTAGGCTTCCTATTATTCTGGGCCAAACAATCAACTGTCCAAAATGCATTTATGAGAATCAAACATACTGTCAAAAATCGCATCATATAAATATATTAAACGAAACTTCTAAAATGGGATGATTCCCTTGCTTACTTTACCAACCAGGATTTTGACTTAAATTAGGATTTAGGACTTTTTCAGTTTGAGGTATTGGCCATAAATAATGCTTATTTTTATTGAATACCTTTTCAAATGCTGTTACTTCAACTGTTTTTAAAATATTATTTTCTAAGTATGTTAGTCCATACACTTTACCAGGCATAACATTTTCAGCGATTTTCCATCTCATAATATCAAAATACCGAAGACCTTCAAAAGCAAGCTCAACCATTCTTTCGTTCCTAACAATATCTCTCATTTGAGATTGAGAACCAATAACTGTTAATAAAGGCATATTTACATCGGGACGTTGCCTAATTATATTAATTGCATCTAGAACACTTTTGTCAATATTATTTAATTCAATCTTAGATTCAGCATAAGTCAATAAGACTTCAGGATATCTTATATGTATAATATTGATGCCACAATTTGATGGCTGAGAAATATCTTCCTTATTAATATATTTTTTACTGTTAAACCCAGTTTGAGTTGCTTGATAAGTTGACCCAACAGCATCGGCAGTTTTACCTCCTGGGGTAGAATTATAGATTGCATTATTAGGTAATATTTCACCAGGAACAAAAATTGAGAATTTTAAACGAGGATCCCGGTTATCATATGGGTTCTTCGGGTCAAATCCACTAGTCAAATCCGTAATTGATTTTCCGTTTTTCATCAGATAAGAATCTGTTAATCTCTTAGTTGGAACATAAGCACCATCACCTTGTTGTTGACTAAATGGTGCCATACGTTGAAAGGTATTATTCTTATAAATATCTTTTATGTACTGAACATCAAAAATGACTTCTCTATTATTTTCTGCCGCGTAAGTAAAAAGAGTATTATAACTTGTATGTAGAGAATAAATATTTAAATCCATAACTTCTTTTGCCGTTGCCGCTGCTTCAGAATATTTTCCACTAAAAAGTAATATTCTTGCTTTCAAAGCTAATGCTGCACCCTTAGTAATCCTTCCTTTATCAGTCTGCGATGTTGGTAAGTCTGCTGCTGCATCAGTTAATTCTGTTTTTATAAAATCCCAAACCTGAGATGAGGGAGTTTTCGTCAATTTTCTACTTTCCTCTAAGCTGATTTCTTTTTTTATTAAAGGAATATCTCCATACAAAGAAACTAGGCGATGATAAAAGAAAGAACGTAAAAACTTCACTTCACCTTTTAATCTTTTAATTAAATTTGGATTATTAGATGCAATTTTATCAACATTATCTAAAAATGTATTTGCAGCTCTTATTCCTTTATAGTTATTATTCCAAATAGATAGAATAGTTGAAAGATCAGATGTATGGGTTCCAAGTTCTATATATGCAGGCACATTTTGGGTTACATTCACATGTCCGATATCTGAAATGCCATCCCACATGAAAAAGGTAGAAACATCTTCAAGATAGCTATATACAGCATTAGCTGCTAATACAGCATCATTATCCGTTTTCCAATAGATATCAGTTGAAATTCGGTCATTAGGAATAGTGTCTAGCAAATCTTTTTTACAACCGGTAAAAATGAGTAAATAAATTGTTAAACCAATTGCTATTTTAAAAAATTTCATAACTTTATTTTTAAATATTTTTAATTAAAATTGTATATTAAAACCAAAAGAGTATATTGAGACCTGTGGATAATAATCAGCGTAGCCAGTAACTAATTCTGGGTCCATATTCCACTCATTCAGCTTAGAAAATGTTAAAAGATTTGTACCTGAAATATAAATATCGATCTTGTTTATATTTAATTTATTGGTTATTTTTTCTGGAAGACTATATCCTAGCTGAATATTTTTAAATCTTAAATATGAAGCATCGAGTACCCAGGTGTCGATGTTTTGCTGGTTTCGCAGATCGAATTTTGTAGGTCTCGGAAACCTTGCACCAGTGTTTGTTGGAGTCCAATAATTATTAGTATAAACTTTAGGGACCACCGCTTCAAAATTTCCCATCTCAACAAATGCACCAATAGGTCTAGTATGAACATTAGATGCACCTTGAATTAAAATATTCAATGAAAAATTTTTATAATCAAGATTCAAGGTTGTGCCAAATGTGAATTTGGGAAAAGTATTACCTAAATAAGTTGCATCATCAGGAGTAATTTTTTTATCATTATTTAAATCAAGATACTTTACATCCCCTGGTTTTGTATTGGGAGCATAAGTAGGATAATTGTCAATTTCCGTTTGAGATTGGAATAGTCCCCCAGTTTTATAACCCCAAAATGAATTTACAGGATAACCCACTCCAGTAATAAACTGTGGATTTTTACCTGTTCCACTAATATAAGGTCCTGTTCCTGCTAAGTCAATCACACTATTAGTATTTACAGTAAAGTAAGATGAAGTTGTTAGGTAAACTGATCCAATTTTATTGTTTGAACCAAATGAAATTTCTATACCCTTATTATCAACTCGACCTGCGTTTTGAGGAGCTGGATCTAAACCAAGAGTAGCAGGTACTGGCAATAAAAGAAGTATACCTTCAGTTCTTTTGTTATAATAGTCAAATGACAAATTGAAACGATTTTCTAAAAATTTCATATCGAAACCAATATTTAATTGATTGGTGGTTTCCCACGTTATATCCTGATTTGCTAGTTGCCGCTGAGCATAACCCTGAAATGGATTACCACTAAATGTATAATTAACTGTATTTAATTGTGGGAAATAACTATAAAGGGCTACAGCCTGATTCCCAGATTTCCCCCATGAACCCCTTAATTTAAATTCATTAATTGTACCCTTAATTACATCCCAAAAATTTTCTTGTGATAATCGCCAACCGGCTGATAGTGATGGAAAATAACTATACCTTTTTTCTTTTAAAAATCTAGATGACCCGTCATAGCGACTATTAATTTCAAGAAGGTATTTGTCATCAAAAGAATAATTAAGTCGTCCAAAATAAGAACGTAATCCCCATTTATATTCAGCCCCATCATTATTTTTTGAATTATCATTAGTCCCCTGACCAATGGATTGAACATCATTATTATAAAATCCTTGCCGAAATGCACTTAAGTTATTGCCGCTATTTTCAATTTCGGAATATCCTAAAAGCACTTTTATATCATGCTTCATTATTTTCTTATCATAATTTAATAAATTGTTTAGCGTATACTCTCGTATATCAGTTCTAAATTCATTTAGCCTACTAATGGGATTTGACTTCTTTATTAATGATTTATTATAATAATCAACTATTTCAAACTTATTAAAAAAATCTTTTCGACTATCATTCATCATTCGGGCTCCCAATTGAGAACTAAAATTTAATCCTTTTAAAATTTGCCATTCGGCTTTGAATGAACCAGAAAATATATCATCAATTCTATTTGAGGTTCCAAGTAATTCAGCAGACAACAATGCATTATTATTTTGCGGGCTTAATCCGTATGTACCGTCCGGGAATTTAGGCACTGTAAATAGTGTTCCATGCATTAAATGAATAAAGGCTGTTGGCTCGTCTACTGGAGAACTATAATTTTTATGTTGGAAATATACATCACCTACTAATTTTATTTTAGGTGAAATTTTAAAGTCAGTATTTATCCTGATTTCCGAAATTTTAGAACGAGCATGTGCAACCATGCCATCTTGATCTTGGTGTCGTACACTAAGTCGACCTTTGAAATTATCACTACCACCACTAACAGATAATGCATGACTTTGTTGTGGTGCAGGAGTTAATACTGTATTAAACCAATTATTTAATACAGGATACTTTAAAGGATCAGTATTAACACCTTCAAGATATTCCTTAATCTGAGCATCATTAAACCTAGGCGGTGAACCAACATTTGCAAAAGAAGCTTTCTGCATTTCAAAATAATCCTTCAGCTCCATATACTCTGGCTTATTTGTTGATTCTTGTATACCATAAAACCCATTATATGTTACAAGTACTTTACCTGATTTTGCTCTTTTTGTCGTAATTAACAAAACCCCATTAGCAGCCCTAGAACCATAAATTGCTGTAGATGATGCATCTTTTAAAAGTGATACCGATTCAATATCATTTGGGTTTATATCTGAAAACCTCTGTTCAATTCCATCTACAATTACTAAAGGATCATTATTGCCAATAGTTGTAATACCTCTCACTCTTATAGTTGTTTGAGATTTTCCGGGTCCACCTCCGTTATCTTGAATTGTTAAACCTGGAATCTGGCCTTGAAGAGCCTGCTGTAGACTATTGACAGGTCTTCTTACAAGTTCTTTGCCCTTAATTTCACCAACAGCTCCGGTAAGGCTAATTTTCTTTTGCGACCCATATCCAACAACTATAACCTGATCTAAAATAGTTGCGCCTTCAGACAATTGAACGTTAATATTTGATTTACCATTTACACTAATTTCTTCAGATTTATATCCTAAGAATGTGAAAATCAATATTGAGTTTTCTGAAGAAACCTGAATTGAATATTCACCATCAACACCCGAAATGACACCTACTTTCGGATTATTTTTTTGTGTAATATTCACGCCCGAGAATCCTTCATTTTTCTCATTTGTAACTTTTCCTTTTACCAGAAACACGGATTGGGAAAATCCATGCAAGGCAAAACTGAAAAGAACTAGAATAAGAAGAATAACCTTTTTCATATGTATTATTTTAAGCAGTTAAGAAATAAAAATTATAATTTATAAAAACCCTTTAAGATCATAAATTCCATTGATTTACCATTAATTTAAATTTTCCAGCAGCCCTTCCTTTTTTTACTTTTCTTTCACATTTATTTTTGGAATCCATTTTTGCAGAGAATCCATTAAACTTCTATTGCCCGGTTGTTTAGCAATGTTGTAAAATTCATTGGTATCACTCTGATGGTCGTATAACTCTTCATCTCCATTGACGTATTTGATATATCTCCATCTCTCGGTTCTAACAGCATGATTATTATAGTGCCAGGTTGTAATAGCTGGTTCAATATCTTTCATTGATGGATTTAAGAGAAGCGGCTTTATACTTTTTCCCTCAAGCTGATTGAAAACCTTTGCGCCAACCATATCCACCAATGTTGGATAAATATCAAGAAGGCTTACTGGCTGACTAGATCGGGAATTAGGTTTTGTAATCCCCGGCGCTACAATTATCATTGGTACTCGAGTTGCTTCTTCCCACAAAGTAAACTTCTCCCAATGCTGCTTTTCTCCAATATGCATTCCATGGTCGGACCATAAAACGATAATTGTATTATTCATTTTCCCGGATTTCTTCAACCCATCTATCAACCGTCCAAGCATGGCATCAGTATATGATATAGATGCCTCGTATGCCTGGACAGCTTTCTCCCACAGATGGCTATCAAGTAGCCATTTGTGCCAATCGCGCGCCAACCATTTAACCGCCACAGGTGAAACATCTTCCAAATCATTTTCTTTTATTTGAGGGAGTTTAACTTCGGAAAGAGGATACATATCGAAGTATTTTTGCGGAACAAACCATGGGATATGAGGCCTGAAAAGTCCTACAGCTAGGAACAAAGGTTTTGCTTGTTTCTTATTGACTTCTTGGATAGCCCAATCCACAACTTTGTATTCTGATGTTAACTCATCTTCCCCCAAAGGACCGAAATCAAAAAAATGAGGTGGGCGTTTTCCTATGCCTTTACCAGAAACAGGGTCCCATTTTATATAGCCTGTACTATCTTTCAAAGCAGTTTCTGGCCAAACATCTTCTGGAAATGATCTAGTTTTAGAAGGAAAATATTCATCCCAAATTTTGCCATCGTTCTGATCTTTTCCATAAGTTGTCATTGTCCAGGAAAGACCATGAAATATTTTGCCCCCTCCTTTTACGGCATATCCTTCCTTTCGAAAAAATTCAGGAATAGTAACAGCATTTGCCAAAGCAGAAGTTGTTCTCCATTCCTGATTATTATTATAAATACCCGAGGTACTTGGCCTTACTCCAGTCATTATACTTGTTCTTGAAGGATTGCAAGAAGGTGAAGAACAATGAGCATTTGTAAACATCATCCCTTGAGCAGCAAGGGCATCAAGATTAGGAGTCTTCATTCCATCACGACCGCCCATTGTACCGATCCAATCATTCAAATCATCAACCGCAATAAACAAAATATTTGGCTTTTTTTGTGCAAATAAAGAAGTACAAAAAAACACTGCAATAACTAAATAAATTTTTCTCATTTTGTCTACCATTGAATATGTAATCAATTTTTAATCATCTACAATCTGATACTTAATTAGGGAATAAGTAACCGCCTCACTTATTTTTATAAAACAATAAGTATTCTATAATGACTTAATACCCTGGATTCTGGACACAAAGGCTATTAGCATTTATCTCAGTTTGAGGAATAGGAAAAAGTTTACGATACTCTACTGCATTGGCAACCCCTCGCCCCTGGGCAGAAGAAATGAACTTTCCATGCCTGATCAAATCCTGACGACGCAACTTTTCTAAGTAAAATTCCCACCCTCTTTCGTTTAAAATATGATCACGCAACGTTCCTTTGGTGTAAGATGCGAGAACCAAAGGTGTGGTTAATCCAGCCCTATTCCTCACAATTTGTATTAAATCTAATGCCTCTTTGGTTGGTCCGCTCAGCTCGTTTAGTGCTTCGGCGCGGGAAAGCAAAATATCAGCATAACGGATAATCGGAATGTCATTCCCTGCACTGTTTCCGAGAGAATTTGGATCTGGAACATATTTAAAGGCCCTGGTATTGTCCTGATTCAGCAACGATACTGTGGCACCTGCAGAATTGATGTATTGGCTAATAATCATTTTCTTCCTCGCATCGTTCGGATTGAATGAATTATAAAACGAATCATACACCCGCAATTGAAGCGCTTTTCTTAACATATTAGAAGTAAAAACGACGCGTCCATCAACACTTCTACTAAAAGCCGGTGGAAAAAGTCCACCCAATAACTCGTTGCCTCTGTCGTAAATTCCAGCAAAAGCTGGGGCTGCCCAGATGTATTCTTTGTTACTCATTTCATTAACGACGGTAAATAAAGTGGTAATATCGGGCCACAATTGATAAATTCCAAGGTCCATAACCTGTTGGGCAATATCAGCGCATTTTTGCCATTGTTTGGTATTCAGGTAAAATCTGCACAAATAACCTAAAGCTGCTCCTTTGGTCGCCCTCCCGTATTGATACCCTGAAATCTGTCCTCTGTTGGGAAGACCTTTTGCAGCATCACTAAACTCTTTTTCGAAAAAAGACTGCATTTCCAGTTCCGTTGCTCGGGCTAATGCAAGATCGCCTTTGGTACTTAATCGTAAAGGAACACCGCCATAACGTTCATACAAAATATAATATGAATATGCCCTTATAAAACGCGCTTCAGCTATTAACCTGGCCTTCGTGGTTAAATCTACAGGTGACTGGTCGATATTTTCCAAAACCAGATTGCAATCCCTAATTCTTCCATAGTCGCCAGCCCACATAAAAGGAAATTTCGACGGAATGAATGCATCAAAAGAAAAATTCTTCATTATAGTGGCATCAAGACCAAATTCACCACCTGTAACAAATAATTGGTCAGAAGTACATTCTTCTAACATCAAAGAATAAGAACCCTCACCAAGAAACTCTGGTAGATTGTATGCTGAAAAAAGTACTTTTTCAATCCCATTTACCGACTTGAATGAAGTTTCCGGATCGAGTTGTGAGTAAACATCTTCTTTCAATAATTTTACGCAACTACTGAACAGTAATAGCGTTCCAACTAAAAGTGCTGGTATATAAGATCGTAATTTCATAATGTTACTTTTAAAAATTAAAAATTTAATTCAATACCGAAAATGAATGTTCTGGCTACAGGATAGGAATTAAAATCAATTTTCAAACTGCTATTGCCATTGGAGTTTGTTGTTGGGTCCTGCCCCCTATATTTTGTCCAGATGAACAGATTTTGACCACTGATGTAAAAATTTATTCTATTGAACACCTTATTGTTTTTGGGTAGGAGCTGGTAGTTTATTTGGGCTGACTGAATCCTGATGTAAGATGCATCTTCAACAACGAGGTCGTTTGCCATTTTTCCACCCTGACCACCCGGATTAACAAATGAAGGATATTTGGATGACGGATTTGCTTGCGTCCAACGATTCAGGTATGGTTCAGCGATCCTATTTCTGCGGTGGCTAACAGGAAAATAGGTTTCAGCCATGGCATTGTTGATCATACTAACACCGGTTACAGCATCTATAAAAATATTAAGTTCAAAATTCTTGTAAGAAAAAACATTGGTCAGCCCCATCATAACCGACGGAAAAGATTTACCAAGAACAACACGGTCGTTTGCATTGACAGTGTTATCACCATTGATATCTACATATCTGACATCACCTGGTTTTACCGGGTCTCTTGTTTTAGATGCTGTAATTTCTTCCTGACTTTGCCAGATCCCGTTTGTTTTGTAACCGTAAAACGAATTTAGCGCTTCACCCACCTTTATGAGGGCAACTTGTCTGGTCCAGCCTGCATCGACATAATTAATCTGTTGAATACCGCCAATGTCGGTAACTCTGTTCTTTAATGTGCTTAAATTCAGACTTGTATTCCACTTGAATTTACCCTCCAGATTTTTAGAATTCACTGTAAGTTCAAAACCACGGTTTTCAATACTCCCAATATTCTGAGTAATAGTGTTAAACCCTGTAGATGGAGGGATTGGCAAAGCAAAAAGCATATCAAAAGTGCTTTTCCGGTAATAATCAACTGAAACCGAAAGTCGGTTCTTAAAAAACCCCATGTCAAATCCTACATTGGTCTGTTCTGTAGTTTCCCATTTTATGTCAGGGTTTGAGATCCTTAATGGATTAAGTGTAACTACTCTTCCTCCGTCAAGTATTGCAACACCTCCAGTGCCTAAGGTTGTAATCGAAAGGAAATTTCCTATACTCTCGTTGCCTGTCCGACCTATGCTGGCTCTGAACTTTAAACTACTGAAAATATTCAGATCCTGAATGAACTTATAATTGTGCATTTTCCATGCAAAAGCTCCCGATGGAAAATAACCGTATTTGTTGTTTACACCAAAACGGGAAGAACCGTCGACCCTCATACTAGCGGTAAAAAAGAACTTATCGAACAAACTATAATTAACACGACCTAAATATGACAATAACTTGTTGTTATTCTTGGAACTCGACATCGTGTACAAAGCTGGATTGCCAATTTCCATGTTATTGGTCATCGTTTCGTCAGAAGGGAAGCCTCTTCCTGTTCCTGAAAAATCACTGTTTGAAAATTTCTGGTAAGTAATACCGCCCAATGCAGTAAAACTGCTGCTATTTCTTAAACTTCTCGTGTAAGTAGAAGTAAATTCTCCCAAATAATTATTTCTCGTGCCCGAAAGGATTGATGCGATACCATCATTATTAAAACCATCTCTTGTTAACCGTGATACATAAGCGTCTCTTCGGCTGTTCCTAACATCAGCACCAATATTAACCTTTGCTGTCCAACCATTTAGAATGGTGTATTCCCCAAAAACAGTACCTAAGGTCCTGTAATTATCAGCCTTGCTTCTTTCTCCATTAACTAAGGCCAGAGGATTTTCAGTATCAGTGAAAGAAGAAGCATTGTATCTCCCTGCTGAATTAAAGATACTCATAGTTGGATCATAGTTTCTTGCTGCGTAAAGCACATCGCCACCTTCGTTGACTCCATAACCTACTGTTGTAAAGTCATCATGAGTATATGAGGTCGCAAAATTAACTCCAACCAAGAATTTGTTTGATTTGTGTTGCAAGTTTAATCTTGTATCATAACGCTTAAAACCTGATTCAATAAGGACCCCGTTCTGATTGAAATAATTAACTGACGCAAAGTATTTGGTTTTGTTATCGCCTCCGCTTATCGATAAACCGTGATTTTGAACCATTGCGTTCCGCAATATTTGATCCTGCCAGTTGGTACCACCGTTTTGTATCTCATTAACACGTTCCGCTGCTGTTACATTCGAACCCGGTGTTGCTTGAATTTCATTTAATATCCGTTGATAATCTTTAGCATTGAGCATTTCAATCATGTTAACGGGCTCTTGAATGCCTGTATAACCATTGTAGTTAATTTTCATGGCTCCCGATGATCCCTTTTTTGTGGTAACCAAAACAACACCGTTTGCACCCCTGGCTCCGTAAATCGCAGTTGCTGAAGCATCTTTAAGAATCTCGATCGATTCAATATCTGAAGGGTTAATGTTACTAATCGGGCTTCGTGGCGTTCGGGTAGCGGTAATCGAAGCTCCCGTCCCGGAAATAACCTGCCCAGTTTCGATGGGCAGTCCATCTACAACATACAAAGGTTCGGAACCAGCATTAATGGAACCCGCTCCACGTATTTGTATTGTAGTTCCTCCACCAGGTTCAGTGCTGGCCTGTGTAATCTGAACACCGGCTACTTTTCCCTGCACAAGCCCTGCCAACGTAGCGTTTACTCCTGTATTCATATCCTTTCTTCGGATTGACGTAACTGCACCTGTGAGATCACCTTTTTTCTGAGTACCATAACCCACTACCACAACATCATCAAGGTTAACTTCTGTAGTTATCATTACTACAGATATGTTTTTCTGAGAACCCACTTTCAATAATACATTTTGGTACCCTACATAAGAAAACTCTAACTCATCCTTTGTCTTTGCCTGTATAGAAAATTCACCATTTGTATTTGAGGTGACACCCCTATTAGGATTTTCTTTACTGACAATAGTGACACCTTGAAGTGGTTCTTTATTTTCATTAGTCACTTTCCCTTTGATGATAAAATCCGTTTGTCCAAAAGAGACAAGTGAGAAAACAAATTGCAGTAGACAGAAAAAAATAAATCTTTTACTACTAATAGGTCCAAAAATTTTTTGCTTCATACTTTTCTATTTTCTAGTTAAGAAATTCAGTTTCAAAGGTTGCTACTAAGTAGCTAATTTTATCCTTTACTAATTTTTGAACTAATCAAATTCTTTAATACGTTATTTTCTGGGAAGTACATGTACCCTCCAAGCCCATTCGTTCCACATTTTTTCTAACTTTTGTCCAATCTTTGGATTTTGCGATAAAATATTATTCGTTTCGGTCCTATCCTTATCCATATCGAACAATTCCCATTTAC
>Ga0209443_1001669_pt1 | contig 13688 bp, 8 predicted proteins | sample LauGreBMM110DCMD_2_FD_187571 | JGI IMG/M metagenome (GOLD analysis project Ga0209443, IMG submission 187571) | Freshwater lake microbial communities from Lake Michigan, USA - Su13.BD.MM110.DCMD (SPAdes) (version 2) | ecosystem: Environmental > Aquatic > Freshwater > Lake | place: Lake Michigan... | reverse complement strand
CGGGCCTCTGAACGCTGGTAGGGCTCGGCGCGCAACGCCGCTGAACGCTCGCGGACCATGGCCTCGTTGACGAGCAGGCGGATGCCCTCGGCGAAGCCGGCGGAGCCTTGTTCGGTGAGCAGTTGCACGACGGTGGAGAGGATGTCAGCGTTTTCCGGGTGGGTCATGGGGACTTGGGTGAAGGATGTTTTTTGTCGGACACCCCAACACAGGCCCCTCTTGGCCCACCTACGACAACCGTTTTTCCAGCACCCAACCCCTGCGGGGTCGGTTGCGCTCGGCTCGCTACGCTCGCCTTCGCTCCACCTCCCCCGCAGGGGTTGGGTGGCAGCAGCCAGAAAGCAATTTACAGAAAGGTTTTTACACCGGCATACCTTTACGAATACGAGGTCTCGCAGGATGAAGAGCGCGTCCAATAGTGGCGGGATTCAACAGCGCTCTACACCACCAACTGGCCGCCGATCCTTCAAGCATAACAGTTCTCCCTACCAACGGAATCAACTTGTTCATGAAGTCCGATGGTCCAATGGCACATCCACTCTTGATAAGACGTTAAATAAAACGAGTTACCGATTTGAATCAATCCGAATTGATTCACTCGAATTAAAACCAGATGGCAAGAGCTTATTCGGAGTTGGTTGCGATGGTCGAGAACTCCATCCGCCCCACGCCCTCGGTACGAAGAACTGGCTCTTCGTCGGTAAAGTCGGAGCCCACGGCCGCCCCTCAGGACGACCGGCGCCACCGATGACGCCGCCGGCTCTGCGCCCAGGGGATGGGGCCCCATCCAGTGGGTGTTCATTTCGCGGGACCGCTTGGCTGGGATGCTGTGCTTCCCGTCGTCGATACGGCTTATGCGCTCGCGGAGCGCGATATGCTGTGATCGACCGCGCGGGACGAACGTGGATTCTGCCCGGCGGCTTAGGATGGCGGAGCACCCGTCGGCCCCTTGGCCGCATCGGGATGCGATCGGAAGTGGCGGACGAGGAAACCGGGTCAGAGTCGCGCTTGCTCTGATGAAAACACGGGCCGGAGAGACAATCTGGAAAGCAGGAAAGCAGGAAGACCAGAGCTTTGCCGCCTCCGTATCTGCTTTCCTGCTTTCCAGATTTATCTGTTCCACAGAGCAGATAGCACTCCTCTGCATCGCAGGTCGGCGACCCGCAGGCGCCGTCTCTTGCCCAGCGCCAAGAGATCTCTTCGCGCCCTGCCAAATCCAACTCACCGAAACAACAGAGCACAACTCCGCAAAATCGGTCCGCCACTTCCGATTGCACCCGGCCGCAGCTTGTGTCTTGCCACCCCCGGCCCCATCGCTCTGTTGGGTCCCCCTTCGCGCTCGTCACCCGCGTCCCGATGGACCTGCCGTTCACGATGTCGAACCCCAAGTCCGTCAGCTCCGGGCGGCAGTTCAGGCCCAAGGTCGTCTATCCCTACCACTGCTCCGGATCGGACACGCAGCAGTTCAAGACCCAGGTCGGCACCGACCTCGGCATCGAGGTGCGTTTGAGTAAATGGTACTGAACCTGGGCGCGATCGGGACGCCTCCCACCGCACCTCCGATCCGCCCCCCGAAACTCCCGCTGAATCTTCCTTTCCGACTGCTATGCTCGCGCCATGAAGGCATCTGCATGGATCATCGGTATCGCTCTCGCCACCGGAGCCGGCGCGCAGGCAGCCGATCCGTCCATCGAGGACGTGCTGAAGGCCGGCGAACAAGCCCTCCGCGAGAATCTCGACCCGCGCGTGGCCGAGCTCTTCCCGCCGCTCGACGTGGCGTCGGCGGGTCGCCTCGTGAGCCGGATCCAGGACGCCTTCGCCGGCGACGACGTGGTCGACATCGCCCGTTTCAAACAGGTCGCCGAGGCGGCGCTGCCGCTGCTCGAGCAGGACGCTGCGTCGCGTCCTTATGCCGCATGGCTGCGGACGCGCATGGATTACTTCCAAGCCGCCGATGATCTACGCCGCATCACGCCGACGAAGCCGACGAAGCCGACGAAGCCCAAGCCGTCCACGCCCGGGAAGCCCGCGCCCAAGCCGGCGAACCCGACGTCGGCGCAGCAGCGGCAGGTCTGGACCCGGGTGGTCGCGACCGAACCGTGGCCGGCGGAGGCGAAGCGCTACGTTCCGATGCTGAAGCCGGTGTTCGTCTCCGAAAACGTACCGCCGGAGCTCGTGTGGCTGGCCGAGGTCGAGTCGCGGTTCAACCCGGAGGCGCGCAGCCCGGCCGGCGCGGCCGGGATGTTCCAGCTCATGCCGCCGACGGCGCAGCGCATGGGCCTGGCGATGCGGCCGACCGACCAACGGTTCCAGGCCGAGAAGAGCGCCCGCGCCTCGGCCAGGTACCTGCGCACGCTGCACGGCGAATTCCATGACTGGCCGCTGGCGCTCGCCGCCTACAACGCCGGAGACGGGCGGGTCCGCCGGCTGCTGGCGAAGTCGAAGGTCAAGAGCTTCGACCACATCGCGTCCGGTCTGTCGGCGGAGACGCAGATGTACGTGCCGAAGATCGAGGCGTTGATCCAGCGCCGCGAGGGCAAAGCGCTGGCGAAGCTGTGACGGGGCGGAGTCGGACCATTCATCCCAAGTCGGGGTGATCTCTGTCCGGGCCGTTGGCGGGTCGCCCCCCGGCGACCCGCTCGGCTTGCAGGGAAAGCCGCCCACAACATGAAGCCGAGTTCTACCGGTATCCGCCAAGAGTCGATATGGATCGGCGGAACGGGCTGCCGGCATCTTGCCGGCAGAGGCTCGCCCAATCCCGCCCCGTGGGACCTTTCCGCGCGCGCCCGCCGTGCGAGCCGTGCAGGCTGTCCGGGCCCTCTGCCGGCGGGACGCACGGCAGCACGCTGTAAAAACCGCCGTCCGAGGCCCACAGCGACGCGGCGTCCGAGGCCGTCTGCCGCCGGGTGGATCCATCCCAAGCCGGCGCGATCAATGCACCGTAACGACGGGCCGCGGCACCTGCCTCGTACCCAGTCGGGGTGATCTCTGTTCGGACCTTTGACGGGGCGCCCCCCGGCAACCCGCTCGGCTTGCAGGGCAAGCCGCCCACAACGTGAAGCCGAGTTCTACCGGTATCCACCCAGAGTCGGAATCACTTCCCGTCGTCGTCATCGTCGTCCGCGTCCTTCGTCACCGCCCACTCGGGATAGGGGATCGCGCTGCCCTTCATCGCGTGCCAAAGGATGCGGTTGAGCACGTCCTCCGGCGCCTTGTCGACCTCGCGGAAGTTCAGCTTCGCCGAGACCTCGGCGTCGCGCCGGAGCACCGGATCGTGGATCGCCTGCGGTGCCGGGTTCATCTGGTCGAGCGGGATGTTGTTCGGCACGGCGGTGAAGGGCGTGAAGTCCGGCCGATCGGTGAAGCACTCGGACATCGGCGTCGCGCTGGCGTCGAACTGGTTCATTGGCGGCAGGCCGAGGATCTGCTCCATCGTGCGGATGAGGCTGGTGGTGTTGTATTGCGTGGACACCACCGCGCCGCGCTTGGCGTACGGGCTGATGCAGTACGCCGTCGTGCGGTAGCCGCTCACGTGGTCCCAGCCGGCCTGCGGATCGTCCTCGATGCCGAAGATGGCGGTCTCCGGCCAGAACCGGCTCTTCGAGATGGCCTCGACGATGCGACCGAAGGCGAGGTCGTTGTCGGCGACGCACGACGCGGGCGTGGGCGATCCTTTGCTGGTGCCGCTGGTGTGGTCGTTCGGCAGGCAGATCAGGATGAGCGACGGCCACTCGCCCTTCTCCTCGGCGGCCTTGAGCTCGCGGATGAAGAAATCGGCGCGGTACTGGTCGGGCACCTCCATGCCCCAGCCGACGTAGTTGGTGGGCATGTGCGGCTTGAGCGAGGCGACCATGGGGTAGCTCGAGAAGAGCACGTCGTCCCACTCGCCCTTCCACTGGCGGAAGCAGTCCATGAACTGCGGCGAGCCCTTGCGCTTCGGGTCGCGCCACTTCACCGCGGGCGCGGCGAACTCGCCGTAGTCGCGCAGCGTCTTGCCGTGCTTGAGCGCGTTGTCCCAGAGGAATCCGCCGGGCGAATAGGCGAGCGCGTCGTCCTCGTCCTCGCCCATGCCGTCGGGATAGCTGCGGGGGAACCCGGCGAAGGACTTCTCCATGTAATCGGTCGAGAAGGCAGTCGTGCTCCACTGGTGGCCGTCGGCGCTGAGGATCCCGGAGCAGTAGGTGTTGTCGAGCAGGACGAACTCCCGGACGAGCTTGTGCTGGTTGGGCGTCACGTGGTCGCCGAAGATGCACAGGGACGGATCGCCGTTGCCTTCCTTGATGTCGCCGAAGACCTGGTCGTAGGTCCGGTTCTCCTTGATCACGTACACGACGTGCTTGATGGGGCTCGGTTCGCCGATGCGCTCGGGCACCGGGCGCGCGGGCTGGCCGGGACGCGGCGGCAGTTTGCTGGCGACGATGGCCTCGCGGCGCAGGTTGCGCATGACCGTCTCCGAGAGCTTCGGCAGGTCGCGCTTCTTCGGCAACGGCACGAGCGAGACCGAGCCGTTGTACTGGTGCGAATTGAAGCCGGTCTTGCCGTCGTTGTCCTTCTTCGGGACCACGGCGTGGCCCTTGATGTTCGCCACGGCGAGCACCCCGCGGACGGCGTCGAAGGCCAGCGCGCCCGGGAACCAGCCCACGGGGATCAGGCCGGTCAGCTTGGATTCGCGGTCTCCCGGGTCGAAGCCGATGACGGCGACGGCGTTCTGCGTGCCGTTGGCGACATAGAGCGTCTTGCCCTTCTTGTCGAAAGCGAGCGCGTTGGGCGATGCGCCGAAGATATCGCTGGGCTTGGCCTTCACCCAGATGGTCTCGACGATCTGGTCGGTGCGGGTGTCGATCACGCTCAGATTGTCGGAGCCGGCGTTCGCGCAGACCAGATATCGGCGGTCGGGCGAGAGAGCGAGCGCGCTGGCGTGCAGGCCGGTGAGGATCTCGGTGGTGCCTTTGCCGGCCTTGAGATCGATGACGCTGACGGAACCTTCGCTGGCGATGTGGCGGACGGGGTCCACGCGCACCACGGTACCGCGGCCGGCCGGTCCGGTGAGATCACCCGGGCCGGGACGACGTCCGCCCCAGTTGGAGACGTACGCCTTGTCGGCCACCAGGACGACGTCGTACGGGGCGACGCCGACGTCGAAACGACGGAGCACCTTGCCCGTGGCGGCCTCGATCTCGAGCAACGTGTTCGAGAGGTTGCCGCAGACGTAGAGCCTCGCGCCGTCGGCCGAGAGCGCCAGACCGGCGGGGATCTCGTCCTTGCGTCGAGGGGCGTCGGCGTGCGGCAACGGCAGCGAATGCGACGGCGACACGGTGCCGTCGGCGGCGACCGCGAAGACCTTCACCGATCCGTTGACGTTGCTGAGGAAGATGCGGCGTCCGTCGGCCGAGAAGACGAGACCGGTGAAGCTGACCAGGCCGACCTTGTCCGGTTTGAGGATGTTCGGCGAGACGACGTCCGGCCGCGGCTCGTTCACCTTCTCATCCGGGAACGGCACGCGCTGGAGCACCGCGCCACCGACTGGATCCAGCACGAGCAGCTCGGCCGTCTTGCCGGAGACGACCAGCCGGCGTCCGTCGGGCGAAAGCGCGAGCACCTGCGGGCGTAGTCCGGGCAGGTCGACCTGGAGGCCGAGCGGCGTGACGACCTGGTTCACGGGCAGCACGGTGCGATGGGTCCCGGAGCGACCGACGCGTTCGGAGGTGGTCCCGGGAGCGAGCGGCGACGAGGACGCCGCCTGCAGCGCGAGACCGGAGGCGAGCAGGACGGCGGTGAGCGAGAGCGTGGACATTGGCTTCATACGGGCATGCCGAGAATCTGGACGGACGCACCTCGCGGCAAGGCCGCTCGCGTCACGATCTGGCGAACACTCGCACGCGGCCGGCGAGCGGCGCGATGCCCCGGACCGGGGGGGCGTCCTGGCCGTGCGGAGATTTCGGTTCCACCAGTCGACCGGCCCGAATCATCGTTTCCGCGATGAAACGGGTCTGCGTCTTCTGCGGTTCCAGCTTGGGCAGCGATCCGGCATTCGCCGCGGCGGCGAGGAGCCTGGGAGCCCTGCTGGCGCGCGAAGGGATCGGGATCGTCTACGGCGGCGCGCGCGCCGGGTTGATGGGCGCGGTCGCCGACGCGGCGTTGGCGGGCGGCGGCGAGGTCATCGGTGTCCTGCCGCGCGCGTTGAAGGAACGCGAACTCGCGCACGAGGGCCTGACGCAGCTCCACGTCGTCGGAACGATGCACGAGCGAAAGGCGCTGATGACGGACCTGTCCGACGCCTTCGTGGCGTTGCCCGGCGGCTTCGGCACGCTCGACGAGTTCTGCGAGGTGCTCACCGGGGCGCAACTGGGCATCCACGACAAGCCGTGCGGGTTGATGAACATCGGCGGCTACTTCGACGGCCTGCTCGCCCAAATGGCGACCGCGGTGGCCGGCGGCCTCACGCGTCCGGAGCACCGGGACATGGTGCTCGTCTCGGCGGATCCGGAAAGCCTGCTCGCGCAGCTGCGGGCCTACCGGCCGGTGCACTGGTCGAAGGGACTCGACTCGGTGGCGCGGTGAAGCGGAAGGGCGTTCTCGGAGCGCCTCCATGCCGGGACCGATGACGCCCCGGCATCCATCGTAGGGCACCCGCTCCATCCACCTGACCCGGTCGGAATCCTGCGGTCCGGCGGTCGTCGGTCGGGACGGTCAGAGGCGGCGGGGATCCCGGCGTCTTCCCGTCCATGGCGCCGGGGCCGATTGTAGGATCCGGCCTCCCGGGCACGCGGGCTCAACCGCCGGTCAGCACCTCGATGAGGTAACGCAGCTCGGTGTCGAGGTCATCCCCGGCGGGCAGCGTCTGCGCGACCTCGGCACGAACCAGCTCGCGGAACCGCCGGCGCAGCCGATGGATCGCCACCTTCACCGCGCCTTCGCTCATCCCGAGCGCGGTGGCGGCCGCCGCCTGCGAGAGCGCCGCCGCGTCGCCGACCAGCCACGGTTTCAGCACCGTGAAATGCGCGGCGCGGCCGGTCGCGGCGAACTCCGCTTCCAACGCGCTGAGCGAGCGCGCCATGACGGCCAAGGCCCATTCGCGGTCGAACACCCGATCGGGCACGTCCGAGGCCGGATCGGCGACCTGCAACCCCGGTGCCGTGCCGTGGCCGGTGCCGTGGTCGATGGACTCCGGCGCGATACCGCCGCCGCGCTTGGCCGCGTTCTCCCGGTCGCGCAGGTCGCCGAGGAAATGCTTCACCGCGCCGAGCAGGAACGAGCGGAAACGTCCGCGCTCGGGCGCCGCTCCGGCCACGCCGCCGCGAGCGAGCAGCCGGGCGAAGAACTCCTGGGTCAGCTCTCGCGCCGCGTCCTCGTCGCGGCCTTCACGGCGGAGGAAACGGAACACCGGCGTCCAGTACGCCGCGCACAGCTCGCCCAGCGCCGCCCGCGCCTCCGGGGTCGCGCCCCGGGCCGCGAGCACGAGGGTCCAACGCGTCGGGCCGAAGGCGCCCGATGCGGCGGCGGAGAGGGCGGGCGTGTTCACGGCGTGAGTATCACTTCGATGGGCGGGCCGCTGGAAGTCGCGCCAGCGTCGTGGACTGCGGTCGCGAAGCAGAGCGGAGCTGCCGCTTTGGGCGGGGTGCCCGATCCGGCGAGGCGCAACACGTTCGTCGCCGCGTCCGGCAGGCGAAAGCGGTGGCAAGCCACACGCACTCCAAGACCTCGCGGAATCCGCCCCCGGCTTGCCGCGTCGGCATTTTTACACGCAGCCGTGGTACTTGGTCGACCCAGCACCACGCACGACCGCGCCGCGGAGTTTCGGGTGGACCGCTGAGGCTGCCGGGAGGGCCGCGGTTCCACCCGCGCCCTAGATCCTTCACGCCGCGTGCTTCGTTGCTCTCCTGCGCTGCACGTCACGTCTTTGGATAGCCTGCACGACCTCTCCGCGAATTGATCAGGGCGCGGGTGGAACCACGCCCTCCCAGGTTCCCGGCGCACAGGGCCGCGCGAAGCGTCTTGGACTGCGGCAGTCCTCTGCCGCTTTGGGCCGGGGCGCAAGCAGGCGCAGAAGGCAGAGGAAGATGAACCGATCGGGATCGTGGTCTTTGCGCAATGTCCCTCACTTCGTGGCCGAACTTGCGGGCGCATCTTGACACTGCCCCCGGTTTGGTAGGGGCGCACTGCCGCGCGTCCGTGGAATGCCGACGGCCAGTATCGAGGGCGGCTGACTGGCCGGGATCTCGCTATGCTGGTCGCGGCCGAAGTATCGGCGGCGCCGCAGCGCCGGCCCACCTCGGGGGCAGTGCCGAGATACGCCCCAAACCTGTCCTCCGAAAGCGGCAGAGGACTGCCGCAGTCCAAAACCTCGCGGACTCCGCGTGGGGCCGGATCGACCGCACCGACTTCGGGGTATAGAGGCATGACAGAGTCGATCGCCATCGGTCAGAGAATCCTCTTCGGAACTTCGACCCGGTCGCCGTCCCGCAGATCCAGATCCAGGTCGCGCCGGTTCTCTTGGATCACTTTCCGGACATCCACCATCACGGTGGTGCCGTCGGCACGCTGCACCTTCACCTTGCGGAGATCGGCGGACTCGCTGGTCTTGCCCAAGGACAAGATCGCTTCGGCCAGTTGGGTCGGCCGGCCGGCCGGCAGGTCGACTTGGCCGGTAACTTCACCTAAGAACTGAGCGCGACCCGCAGCTCCGCCAGCGCCCCCCGGCGCCAAGGCACGCCTCCGCGCCTCGATGAGCTCGATCTCGGCGATGCTGTTGGTCGCCTCAGCGCCACGCAGGTCGAGCGCGGTCGCCTTGCCGACCTCGTGCATCTTCCGGGTGGTCTCAACGGCGAGACGAGAATACTTGGCGACAGCCTCGGCGACGGCGACGGCGTCGCCGCGGGCTTCGGCGACCTCGAGATCGCGGTCCACGGCCGCGACTTCCAACGGTGTGAGGGCTCCGACAGCCATTCGCGACTTCGCTTCCGCATACCGTTGCCGGGCGAGCTGGATCTGGATGTCCTGCTTCTGCCGCAAAGCGAGCGCTTCGGCTGGATCCGCGAAGACCTGGGTCTGTCCGCCGGAAGTCAAATATCCGACGACATTGGTGGCAATCATGCCCGCGGCTTCGGACGGGCTCGGCATGCCCTGCTTCTGCCGCAACACGAGCGCATCGGCTGGATCCACAACCACCTGCGTCTGCCCGCCAGAAGTCACGTACCCGACCACATTGGTCGCGATCTTGCCCGCGGCCGCGGACGGGCTCGGGATACTCGACGCAGCCTGCGGCTCGATGTCCACGCTCACGCCCCAGGTCGGTGCGGTCGACGAGGACTGGGATTCCTCCGGCAAGAACAGCCAACGCCGCAGCCGTTCGCCGATACCGGGCTGCACGATCTCGAGGGAGGTCGCGGGTCGCAACGTGATCTCGGAGGGCAGGACCACGTGCATGCTGCCGGTAGGGCGGGCCCCGTCGCCCGCGACGGGCTCGGAGAGCTCCCACACGCCCGGCTGCAACGTCGACCTCAGGTGCCAGGTCACCGGCACCACCTCCGGTCCGCCCAAACCTGGCTGCATCACGAGACCGCCGGCCGGTAGAGCGACCGGGACGCCGTTGCTCCAGAACGTGGCGCGCAGCGCCGTCGCATGGCCGGCGGGCGGCAGCACCTCGACCCGCGCCTGCAACGTCCCTTCGGGGATCGGCGCCGACGGCGAAGGTAATCCGACGACGGACGGCATCGAGATGCCGGACCGGCGTCCGTGTCCCACCACGAGCATCAGCGAGAACAGGTTGAGGACCGTCAGCGCGACGACGAGGCCGCGCTTGCGGAGATGGGCCTTGCGGGTCTGCGGGCGCAGACCGTAGGCGGTCCGCACGTCGGTGCGGGTCAAGAGCCACAAGGCCGCCGCGAACGCGGCGTACTGGACGACCGCGAGCGCGAACGCGGAACCGGCGCTATCGGGGATGCCCGGGATCCCGAACTGCCAGCCGGCGGGCAGGTTGCCGGTCCTCGCCATGAGATCGACGTGGAGATTGCCGGCGAGCGAGAGCAGCAGCTCGAACGCCGCAGTGCCGACCGCGACCTGCCGCCACGCCGCCGAACGCGAGAGCAGCGCGATGCCCGCGAACAACAGCAACGAGCCCGAGTGCAATTGGAAAGAGGACGAATCCGCGGTCGCCACGGACGGGAAGAGCCCCACCACGCCGAGGGCCAAGAAGAACCAGCCGACGCGCTGCAACCCCGCGGGCAGGGCCGTGGGCGTCGGCGCCGGCCCGGCGTCCTGGGCGGCTTGCGGGTGCCGGCGGAACCAGAAGAACGCCAGGCTGAGCGCCACCGGCAACAAGGCGAAACCGGCCACCAGTCCGATGCCGGCCCAAAGCATAACCAAGGCCGAGGCGACCTGGCCGCCGATGAGCAGCGCCACGACCACGAGCGCGCCGCCAGCCGCCTGGCGCAGAAAGCGGTCCATGCCTCCGGTGACCGCAGGTCCCAGACCGCACGGGGCGAGGAAGTGGTCCCTTCGCCGCCAGACGAGCCAGCCCGCCGTCGCAACAGTGACCGCGATGGCCAGTTTCACCGGGGCCGGCCCCCCGGCGTTGAGCACGGGCACCACCCAGCGCAACAGCGCGATCAGCAACCAGACCAGCGCGAGGCACGCACCGATCAGCACAAGCGGCCGCGTCTCGGCGCTGAATCGGGCCGAGAAACCGGCGACCGAGGGCGGCGGCGTCTCCGCGGAACGGGCGGATCCTTTCTTCGTCCCCAGCCCTTCAATCTCCGTCTTCACCTCGCCGGCGCTCTGCTGGCGCAGCTCGCGCTCCTTGGCGAGGGCCCGCATCACGATCGCGTCCACCCGCGTGTCGAGCGGGGTCTTCGCGGACGGCGCGGCGAAACGGCCCAGCGGCAGCTCCCCGGTGAGCAGCTCGTAGAAGACCACGCCGAGCGAATAGATGTCGGCGCGGTGGTCGACGTCCGACGGCTTCTCGATCTGCTCCGGCGCCATGTAGTGCGGGGTGCCGAGGCGCGCGCCGCTCTGCGTCAAGGTGAGGTCGGTGCGCGGATCGCCGGGATCGCCGACCAGCTTGGCGATTCCGAAATCGGCGATCTTCACCCGGCCTTGCGCATCGAGCAGGATGTTCTCGGGCTTGATGTCGCGGTGCAGCACGCCTTGGTCGTGCGCGTACTGGAGCGCGGCGCAGATGTCGGGGACGACCGCCAACGCCTGGTCGGGCGTGAAGCGTCCGGCCCGCATCGCCTGCCGCAGGTTCACGCCGTCCACGAACTCCATCAGCAGGTAGCAGAACCCGCCGGATTCGCCGAAGTCGTAGACCGACACGATCTGCGGATGCGACAGCTTGGCCAGGAATCGCGCCTCGCGGTGGAAGCGTTCCGCGAACGCCGGGTCGGCGCTGAGCGACGTCGGCAGCAGCTTGAGCGCGACGATGCGGTCCAGCTTCGGTTGGCGGACCTTGTAGACGACGCCCATGCCGCCGAGGCCGACCAGCCCGAGGATCTCGAACTGCGGGAACGCCGCCGCGACGGCTTCGAGGGGCGGCGCCGCGAGACCGGTCCGGGACCGGATGCCGGGATCCGTCGGGGACGCCGCGCCCGCGAGCACGCAACGCGGACAGAGCCCCTGCGGCGCATCGGCCGGGATGGTCCCGTCGCACTTGGGGCAGCGGATCGTGGCGGGATCAGTGTTCATACACGCGCTTCCTGAGGAGGACGGGACGCGAGGTTACAGAGGACCCGATCCGGCCGGCAGTCTTGTTTCCTGCGCGGCGTGCCGGTCGCGTGCCCGTCGCGTGGAATCGCGACCGCTCAAAGGCCGATTCCGACGACGGGCGGGATCGTTCGGGCTCTCTTTGGAATTTGGCATCTCCCCGATCGGGTGCATGAGGCGGATCGGGACCGATGCCACGACCAGGACCGCTCCGTGTCGCGGCCTCATCACGCGGCAAGGTGACGATCCTGCATCCGCCGACAGGTTTCGCTTCACTTCATCGCGGCGGCTTGAAAGCCTCTTTTCCGGCATCTCGCGTTGCCAAACCCAAACAAATGCGTTCCCTCCCTGTATTGTTGACGTGTGCCCTCGTGGCATTTTCTCCGGCTCTTTCCGCCCATGAAACCGGTGGCGGCCATCCCAAGGACACAGCGGCCACCGCCGTCCCGCTCCCGTTCGTCGTGGAGAAGACGGGGCCCGTCCGTGCGCCGAAAGCGGTCAAGCTGGAACCCGGCACCAAGGTCTCCGGCCAAGGATTCTGGAAGTTCATCGCCGCGCCCGATCTCGTCCCGGTCCCGCCGGCCGCCATCCCGTTCGTGAAAGGCGCGCACGGCACCGTGATCTTCGACGCGAAGAACGACACCGTGTACTGGGGCCTGAAAGACGTCGGGTTCGTCGGCTTCAGCAACAAGCTCAGCCGGTCGTGGATCGTCGAGGGCGATCCCGTGCTGAAGAAGGGCAACCTGCACGGCGCGGACATCTTCCCCCGCAAAGGCAAGACCGCGCTGATCGCGGCCGCCGACAACGACGACGGCCAGATCCATCTCACCGACACCACCTTCCAGCATAGCGAGAACCTTGGCATGCCGCCGTTCGCGCAATACGCCGACAAGAAGGGCTACGCGCCGACGGATGTGGCCATCCAGGACGCCGGCCACCTGTGGATCACCGACGGCTACGGCAAGGCGTTCTTCATGGGCGCCGAGACGTCGCCGCTGCGGTACTCCGGAAAGATCCATGGCGGCAAAGCCATGTCGCAGACGCCGCACGGGATCTCGTTCGATCCACGGACCGGATCGCTGCTGATCTCGGCGCGTGCCGAGGGCCGCATCATGGATTGGGACATGAAGCACGAGCGCTTCCAGGCGATCGACGGCCTGCCGCCTGGCAGCACGATCTGCAACATGGACATCTGGGGCGACCACGCCCTGGCGCCGTGCCTCAGCGACACCGACAAGACCAAGGCCGGCCCGATCTTCATCGTGAACCTCAAGAAACATGCCGTCGTCGCCACCATCCGTCCGCGCGACGACCTCGGCTACGCCGCCGTGCAGAGCGTCCACGGCGCCTGCTGGTATGTCTCCGGCACCGGCAGCAAGCGCGAGGTGTACATCGTCTTCACCGCCTGGAACCCCGGCGGCATCGGCGCGCTCAAGCTGGTCAACATCGCGGATTGAGCGGCCGGCACCGGCCGGCACCGACCGTGCCGCCGACCTTGCCATCGGTCTTCGTCCGCTTCTTGATCCCGGCCACCGAGAACAGATGACGGACGAGACCGATCGCAAGATGAACACCAGGACCATCGACCGCCGCGGCTTCATCGCCGGGACCTTCGCCGCGGCGCTCACCGCAGGATGCCGGACCGCCGCCACGCGGCCGGCGCTCCGTGTCCTCACCTACAACCTCCACCACAGCGAAGGACTCGACGGGAAGGTCGATCTGGAGCGGATCGCGCGGATCATCCGCGGTTCCGGTGCCGACCTGGTGGCGCTGCAGGAGCTCGACCGCCGTGCGCGCCGCACCGGGAGCGTGGACCAGCCGGCCGAGTACATCCGCCTGACCGGGCTCCACGGCGAGTTCGGAGCGGCGATGGATCTCCAGGGCGGAGAATACGGGCAGATGCTGCTCAGCCGATGGCCCCTGTCGGGCTTCGCGACGCACCGTCTGCCGAACCCGTCGAAGCGCGAACCGCGCATCGCCGTATCGGC
>Ga0209443_1001663_pt1 | contig 13714 bp, 9 predicted proteins | sample LauGreBMM110DCMD_2_FD_187571 | JGI IMG/M metagenome (GOLD analysis project Ga0209443, IMG submission 187571) | Freshwater lake microbial communities from Lake Michigan, USA - Su13.BD.MM110.DCMD (SPAdes) (version 2) | ecosystem: Environmental > Aquatic > Freshwater > Lake | place: Lake Michigan... | reverse complement strand
GTGACTAGGACTCCGAAAAGCAGGATGGCCGTGAGGATGAGGAGGGAGCGAGTCTTCATGATGTTGTGTCCTTTTATGGAGAATCTCTATTGGATGAGGGGGTGCAAAAACAATCGGGTCAGACCCCATTAATAGGGTCTGACCCCATGATGGGGAATGTGGAGTGGCTTATTTTTGGGTGAACACGAAGACGCCGTGCTTGTTCGCGATGACGATGTCGGGCTTGTTGTCCTGGTTCACCTTGCCGGTGAAGAACTGGGTGCCGACGCCGCTGTCGCTGTCGATGCGGCGAGGGACGAAGGTCGCGCCGCCCTTTCCGTCGCGGGACATCTCAAACCAATAGAGCACTGGATCGGCGTTGGGCTCGTCATCGCCCTTGATGCCGTGGGCCCAGCGACGCTTGCCGCAGACGATGTCGGGGAGGCCGTCACCGTTAATGTCATCGAGCTGGACGGCGTGAATCTGGCTGAAGCCCTTACCGTCGGCGTTGTCTTCCTTGGTCTTGCCGAGGATGACGTGCTCCGTGAAGGAGGCGTCGGCGTTCTGTTCGAACCAGGAGAGGCCATAGCTGTGGGCCTTGATGCTCGTGATGACGTCATTACGGCCGTCCTTGTTCACGTCATAAACATACATCTGGGCGCCACCTAGGCCGAAGGCGGCCTTGTGGAACTTCCATGCGCCGGGGGCCGAGAGATCCTTGGGCTGTTCATACCAGCCATTGGCTTCGAGGATGTCGACGCGTCCGTCGCCGTTGACGTCACCGGCGCCGTAGCCGTGGGTATACTTAAAGATCTTCTGGTCGTTCTCCTTGGACTTCTCGGTGATCGCGTGGAACTTCGCCTTGCCGAAAGGGTTCTTCCAATCGATCTCGGCGTAGCCGAACTGGCCACCGTGGCGGCCCTTATTGTTCTTCGGGTCTTTGACGGCATCGCTGGTGTGGCAGAAGAGCTCCGGCTTGCCGTCGCCGTTGATGTCGACGAGCTGAGGGGATTCGCCGTCGGCCACGTCGAAGATATTATGAATGGTCCAGGGGCCGGCTTTGCCCTTCGGGTTCTCGTAGACAAGAGCAGGGTCGCCCGGGAAGCCGAAGACGAGGATATCCTGCCAGCCGTCGGCGTTGAAATCGTAGGCGTAGGAGATGAAATAGTCGGAGTAGCCCGTCGCGCCGTTGAAGGGCGTTTTGTTCGGGCCCTTCTCGTGTGAAGGCTCGACCGCGTAGGCGATGCGCTGCTTGAAGTCGGGGCCCTTCCAGATGTACCAACCGGCGGCGACGTCGACATGGCCGTCATGGTCGAAGTCGGCGACCGCGCAGCCTTCGGCGACGAAGTCCTTCGTGAGAGTCTGCTTATCAAAGGAGACTGGCGCGGCGCTAAGCGTCGCGGCGAGGAGGAGGGAGGCGAGGAATCGCATAGGGGTATCAGTAATACACCCAACGCCCCGAATGGTTGCGAGGAGTTTTTGGAAAAACGCCTATTCGAGGCCTAATGATTACTCCAGCCGACCAAACATGATGCGTTCCTTGCGGCTCGCATCGGAGTCGCCTTGGGTGACGCAGAACCAGACCTGTCCGTTGGCTTCAACGAAAGTAGGGTATTGGAAGGACTTCGTGGTCTCGAAGCGGTATTTACGTTCCCAGGTCTTGCCGTCTTTCGAGACGTCGAGGTTGAAGACACTGCGGCTGACCTTGTCGATCTGGGTGCGTTCCTGCCAGCCGAGGTAATAGACGCCGTTAAACTTGTCGAACGTCGGCTTGGAGGCGGCGCCGTTCTTCACGAAGTCCTTCTCGCCGCCAGTCGTCCAGGTCTTGCCGTCCTTGCTTTCGGAGAACCAGTAATTGCGGTCGCCGTTCTCCTTGCGACAGATCGCCAGCCAGGTCCCGTCGGGCAGGCGATTGACCGCAGGCTCGGTCAGCGCGGGTTCGCCGGGGCCATTGAAGTGGCCGACGATCGTGAGCGTGTCGGCGGACGCATTCAGGGTGCAGAGGGCTTGTTGGGCTCCGAGGTAGTTGTTGATCGCAATGTAAGTCTTACCGTCGAACACCTTGAAGTTGTCGAACATGTAGAGGCCGGCATCGACGGGCTTGCGCTGGAAGCCCTGCTTGGCGGCGTCGGCGTGCAGATACTTCGGCTGCAGATCGAAAGTGCCTTCGCTCGTCGTCAACTTCATGCGATGGATCTCCGGCTCGAAGGTCATGGTGCGAAGGTCGAGGTCGCGATAGTAGGTCTGTGACTGGCGCTTACCGGGCTGCTCGCTGGCGAACCAGCAGCGGAGCGTCTGAGGACCGATCTGCTTAATGCGCGGCACGAAGCAGGCGCCGACGGATAGGGTCTCGTTGGCGAAGGCCTGCTCGGAGCGGGCAATAGTCATCACGTCGAGCAGTCGCTCGTTGCGGAGGTCGACGATGGAGAGGGTGGCGTAGATAAAGGGCCAGTTGGCGGCTTCGCCGGCTTGGCGATCGTTGGCCTCGGAGACGACATAGGCGCGGTCGCCGACGATGACGAGATGGGAGTCGTGCGTGCCTTTGACCTCGGGGCCGCTTACCTTGAAGAGGCCGGCCATGACCTTATCGCCGGCGGCCTTGGCATCCCAGCCGGCGGGCAGGAGTGAAGCGGCGGGCTTACTATCATCTTTCGACGTGGAGCAGCCCACGAGCAGGGCCGTGAGGCAGAGAAGCAGGCGTGTCTTCATGGGGCTTATTTAGTAGGGGTGGCGACCGGGAGCAATTGGAAGGCGTCGAGGATGGCAAAGCCGCCGGTGTCCTTGTTCGTGATTTCTAGCACATAGTCTCCGTCACGGCGCAGGCGGACCGTACCGATGGTGCGGAAGGCGTCTCCCGAAGGTAGGGCGATTGTCTGGTCGACAGTGAAGGTCTGAACTTGAGGGCCGTTCTTAAGCGTGACCGGAAGTCGCGTGGTACGAGTGGGGTGGGCGGAGTAGGCCATACGTAGCTCGAATTCACCGTCAGCCGGCGCCTTGAAGCGGAAGACCGCGCGCGACTTGCCGTCGGAGCGCTGTTCGTCGTGCAGGTAACCCGTGCCGACGTGCGGCTTGAAGTTTGTGGAGCGTTCCCAATCCCCGGAAAGTTCGGCCTGCGCGTCGTCGAGGATCAGGCCAGGTAACGAAGCAGGCGCGATGCCGGTGCCTTTGCCGGAAGCTGCGGACTTGGCGGGCAGCGGGGCGGCGATGGGTGGCAGGACGGGCAGGTCGAGCACCTGATGCTGGGCGAGCAGGCGGGCTCGGAGCTGGGCGTAGTCCAAGGCCTGTACGCTCACGCCGGACTTGGCGGCGAGGGCGGCGGCGATGCCGGCGCTCTGGCCGATGGTCATCCAGGTCGGTTCGACACGGATGGAGGAGTAGGCGACGTGCGTGGCGGAGAGGGCGACCGGCACGAGCATGTTGGTGCACTCGGAGGCTGCGGGCGTGATGGCGCGATAAGGGACATGGTAGGCGTAGCCGTAGCGGCGCCCAGGTATGCGTACCGGCATGATCGTGCCCTCGTTGATCACGCCGTCGGGCAGGGCGATACGGCGGCAGTCATGCGAATCGATGGGGAAGGAAGAGACCGCGATGGCATCGTCCTTCTTCGGGTCATCGATGACGTCTTTTTGGGTTAGCGTATAACGTCCGTCCATGCGGCGACCTTCGCGGACGTAGAGCTGGGGCGACCAATGGTCGGTCTCGGGGAACTCGTCGCGGCAGAGGCCCAGTTCGGCCATCGTGGCGCGGATCTTCGCCGGCACGGCGGCGTCCGTCGTCAGGAACTGATAGAACTCGAGCGTGTATTGCTTATGTTTTTCCCATAACGCCGCCCGACCCTTGGGATCGGAGGCACACCAGCCGTTGGCTTCGCCAACGAGGCCCATGGAGAACATCTTCCCGATGCCGTTGTTGGCGTCGAATTTGTTACCCGGCAGCGGGTAGAGGTCCCAGGGCAGGGGAGCGTTCGGGTATTTTTGGAAATAACGGCGGACGAGTTCGAAGCGGGCGGGGTCGTAGGCCTTGGGCGCAGGGAAGGCGACGCGATTGGCGGGGTCCTTCGTGAGACAAAGGCGGAAGCTGTAGACCATGACCGATTGTTCGCCTTCTTGGTCGTCACCCTTGCGCACGGTCGTGATGAAGGGGAGGGGCAGGCCGTTGGCGTCGAAGCCATTGATCTCCATCTTCTGTTTCGGATACTGGCGTCCGGCTAGGCTCTCACCGTATTCATCGCGGCTTTCGCGGCCGAGATGCCAGACGACTCCGGACTTGGCTAGCAGGTCACCTTCGTAAGTGGCATCGATGAAGATCTTAGCGGTGTGCACACCCGCGGGGGTGCGGAGGCTGACAATTTTGGTGCCTTCCTTCTCGATGGATTCCAGCGGCTGCTTCGTCAGCACGGTCACGCCGGCTTCCTTGAGCATCGCATGCGTCACGCGGGCGGCGACGTGCGGCTCGTAGGTCCAGACGGAGTTATCCTTCGTGGCGACATCGTAAGGAAGCTTTACGCCGCGGGCGGCATAATCGGCGGCGATGCGCGTATGCCATTCCTCGAACAGACCGAGTAGGGTGGAGCGCACGGTCTGATTGGAGTCGCTGAAGCTCAGTCCGCCCGTGTTCACGCCGCCGACGTGGGCGGTCGGTTCGAGCAGGACGACCTTAGCGCCTTCGCGGGCGGCGGCGATCACCGCGCAGAAGCCTCCGGGTGTGGCTCCGTAGACGATCACGTCAGCCTCCACGGCCCGGGCGACGGGCAGGGAAAGCAAGAGCCCGAAGGCGAGGAGGTGGCGCATGGGCGGGGAAGAGGGCAACTTAGCCCTCGGCCCTGCTTTGCCAACTCATTCTGCCCTTAGCGGTCGATTACTTAGCCGGCAACGGGGGTAGTTTCGCGCTGTAATGCACCGCGCGGTGGCGGGCGTCGTCGTAGGCGAAGTGGAGCCACTGTTTGTCGGCGCTGACGAAACCGTCCGGATAGTTGATCGACCCTTTCATGTGCTTGCCGGGATACTTCGTGTTGAGGACCGGCGGCTCGAGGGCGAGGTCGAGCGTCGCTTGATCGAGCGCAAATAGCGGCGCGAGCAGTAACGTGGCGAGAAGGGGGAGGACGGTCTTCATTTTCTGGTGCCTTGTTTCGTCGTGTCTGATGTATCGTTCACTTCAGCTTTTCGATCGGGATGATGGCCAGCTCGGCGCTGTTGTTGTTCCATAGTTCACGGCCGGTGCCGACGCGGGTGGTCTTGTCGCCGCTGTTCGAGTAGCCGACATAGAGCTTGCCGTCGTGCTCCACCGCATAGGGGTAGGAGAGGGCGGCGTCTTTGCTTGATTCGCCCGGGCCGCCGGAAAATTCGGCGTGTCGGATGACGAATATCTTGCTGAATAAGGTCTCGCCTGGACGGCTTACGGCGATGGTCAAGGGTGAGCGTCGGTTTCCGCTGTCCGCGGTGGTCGTGCAGACGAGATAACGCTGGCCATTGCTCAGCATGCCTGCGGCGGGCTTGCTGGTGGTCATCGGGAGGTTGCTCGCGCGCATCTCGCTCCAAGTGCGACCATAGTCCTCGCTGGTCGCGACGAGCGCCTCCGCTTTGGAGCCATAGCGCGAGAGGCTGGTGACGTGCTTGCCATTCACGATGACGGTGGACTCGCCCCACATCTTCTTGAGGTCCTTGGCTTGCGGGACCGACACCACATCCCAAACGGTGAAGTCTTCGCCGTGACTGATGGCGACGACGGCAGGGTAGCCCGTACCAACTTTTAGCCCGGCCATGATCCAATTCCCGTCGGCCATCTTCTGCGGCTCCTGCATGGGCCAGAAACCGGCTTCGATCACCGTGCCCTTCGGCTGCCATCGCTGAGTGGTTTCATCGAGCACGTATGCCCTTGTGTGGACGCCCTTCATCGTGCCCGTGTAGGCTCCATGGAACGCCCAGAGCACGCCTTTGTGGGACAGGAACGCGCCATGGCTTACCCCGACTGGTCCATCGCCTGCATCTATCGAGCGGACGGCGCTCCAGTTCTTGCCATCGTCTTCGCTCACGCAATAGCGTGCTTCTTCGGTATCGGTGTTTTCGCCGCCTTGGTTGTGGCCGAAGGAGGCATAAAGCCGCCCCTTGTGGAAGCAAAGCGCCAAGCCGTGGAGGAAACGGTAACCATCCTGTTTGAATGCGTAAGGCTTGATCACTGAGAACTGCGCATCCTTCAGCACGGGCAACTCGGCGGCCTTGAGTAAAGGCTCACGCTTGTCCCAGAGCGTCGCCGCAGGCTCAGCCGATAGTAATACCAAAGGCGCGAGCAGCAAAGCGGCGAGAAGGGGTAGGGTGGACTTCATGGGGTTGGCTCCATTTTACCCCGTCATGGTTTAGTTCGATGTTTAATTCCATGGGATTCGTGTTACAGTAACATGATGTCCGAAGTCCGAATCACGATGCGGGGGGTGGCGGAGGCGGCCGGTGTCTCGGCCATGACCGTCTCGCGGGTGTTGCGGAATGACCCTCGGACGTCTCCAGCGGTGAAGGCTAAGGTGCTGTCGGCTGTGCGGCAGACGGGGTATCGCCTGGATCCTCGGCTGGCTCAGGCGATGCGGTTACTGAAGTCCTCGGCCGGCACGACGATCGCCGTCATCCGAGAGCATTACCCGCAGGACGGGCTGCTCGGGCCATCCTATCAGTATGTCGGGTTGCAGGACATCCGCACGCAGGCTGCCTCGCACGGATTCTCGGTGGAGGAGCACTGGCTAGGTCGCGAAGGGCTCACGCCGCGTAAGCTCGTCCGCATCCTGAAGGCTCGCGGCATCGAGGGGCTGATCGTTTCGCCGATGAGCAAGCGTCTGGCCTGTGCGGAGATCGACTTCACCTTCTTTTCGGCGGTGACCTTCGGTTATGCGATGACGACGCCCGCCCTGCACATGGCCGGCGGCAACGTGATGGGCGGCATGTTGCTGGCGTTCGAGCGTCTACGTGCGCTTGGCTACCGGCGCATCGGAGTGGCGCTCACTCGTTGGGTCGTCGGCCGCAGCCAGTCCGCCTTTACGGGTGGCCTTTTCAGTCTGCACCAGAACACCATGGAAAAGGACCGGATCCCATTTCTGGAACTACCCCATGAACTCGAGCACGGTCAGGAAGCTTTCTGCGCGTGGGTCCGCCGACATTCGCCAGACGTCGTGATTTCGATGGATACCCATGCGCCGAAATGGATCAAGGGCATGGGCCTGCGCATGCCTGAGGATGTCGCTTTCGTTTCATATGATTGGGTGGCGTCCATGGAGGGTATCGCTGGCATCGATCAGCGGCGCTCGCATGTCGCCGCCGCGGCCGTCGACCTACTGGCTGTCCAGATGTCGCGCTTCGAGCGGGGCGTACCAGCGGTTCCTCGGCAGGTGCTGATTCCGTCGGCTTGGGTCGACGGGGACAGCGTACCAGAGCGCCGAGGGTGAGGGCCGCTTTCAGCGGACCCTATAGATCTTCACGTCATCGATCCAGACGGTCGAGTTCGCGAGGAAGCTGAACCAGCGCTTCATCTCGTGGGCATAGCCCTCGGAGCGGTGGCTGGCGATGAGTTTGCCGTCGAGGCTGAAGCGCATCTCGTCACCTTCGGTGACCAGAGTGTATACGTGCCATTCTTGGTCGGCCTTCAGTGGGGTGGTCTGCGACTTCTTCTTGAGCATCGCTTCGAAGGCCGGGTCGGGCTTCCGCTTCGCCGCCGCGTCATCGGCGTGCTTCTTCTTCACCGCGAGGTTCATCGAGCCCGTCTTGCGATCCGAGAGGTTCAGGTCAGTCTGCGAAAGGGTCGCGTAGCAGAGATGGCCGGCGTGGACGTCTGTAAGCGCGCGGTCGACGAAGCCGGTCACGAGCATCTCGGCCTTATTGAGTCCGGGGAACTTGAAGCGGACGATCACGCCGCCGTCGGCGAATCCGGCGTCATGGTGGATATGGGCGGCGTGACCGGCTTCCTTGGTCGCGCTGGCGATCTTCATGATCCCGGCGTCGAGGTCGGCCTGCTTGAGCTTCGGGACGCGGTCGGCCGTGGCGCTTTCCCAGCCGTTGCCGATACCCTTGAGTCCCGTGCCCGTCTCCTCGCGCTCAAAGGCGTCATGGAAGATCAACGTGCCCTTCGTCTGCAGCCAGGTGGTGTCGTCCGCGGCGGAGAGGGGAAGAGAGAGGAGACAGAGAAGCAGAGTTGACCAGTTGACCAGTTGGCCGGTTGGCCAGGGGGAGCGACTAAGGGTCTGCATGGGGTTAAGGGGTGGGGTGGGGGAGAGAAGATACAGTGCAAAGGTGCAAAAGTGCAAAGGTGGAAAGATGGACAGGGACAGGGACAGGGACAGGGACAGCGTCGTTTAGTGTGAAAATGAAAAGGGCTAGGGGGTTAGCCTAGCCCTGTCTTTTTACCTTAGGACAGCACGTGGTGCTGTCCCTACCTGGGTTACGCGACCAACGCCTTGACGACCTTGGTCGGGAGTACGCCAGTGAGTTTCTGGTCCAAGCCCTGATACTTGTAAGTGAAGCGTTCGTGGTCGTACCCGAGGAGGTGAAGCACCGTCGCGTGGAAGTCGTTAATCGGAAGAGGGTCCTTGACGATATTGTAGCTGAACTCGTCGGTCTCGCCGTAGATCTGGCCGCCCTTGGCGCCGCCGCCGGCCATCCACATGGAGAAGCAGCGCGGGTGGTGGTCGCGGCCGTAGTTCTCCTTGGTGAGTCCGCCCTGGCTATAGATCGTGCGGCCGAATTCTCCGCCCCAGACGATGAGCGTGTCGTCGAACATGCCGCGCTGCTTGAGGTCCTCGATGAGGGCGTGGCAGGGTTGGTCGATGTCCTTGCACTGGCTGGGCATGCGGCCGGCGAGGTTGCCGTGGTGGTCCCAGTTGTTGTGGTAAATCTGGACGAAGCGGACGCCGCGTTCGACGAGTCGGCGGGCCATGAGCACGCTATTCGCGAAACTACCGCGCTTACGGGCTTCCTCGCCGTAGAGCTTGAAGATGTGTTCCGGCTCCTTGGAGAGGTCGGTCAGTTCCGGGACGCTGGCCTGCATGCGGAAGGCCATCTCATACTGCTTGATGCGGGTGTGGGTCTCCGGGTCGCCGACGGTCTCGTAGTTGAGGCGGTTGAGCTGGTTGATGCCGTCGATGGTCTGCTTGCGCATGTCGTCGGGCACACCGGGAGGGTTGTTGATGAAGAGGATCGGGTCGCCCTTGCTGCGGAAGGAAACGCCAGCGTGTTCGCCGGGCAGGTAGCCGCTGGACCACAGGCGGCTGGAGATGGCCTGCTCCTGATCGCGGTTCGTCGGCGTCGCGATGAGGACCACGAAGTTCGGCAGGTTGTTGTTCTCAGAGCCGAGGCCGTAGGAGGCCCAGGAGCCGAGGCAGGGGCGGCCGGTGATCTGATTGCCGGTCTGCATGGCGCAGATGGCTGGCTCGTGGTTGATCGCCTCGGTGTTGAGGGAGCGCATCCAGCAGATGTCGTCGGCGTTCTTACCGAGGTTGGGGAGCAGGTCTGAATTCAACCACATGCCGCATTTGCCGTGCTGGGAGAAGTTATACTTCGAAGGCGCGATGGGGAAGCGGGCTTGGCCGCTGGTCATGGTCGTGAGGCGCTGGCCTTTGCGGATGCTTTCTGGCAGGTCCTTGTCGTACATCTCCTTCATCTTCGGCTTGTAGTCGAAGAGGTCCATCTGGGCGGGGCCGCCGACCATGTGGAGGTAGATGACGCGCTTGGCCTTGGGCCGGTGCTGCGTGCTGATGGCGCCCGGCGCGGCGTGAGCGAGGGAGCTACCGAGCAGGCTGGTCAGCGCGGCGGCACCGAGGGCGTTGGCGCCCGTGCCGAGGAAACGGCGACGGGTTTGGAGGGTGTTCCACTCGTGGAGGATGGACATGGTGTTTATTTGTTAAGGACTTCGTCGAGGTTGAGGAGCTGACTGCAGACCATCGTCCAGGCGGCGAGCTCGGGTTTGGCGAGCTTCTCGTCGGACTTTGAATCGCCGACCTTGAGCAGCGCTTCGGCATCGGCGGGCTGGGCGACATAGTGGGCGCGCAGTTTGCCAAGGCTGTCGGTCAGGATTGCCGTCTCGGCGGGCTTGAGCGGGCGGCTGAGTAGGCGGAGGGCCGCGGCGTTAAGGCGGGCAACGTCGTCGCCGCCAGCCTGCAGGGTGTGCTGCGCAAGGATGCGTGAGGTTTCCACGTATTGCGGATCGTTGAGCATCACCAGCGCTTGGAGGGGCGTGTTGGTGCGGTCGCGGCGGACGCAGGAGACCTCGCGCGAAGGGGCGTTAAACAGGTCGAGGCTCGCGGGCGGGGCCATGCGTCGCCAGTAGTTGTAGAGCGAGCGGCGGTAGAGGTTTTCGCCTGAGTCGGGCTTGTAGGCCTGGATGCCGACGCCGACGACTTCCCAGATGTTTTCGGGTTGGTAGGGCTTCGTGCCCGGTCCGCCCATGCGGGGCGAGAGCGTGCCGCTGACGGCGAGTGCCTGGTCGCGGAGCATCTCGGCGTCCATGCGGAAGCGCGGACCGCGGCTGAAGAGAGCGTTGTCGCGGTCTTTCTCGGTCTTCTGCGGGGTGTTGAGTGCGGCCTGGCGATAGGTCGCGCTCATCAGGATCTGCTTGAAGAAGCGCTTCACATCCCAGCCATTGGCGCGGAAATCGATGGCCAGCCAGTCAAGGAGCTCGGGGTGGGAGGGCAGGCTACCCATGATGCCGAAATCCTCGGAGGTCTTGACCAGGCCCGTACCGAAGAGCTCCTGCCACATGCGGTTGACAGTCACGCGGGTGGTGAGCGGGTTGGCGTCGCTGATGATCCATTTCGCCAGACCGAGCCGATTGCGCGGGGAGTCCGCGGGAAGTTTGCCGAGCGCGGAGGGAATTTCGGCCGCCACGGACTCACCCTTATTTTCGTAAGCGCCACGGATCAGGATGTTGGCCATCGCTGGGCTATCCATCTTCTCTTCCTGCACGTGGGTCATCGGGCTCCGGCCGCGAATCATGGTCTCCTCGGCGGTGAGTTTCGCGACGAGGGCTGTCGCGACCTTCCAGGGTTGGTGTCGGTTGCTCAGGTAGTATTCGAGCAGGGCTTCCTTCTGCTTCGGGTTCGGCTTGCCAGCGAGCATCAGGCGGAGCGGTGCGAGTTTGGAGAGGGTGGCGACCTCAGATGGCGCGAGGGAGCGGGCGTAAAGGAAGACGTCCTGGATGTCGCCTTGGAACGGTTCGCTCTGGCTGCGCTGGCCAATGCGGGTCGGCGTCGCAGCTTTCGTGTCGGTCTTGAGTTTATCGACCTCGCCACGGGTCTCGGCGAGGACGCCGTCGACGTAGATTTTCACGCCGGCAGCCTTGCCGCTGCCATCGTAGGTCATCGTCACATGCTGCCAAGCGGCGCGGGCAGGATTCTTGGTCGTGACGACCTTGAGGGCGTCATCGGGCCACTTGCTGATGATGTAGACGCCGAAGTTCTTGGCGGTGTGGAAGAGCGTCCAGCCCTGGGCGCCCTTCGGGTCGTCCATGCGTCCGATGATCGTACCACTGCCTTCGAGTTTGTCGGGGCGGGCCCAAGCGCTCGCGCTGAAGGCCTGCTTGGTGCTAAAGTCACCGGCTGCGCCGACGACGAGGTGGGAGCCTTGCTTGAAGGTCGGGGCTGGGCCGGACTTGCCGTCTTTCTTCCAAGTCACCGGCGTACCGGCGGCGGTCGTGCCGGCGGGAATGCCAGAACCTTCATTGAGGGCGAGACGGGCGATGAGTCCCTTGCTCGGGATGTCGGCATCGAGGTCCGCCGGCTTGGCGGTGGCGATCCACTGTTCGAAGAGCGGTAGGCCGAGCTTGCGGGCTGAGGCGACCTGTTCGTTACCTTTAGCGATTTCGGCGGGGAGGGCGGTCCAGCGCGGCTTGTCGGCGTCGGTCGGCAGATAGAGCACCGGGCCCCTGCCGTCCTTCACGTTGCCGTCGAGTCCGCCTTGGGTGGTGTTCCGGAAGAACGCCGCCATGGAGTAGAAATCCTTTTGCGAGAACGGGTCGAACTTATGGTCATGGCACTGGGCGCAATTCGTGGTCAGGCCGAGGTAGACCCAGCCCATGGTCTGCACGCGGTCGGCCGCATAGTTGGCGAGGTTCTCTTCGACGATGGTGCCACCTTCGTTGGTCGTCGGGTTGCAGCGCTGGAGGCCGGTGGCGATACGTTGTTCTTCGGTCGGGTTAGGGAGCAGGTCGCCGGCGAGCTGCTCGACGGTGAACTGATCGAAAGGCTGATTGCGGTTGAACGACTTCACGACCCAGTCGCGGTAGGGCCACATCTCGCGGTAGGCGTCGAAGTGTAGGCCGTGCGAATCGGCGTAGCGTGCGGCGTCGAGCCAGTAACGGGCGCGGTGTTCGCCGTAGGCCGGCAAGGCCATCAGCTCGTCGATGAGCGCGGAGAGCTGCGCTTCGCTGAGGCGGGCGCCGTCCTTGGGCAGGTGCTTGGCGAGGAACGCCGGGGAGGGGGGCAGGCCGATTACGTCGAGGCTGACACGGCGGATGATCGTAGCGGCATCGGCTTCGGGTGCGGGCTTGAGTCCCGCGGCGTCGAGCTTGGCGCGGACGAAGCGGTCGATGGGCTGCTTCGCCCAAGTATCATCGGAAGTCTTGGGCAGCGTCGCCGCCTGCGGGGAGACGAGTGACCAGTGCGGCTGCCACGGGGCGCCTTGTTCGATCCAGCGGCGGACGAGGGCGATCTGGTCCGGCAATAGCTTCTTATGCGTCTCGGGCGGAGGCATGATCTCATCCTCGTCCTTGGAGAGCATGCGCTGGTAGAGCGGGCTCTTGTCGGGCTGGCCCTTGAGGATGGGCGCCGGCTCTTCTTTCCCTTTCTTATCAACGCGTGCGGCGAAGAAGCCCGCTTCGGTGTCGAGGCGTAGGCCGACCTTGCGGGTGCCCGGATCCGGTCCGTGGCAGTGGAAGCAGTTTTCGGCGACGATCGGGCGGATGTCGCGGTTGAACTCGACTTTCTCATCGGCCGCGAAGGAGGCGGTTACGAGGAAGGGCAGGAGCGCCAAGAGGGGCTTACGCATGGGGAAGGGGTGTCTTGAATAAAAGAGGTTAATGGCAGAGGGGAAGCCGGATTCGCCCTTTATCCTTGTAAGAGTAGGCACCCGGGCGGGTTGTTCCCTGCCTAGGTGTTAAATACCACCCAACTGACGGTCAGATTAGCTCAGAACTCCCAGCGACGGGGGGCGCCTTGGGCAGGGGTCAGGACGATGTCGTCCAGGTCCACCGTGGCGGAGCCTGCGGGCAGGTAGAGTCGGAGGATGTTCGCCGCTTGCTTGGCGTTCAGTTCCACGGTGACGGTCTGCCACGCAGCTTCGCCAGATGTCCGGTAAGGCACGGAGAGCACCTCGGCGCCGCCCGCTGCGCCCAGGAGAGCAATGCGACCTTCGCCGGCCTGCGGGGCGCGGATGCGGAAGGAGAGCTTGGCCGGGCCCACGCTGAGGCCGGCACCGACGCCGATGAAGGAGTCCGCACCCTTGGATTCAAGATGCAGGGCTCCCTCGACGATCGAAGATTTGCCGGCGCGGTTTTTCCAGCCGCCGGGGAGGTCGTCGGGCGCCAGGGCCTTCTTTGGAGCGGCCGCCTTGGGGCTGATCTTCCCGAAGTTGGGATTCAGTTTCGGGATAACCGCTTCGGTGTCCTTGAGGAAGTCGGTGATGAGTCCGTTGAGTTCCTTTACGATCTCGGGCTTCTCCTTGGCGAGGTTACGGCGTTCGCCGAGGTCGTTCTTCAGGTCGTAGAGTTC
>Ga0209443_1001661_pt1 | contig 13722 bp, 12 predicted proteins | sample LauGreBMM110DCMD_2_FD_187571 | JGI IMG/M metagenome (GOLD analysis project Ga0209443, IMG submission 187571) | Freshwater lake microbial communities from Lake Michigan, USA - Su13.BD.MM110.DCMD (SPAdes) (version 2) | ecosystem: Environmental > Aquatic > Freshwater > Lake | place: Lake Michigan... | reverse complement strand
GAACCTTTGACGAAATTAATTCGTCGAAGGTTTGTACAATTGGCGAGGGATTCTATGGGTTTATTGAACCGGCGACCAAAAGTAATTTGTTGAAGATCCGTACAGTGGGCGAGGGATTCGATGGGTTGATTGAAATCGGCGCCAAAAGTAATTTGTCGAAGGTTTGTACAGCTGGCGAGGGCTTCGATGGGTTGATTGAACCATCCGTCAAAAGTAATTTGTTGAAGGTTTGTACAGCGGGAAAGGGCTTCGATGGACTGGTTGAATCTGTCGCCAAAAGTAATTTGTTGAAGGTTTGTACAGTTGGCAAGGGCTTCGATGGGTTGATTGAACCATCCGTCAAAAGTAATTTGTCGAAGGTTTGTACAGTTGGCGAGGGCTTCGATGGGTTGATTGAACCATCCTTCAAAAGTAATTTGTTGGAGGTTTGTACATTTAGCGAGGGCTTCGATGGGTTGATAGAACTCAGCACCAAACGTAATTTGTTGAAGGTTTGTACATTTAGCAAGGGCTTCGATGGGTCGATCGAAATACACGCCAAAAGTTATTTGTTGAAGGTTTGTACAGTTGGCGAGGGCTTCGATGGGTTGATTGAACCATCCGTCAAAAGTAATTTGTCGAAGGTTTGTACAGTTGGCGAGGGCTTCGATGGGTTGATTGAACCATCCGTCAAAAGTAATTTGTTGAAGATTTGTACAGCTGGCGAGGGCTTTGACGGGTTGATTGAAGTCGCTCCCAAAAGTAATTTGTCGAAGGTTTGTATAGTTGGCGAGGGCTTCGATGGGTTGATTGAAACCACTACCAAAAGTAATTTGTCGAAGGTTTGTGCATTTGCCGAACGATTCAACAGATACATTAAACTCGTCGTTAAAAATGATGCTGTTAATAGTCAGATTTTTATTTATGCAATCTGATAGAATATCCCAGTTACACTTATCTACAATCCATTTTGTAGTGTTCATTCTATAATATGATTCGTTGCAACAATGTTCGCTGTATAAATATGTCATAAAGTTCCGACAGTTGTTATATACATGTTTCGATGATATGCCCAAAGTTTTTATTTCGATAGGTTTTAAAAAAGATGTGACTCGATAGAAACCATTTATATCTAGTTTATTCATTATTATGAGAATGTCTGTTATTATTGTTGTCAAAAGTTCATCAGGTATTTAAAATATCAATTTTAAAATATAAATAAAATTATTGGCGGTTTATATATCATTTATTTATAGGGTTGTTTATAATCACCACATATTCTTTTTATGATTTTAAAAAGAATATATACCGGTCATTGTCGAAAAATACTGACAGTCCAGAAATTTTATAGATTAGCGCGATATCTGTGTTCTCCACGACCCGGTCGCCAAATGTTTTAAATATTTTGTATTGATAATATTTATATTTTCTTTTGTGTCACACATTGCGTAAAATGACGACACAAGAGCGGGACCTGTTGTATACAGCACGTCGTATTGATTCTTAACTTGTAGTGTAGACCGTTGTTGCGCTAGTTTAATCAAATTCCATAAACTAGGCGATTGTTTATTTGCTATTAAAAAATAATTTGCTATACGATGAGGTTCTTCATTTATCACTGTATTATTTATATCATTTGACCGTATAGTCATTGATGATGTCAATGGTTTACGCGTTAGTATTTTAGATGGTTGACAGTACATATTTTTATCTGGCATGTTACTATAGCAAAATTCAGTAATCAAAGTTAAGTCATGTATATTATCAGTATTATGTAATTTAAGTAAATCATCGAGCGAATAGGTACTTTCTATATCAAAATCGCAATAACATCCTCCTTCTGCATACACTATAACATATCTAGCAAAATCAGCTTTTTGTATTTTAAGCTTGTATGAATCATAAATAGACACTAGGTTATATTTTTCCATCAATTTTTTTACAGCATCTTCGTTCCATAATTTAATTTGCCACCCATCTGCATTTATTGAATTAAATTTATCATATACTGGTTTTACATTGCTCGGTATTTCACTATCCCATAACAAAGTCCTATGTAATATTTTAGGGACAGTGTTAACAGTATTTGGTGTGCTTAATTTACTTGACTTATTTGATTTATGTGACGCCGACGATATACAACATACCAACAAAAAAATACAGAGTAAAATTGTTGTTACTGTATATTTCATATATTATTTACACATCATTTTATTTTATATTATTGATGTATTTTATTTAGTTTCCAGTAATATTTGTTAAATATTACACAAACTAATTTACTCAAATACTTTATATGTATGTTGGACAGGCGTTCTACATAGGGGACATTTGATAGCTATACTTGCACAATCTCCGCATATGATATAATGACCACATGGTATCATAATGGTATCTTTTTCACTCGTTATACATATTTTACACAAATCAGTTATATCTTCTTCGCTGGAAGATTCCTCCGACAACATAAAAACACCGCCATACAAATTTAACTGATTAATTATTGCCGATAATTCTGGGTTTTTTTCGAACAACTCTGGAAAATTAGTGTCGAGTATATTGTACATTGACTTCATTATATTTCGAACATTCGTTTTTTTTATAAGGAAACTATAAATAGATATACTGTCTGATATAAATTTATTTTGATGCACTTCACCGTATGACAGATAAACTGATGTTATACTTGATTTCGTGTTGTTATAAATAAAAGAAAAATATACATTTTTTGGTATTATCATGTCATATTTAGCATCTCGTACTAGAATATTGAAATAGTTTGGTAAATCTGCTAAAATTTTCGACCCTACTGGTTCTTGTAATATCATTACATAAATTCTCAGTAGTGCAGGAACACCGCAATTCATATTATTAATGTCTGCGCCAAGGATTAAACAATATTCTATACATTGAAGATCTAATACTGATATACATTTATCAAGTGTTTTTTCAATAGATTGTTTATAATCGTGATGTGTACGTCTTATATGTTTTAACAAATTTTGTTGATAATTCATACAATATATATATACAAATGAATTACGCATCAACATTGTCTAAATAAACTATGCGAGGGGATGTAAAAAATGTATCAAATACTAATACTATAAATATTCCTAGCATTATTGATAAAATAACATTAAACATATATTCGTTTTTGGGATCAGTCATGATCTATATAATTAAGTGTGATTTTTTTGGTGACAATCGACAAGTTTTTTATGATATCTATAACATACACCGCCTTTATCTTTGTAAACTGCAGATTCGTCTGTTATATTAGGTGACACTAATACAACCCGAGGGCTTGGATATTTAAGATAAAGAATCAAAATAGTCGCAAATATACTGATTATTAAATAGAGCGGTATTATTCTCATTATATTTTTACTATTTAAAAAATATTTAACATACACTAATAATAAAAAAGTTAAAACATTATATCCCTTAATTTATCGTCGATACTGTAATCGTCTTCAGTTAATGTATCGTTGACTGGCTGATATTTACCTAAAAAATCATTATATTCATATTTTTTTCCATTCACAATTGCATACTCGCTATCATTATATATAAATCGCCCGTCAGTAGGTTCTGTGTTATAATTATCACTGTGCTCATATTCATGCTCGTGCTCGTGTTCGCGCAATACTGTTCGATGTTTATTTTTCTTGTTTTTCTTATATTTGTTTTTATCTTTATCTTTATCTTTCTTTATTAAATAGCGAATAAGTAAAAAGATTGCGAATACAGCGAATATAACGATAGGGAAAATATTAGGTTTGATATAATTTTCATAAAATCCGCCAACAGACTGACCCCATGTCGGACCATCTGATGCAGAAAATTCTAAATGTTTATTTATATCTTTCAGCATTTTACTGCTTATAAGCGAAGGCTTGGCTCCAGAGAAAAAATCTGTATCCATATATAATTAAATTTTACATAAATTAATATCTGATTTTTCGCATGCACATAATAAGTGTTGCTATATTTATCAAACCGGTTGTAAATAGTTTTCCTTAGTATTCATGGAAGATTTCAATACTTCCAGAATAGTTAGCGTTCTGTTATCCCAATAAGTTTCACAGATGCACCATAATGTACGTTTGAACCGCACATAATGTACAATTTAACACATGAACATGGCTGGGTGCTGATAACTTTGAAAAACGAAGATATTTTATTTTCAATAGTATTGAGAGCGTCGATATTTGCGGTGATTATTCGAGTATAGTCGTGACATGATATTATTTTATCAATATAGTCGGCATTATTTCCTCTCTTTTTTCTGACTCGATATAAGAGTCTCTTTTTGCAACTATTCGTTTTACTATCTGTAACATTATGACGAATATACGATATATTTGTTAATACGTGTAAATAATATAAAATATCAATTTTTGTTTCGGTGAAATAGTATGCTTTAATTTAACAAGTATTAATATAATAAAATATATTATGAATAGAAAAAGAATAGGCACTGTTCAAAATAAATATAAAAAAGATATTAAATTTGTAGATGATTTTAATATTATCGAGAATATAGGCCATGGGTCTTTTGGTGATGTTTATTTAAGCAAAGAGACAAAAACAGGCAATATAATGGCTACCAAGGTGGAGGAGCGCAGAAAAGATAAAAAAACAAAACTCCAGCTTGAACTTAAAATATATAATATTCTTCATAAAAATAATGTAAGACATATACCAGATGTATTAAATTTTTGCACATCCAGAAAATACCATTTTTTACATTTAGAATTATTGGGAAAAAGTCTGGATGATGTATTTAAGGAGTATGAAAAGAAGTTTGATATAGGAAGCGCATTAAAACTAGGAATTGATATGATATATATTATGAAAGAGATTCATCGATCCGGCATAATACACCGAGATATCAAGCCTGCAAATTTCATGATGGGTAAAAAAGATACAGACACATTGTACATAATGGATTTTGGTTTATCGCGACGATTTATGAAAGACGGTGTACATATAAAACATTCAACCGGAAATCATCCGATGGGCACACCTAGATATATATCGATAAATGTCCATCTAGGATTTGAACCATCGAGGAGAGACGACATGGAATCAATCGGATATCTTCTAGTATATTTTTTGAGCGGATGTTTGCCATGGCAAGGATTGAAAACAGATAATAAAACAAAACAGATTGATAAGATTAAAACAAAAAAAATGCAGGTGAGCGTTGAAAAGTTATGCGAGAATCTTCCTAAATGCATAGAAGAGTATATGAAATATGTGTTATCACTAAATTTTGAGGATACGCCGGATTATGACAAACTTGCAACTTTATTTATTGATAATGCCAAACAGTTGGGGGTCGACTTGCGATATCAATGGCATAATTAATATTTTAGTGAAATACGATAAAAATATGACGAAAAAATTGATAGTAAATAATATTTATAAGGTTATTATTTAATAGGTATTTAATAAGTATTTAATAGCGGCAATATGGCAGATAGTATTAAAAAACACATTAGCGCGCTCGAACAATGCCATACATATATATATACCAAAAAACACTCTCTCGGAAATATCAAAGAGATAAAAGAACTACATAATAGAGTAAAATCTATTTTGAATGTAACAACGCAATTAATTAAACAGGAAGAATCAGACAATTTGACTATTCTCCATGAAAAAAAGATATATGATGAAAAAACAGTATATTCGGATAAAAATATTAAAGCATGCTATATATGTAGAAATCCTATTTCGATACAACACGGTCACTACCGATATATGTGTATGTTATGTGGTCAGATTAATTGGAGCAAACGTATCGCCACAAAAAAATTAAACGGCGTTAATGTGGTTGTGACGGGTGGTCGATTAAAAATAGGATTTGAAACAGCAATAAAACTTTTGCGATGTGGCTGCAATGTCATAATATCGACTCGTTTTGCAAATGATGCACTATACCGGTACAAAGCCGAATCAGACTTTGAAGATTGGAAAGACAGACTGCATATTGTACAAGTGAACTTTATCAGTAGTACGAGTGTTACAAAATTTATACAATTCATAATGGAAACTTTTCAGACACTTGACATATTAATTAACAATGCGGCCCAGACAATTAAAAGAGCCGCCGAATTTTATAAGAAGGAGGTAACTAGGCAAATAGACGATACCGACAATAATATTAAACTTGTTGTCGATACGGACTTGCAACTGGAATCAATTAAAACTGAATATCTGAAAATACAGAACACCGAACTATACAGTATACCAGATATATCCGAAATACCTGTAGAACAGTTATGTAATGGAAATAAAGAGAATCAGTGTTCATCTTTAATTGTGCCAGACGGCGATATAAACGACATAACAAAATATAATGAGTATATACAGAAAATATATCCGGAAGGACATGTCGATGAATTTGGACAACAGATCGACATGAGTCCTGTTAATTCATGGATGTTGGAGATAGGGTATATTAATATTAGAGAATGTATGGAAGTACATTTAATAAACAGTATCATACCATTTACTCTAATATCGGCACTTATTCCCATAATGAAAAAAAACGGCGATAATTTTTCATGGATAATAAATGTATCTAGTATGGAGGGTTGTTTCAACAGGAAAAAAAGTACATGCCATCCCCACACAAATATGGCAAAGGCATCACTTAATATGATGAGCCGAACAGCGGCCGGAACATTGATTAAAGATCATATTGTGTTATGTTCAGTTGATACTGGATGGAATAATAATCAGGCGCCTAAAGGTTATGATACAGTTACTCCGGTAGATTGTATAGATGGCGCTGCCAGAATTTTAGATCCGATTTTTAGAGAATTAAAGAAACCTGGTATATTTTACAAAGATTTTATAGAACATGCTTGGTAGTAGTTTTGGCGATATCTAATACTTTTATAAAACCGGTATTTTCATAATTATCTCCTTTTAATACAGCATATGTGTCTTTTATTAAATTATATTTTAATATACCATCGTTCTTACTTTTTGTATTTAGATCAGGTCCTTTATTTATCTCCATAATCATCGGATGTAATTCGTTACTTAATGCCACATCTGCACCAAATAGTTGAAAGGTTATATTATTATATAATTTTGATTCTTTTTTATTTAGAATTCCGCTTACTGACACAAACACATCCGCAATTAGTTGCTCTATTTTTCTGAATACAGAGTCAGATATAGATAAGCCCATACTCTCAACAAGACGTTCCATCGGATATTTTGGCTGTCTGTGCAAATCGTCTAAATATTTCTTAAAAAGAGTATGAGTTAGCGGATTTTCTTCATAAACTTTTCTATCTATATACCCGGTAGTTACATTAATATCGATATCAGTGCTATTTTTTGCGAATAATTTTTTCGTATAATACATAAAACCGTCGTTATACATATATACATTCATATAATCTTGTTTGCATACTACAAGAACATATATACGAAGATTAATTTTTCGTCCTTTTATTGTATAGGGGTCTTGGAGAAGTTTTTGAGCCAATACATATTTTTGGTCATTTTTTAGTAATGTAATAATATTATCTGTTATATCTAATCCGGATTGTTGCTGAATATTTTTTTTCAGAATATATAATTGTCCTGATGTATGCGTATCGACGAGTCTGCGTATGTCATGAGTATTCGATAGGACAAATGTATCAGGTGCTATTAATTTGGCTTTATCAAGTCCGTGATATGCAACAATATTATTCCACATGTAGTGTTTTCCACATATCTGATCCGCGCCACTGAGTATAAAATATCGCGTGTTTACATTTACAGGCATATTACTGATTTCGGCGTCAATATTATTATAGTCACATGGATAATAAAAAGCCCAATCACTGTTGCATTTTATGCCATTTTCTTTTAAATACATGTCATGCACATCTCCTAAAGTATATTTACATGTATTTCTTCCCCATTTTACAGGATCAACTTTTTGTATATGTACTAAACTCGCTGTATTGACTTGACTCGTACAATACCAACATATTAAAACAACAATAAAAAGTATTAAAATGTTCATTTTTATAAGTATAATTATAACTGGTAAAATTTAATAATCTTAGATGATAATATACATGGTGAATGATATGGTTGAAATTATACTCGCTGTGATATTATTAGTAATAATATTCCATATTTTTCGCGGATCCAGTACTTATTCTAATAAATACACAGAGAAGTACAAATATAAAAAAGATTATATGTTAGATACTGATTCAGAGACAGAATCATATTTATATTCAGAAAGTGACGATAATAGCGATGACAATAGTGATGACAATAATGATATATATATTGTACCTACAGATGATATAAATAAAAATAGATGGGCAACATTGAAACAATCAACTGCGTCGTTGATACCGGGATCAATATTAAGTAACAAGATGTGTGGCACAGATGTATCTGGAATTAATTTAGATAAATATGTTAAAAACAAACTGGACAATTACGCATTTGGAAATGAGACAACTGGAGCAAACAGTTTTTATGACGACAAATTCGAGTCCGGCGTTGTGAGAGACGGGACTGTATTTGATAGCAATGGTTCGATAATAGATAATAAAGATTATACGAATAAACAATATCGAGAACAACATTTCTCTTTTCATGACAAGATAAATGGCTCAAGCAACGAAGCATCCGACCCAGTCGACAAGATGAATGCATATTTATTTAATAATAATAAGAGCGGTTTAAGGATACAGGATGTATTCGACAGTATGACAGCTAATAGATAAAAATTGATAAATAATCATATAAAGAAAAAGTATATATTAATGATAGTATATCAATGTATAAATTTAACAAAAACTACCAAAAGCCCAAACAAAATTTTAATGATTCGATTAAACATCAGTTGATAGATTATATTTATTCAACTGTTGACCTTTCTCAATTTAAATACGAAATGTTAGAATTTGAACATGACTTGCCGAAGTTGTCCGATAAAAAATATTATCTCACTGCTAATTTTTCGGGTTCTAATTGTTTGCTTGTATTTACCAAAATTAGGGAAAAATTTTACGCATTTACCATTGACAGAAAAACGCTTAGTTATTCCAGAAACAAGGTAGACCCAAATAAGGTTGACTTGCAATTTGTTAATACTAACGTAGATTCGAGTATTTATAATGGATCTATTTTTGATGGCGTATTAATTCATGCAAGTGGAAAAACAAAATTTGTTGTATCTGACATATATACATTTAAAAAGTCGGACTACACAAATGTTGATCTTGATATGAAAATTTTCGAGTTACAAAATTATCTAGAAAATACCAAACCGGAGACATCTGCGTTAAATAATAGCCATAAGAGATATGTAGATTTAGAAATAGGTGTTAACAAGATTTATCCGTTAAATAAGATTGAAACATTTGTAAATAAAATTATTCCAAAGTTCGCGGATTGCAAGATCCGGGGAATATGTTTCTATCCAAAAGTATCAGGTACAAAACTGATATTTTTATTCGGAAACGATAAAAGAGTACCCGAAACAAAATACGAAACAAAATATGAAGCTAAATCTGTTAAAAAATCTCCAGAATGTGGACAAGATAACGATTTTAAAGACGGTAAATTAACTAAATATAAATTTATTTCGTCGACAAGTAATCCTGTACATGCAATTTTAGAGATGAAGAAGACCGACACAGTTGATGTTTATAAATTACATTCTGTCGAGAAAACACTGAAAGAAGGTAAAAATATTTTAATGAGGAAAAAAATGGGGATTGCATATATACCGACACTCGAAAGAAGTCAATGGTGTCGCGATGCGATGTTGAAAGCTAAGAAAAACAGCATATTAGTGAAATGTTTATTTCACAACAGGGATGGAAAGTGGGAACCTATCGAAGTTGATGAAAAAGCGAGATTTCCTACATTTTTTTCAATGATAGATGTTGAAATTGTTCAAGTTTCTGATTCTGACGAGGATTAAACATCAAATATTAGTTGCAATATGTTAATTTATAAAATATATTAACATCTGCCTTGCTAAATACCATTTTTTATTACTAGAGCTGTTTATATATCGACCGTAAACAGTACTGGTGTAAAAATGAATATATTGCTATATTCTTTAACTTTCGCAATTATCGTGTGGAACCTAATTTTTTAGAACACATAAAAGTTTTCCAAAAATATTTCTAACAACAATATTTCTTAAAAAAGATATAAGTAACTAAACAAACACCCTATATATCGTATTTGGACTGGATCTTATTTGAAATTTTTCACATTTCCTGTTTCAATTTTACAACTTGACCGCATGCGACTTGTTCTATTTTTTGCGTATATTTGTACTATCCGATATATGTTATTTAATGCATTTTATAGAAAATGGAAAATAATATATATATAATATATGTTCGAATCAAAGTATCTTAAATATAAGACAAAATATTTAAATTTGGCGCGTCAACGCGGAGGTGTTGACAAAAAAGACGGTACGCAAGCTGGAGAAGGTGGAGCCGGAAAGGATGAAGGAGGTGGAGTCATAAAGGATGGCGCTGGATCTAATAATACGCTTGGAAATACGACAAGAGTTATTGGCAGATACATGCATGGTTTTGTTCCTGGTGCGAAAGACTTACTAGCGACTGCGCTTGGTGTTCGACAAGCCGTCCCGCTAGTCCCGCCAGAAATCCCTGGTACGAGAACAGTGTCAGTTCAAGCGGTCGGATCTGGGAAAGTTATTATACCAGCTTTAAAATTAATACCGACAACAACTGTAAATGATATTAAACAAAAAATATTCGAACACGATATACATAAAACAATACAACATTTTCAGTCATACAGATTGTTTATCGGTCATGGCGGGGCCGAATTAACAGATCTTACGAGAGGGGATATAGTTGACGATAGTATTATCGTGGTTGTATCAAATGTAGATAAGGATACTTTTATGAGAACTGTTGCACAAGATGGTAACGCACTGCAAAACGCACCACCAGAACTGAGGAATGATAAGGATGTTGTCATGGCAGCAGTAAAACAAAATGGTAGCGCACTGCGATACGCACCAGACGAACTGAAGGGTAATAAGGATGTTGTTATGGCAGCAGTAATGAATAATGGTTTCGCACTGCCATACGCATCAGAAGAACTGAAGGGTGATAGGGATGTTGTCGTGACAGCAGTAACACGAAATGGTAAAGCACTGCGATACGCATCACCAGCACTGAAGGGTGATAGGGATGTTGTTATGACAGCAGTAATGAATGATGGTATCGCACTGGTATACGCGTCAGAAGGACTGCAGGATGATAGGGATATTGTCATGGTAGCAGTAAGCCACTATGGCGGTGCACTGGGATATGCGTCATTAGGACTGCAGGATGATAGGGATATTGTCATGACAGCAGTAAGACAAGATGGTCGCGCACTGGAATATGCGTCATTCGGACTGAGGAATGATAGGAATATTGTCATGACAGCAGTAAGACAATATGGTTACGCACTGCGAGACGCATCACCAGCACTGAAGGGTGATAGGGATGTTGTTATGACAGCAGTAAGACAAGATGGTTACGCACTGTCATATGCGTCAGAAGGACTTAATGATGATAGGGAGATTGTCATGGCAGCAGTAACGCAATATCCTTTCGCACTGGAACATGCGTCAGAACGAATGCGGGATGATAAGAATATTGTCATGGCAGCAGTAACACAAAATGGTAAAGCACTGCGATACGCATCAAAAGCACTGAGGACTGACAGAGATGTTATTGCGGCATCGCGGAATCGCTAAAATATAGGGTGATTTGCGCATATGGGTATATCAAACTAATACACCCTATACCTAGTCATATTTTAATTGCAAGACATACCGTAAACACTATTATATATTCTTGTTTTTCAAAAAAAGAATATGTATTGATTATAAACACTCTTTTTATTAAACTGCTTGATATATATTCTTTTTAAAATCGTAAAAAGAATATATGGCGATCATAAACAGCCCTAATCATAAACAGTCCTTATAATTACATCATAAAATTATTAATTCTCTTACGCCGATATATATGTTCGAATCAAAGTATCTTAAATATAAGACAAAATATTTAAATTTGGCGCGTCAACGCGGAGGTGTTGACAAAAAAGACGGTAGGCAAGCTGGAGAAGGAGAAGGTGGAACCGGAAAGGATGAAGGAGGTGGAGCCGGAAAGGATGAAGGAGGCGGAGATAGAGCCGGAAAGGATGACGCTGGAAATGCGCTAAGAGTTATTGGTAAAGGAATGGGTTTTTTTGCTCCTGGTGCAAAAAAATCGCTAATTAAAGCGCTCGGATTCCGACCAAGTAGCCGACAAGCCGTCCCGCCAGAAATCCCTGGTACGATAACAGTGTCAGTTCAAGCGGTCGGATCTGGGAAAGTTATTATACCAGCTTTAAAATTAACACCAACAACAACTGTAAATGATATTAAACAAAAAATATTCGAACACGATATACATAAAACAATGCAAGATTTTCAGGCATGCACATTGTTTATCGGTCATGGCGGGGCCGAATTAACAGATCTTACGATAGAGGATGTAGTTGACGATAGTATTATCGTGGTTGCAAGATGGACTGAAGAAAAGATCCGTTATATGGGAAGGGTTGCACAATCTGGTTACGCACTGCAAAACGCACCACCAGAACTGAGGAATGATAAGGATGTTGTCATGGCAGCAGTAAAACAAAATGGTATCGCACTGCAATACGCACCAGACGAACTGAAGGGTAATAAGGATGTTGTTATGGCAGCAGTAAAACAAAATGGTATCGCACTGCGATACGCACCAGACGAACTGAAGGGTAATAAGGATGTTGTTATGGCAGCAGTAATGAATTATGGTTTCGCACTGAAATACGCACCAGACGAACTGAAGGGTAATAAGGATGTTGTTATGGCAGCAGTAATGAACGATGATAGGGCGCTGAAACATGCGCCAGAAGAACTGAAGGGTGATAGGGAGATTGTCATGGCAGCAGTAACGCAATATCCTTTCGCACTGGAACATGCGTCAGAACGAATGCGGGATGATAAGAATATTGTCATGACAGCAGTAACGCGACAGGGTAACGCGCTGGAATACGCATCACTAGCACTGAGGGGTCGTAGGGAGATTGTCATGGCAGCAATAACGCAATATGGTCTCGCACTGCGATACGCATCAGAAGGACTGAAGAATAATAAGGAGATTGTCATGATAGCAGTAACACAATATGGTGACGCACTGCGATACGCATCACCAGCACTGCAGGGTGATAGGGAGATTGTCATGGAAGCAGTAAGGGATGATCATTACACACTGCGATACGCATCAGAAGAACTGAAGAATGATAGGGATATTGTCATGACAGCAGTAAGACAATCTGGTTACGCACTGTCAAATGCATCAGAAGGACTGAAGAATGATAAGGAGATTGTCATGATAGCAGTAACACAAGATGGTAACACACTGCGATACGCATCAGAAGAACTGAAGAATGATAAGGAGATTGTCATGATAGCAGTAACACAAGATGGTAACGCACTGCAATACGCATCACACACACTGAAGAATGATAGCGATGTTATTGCGGCATCACAGAACCGCTAAAATATAGGGTGATTTGCGCATATGGGTATATCAAACTAATACACCCTATACCTAGTCATATTTTAATTGCAAGACATACCGTAAACACTATTATATATTCTTGTTTTTCAAAAAAAGAATA
>Ga0209443_1001660_pt1 | contig 13723 bp, 10 predicted proteins | sample LauGreBMM110DCMD_2_FD_187571 | JGI IMG/M metagenome (GOLD analysis project Ga0209443, IMG submission 187571) | Freshwater lake microbial communities from Lake Michigan, USA - Su13.BD.MM110.DCMD (SPAdes) (version 2) | ecosystem: Environmental > Aquatic > Freshwater > Lake | place: Lake Michigan... | reverse complement strand
TCCTTAATTATGAATACTGGAACTGCCAATACTGCAATAGGTAATCTTTCATTGCAAACGAACACAACTGGTAACAATAATACTGCAATAGGTGCAAGTGCTGATGTTTCTTCTGATAATTTAACAAATGCAACTGCGATAGGTTTTAACGCTAAGGTAGCAACAAGTAATTCCATACAATTAGGAAATGATTATGTAACGAATGTGAATACGAGTAGAGCAATTACAGTAGATGGGATTAGAATTAGTCAAGGTGGATATGTCGATTCAAACCAACAATATGTTGGGAGAGATGGTTGGAGCACAGCGGTTGGTTTTGAAGCGCTTATAAGTAATAACGGCGGGTATAATAATACAGCAATTGGTTACACAGCTTTAAAAAATAATGTGACTGGAAATGCTAATGCTGCGTTTGGTGATGAAGCACTTAAAGAAAATCTTGGAAATCGAAATACTGCTATAGGTCATGCAACTTTAGTTTTAAATACAAGTGGAGAAAACAACACAGCTGTAGGTGCTGATGCTGCTTATAATTCGACAGGGATTGGTAATACGGCAATAGGTGCAAATGCTTTAGAATCATTAGTAAGTGGCGATTTTAACACCGCATTAGGATACAAAGCGAATGTTTCTGATGGTTTAAGTAATGCAACTGCTATTGGTTATCAAGCCCTAGTTAACGCAAACAACACCATCCAATTAGGAGATACGAATGTAACCAATGTAAACACAAGTGGATCAGTAACAGCAGCATTAGGATTTAAAACACCTACCGGAACAGCATCAGAATATTTAATGGCAGATGGTTCGGTATCTGGAAGTAGCCTTCCCGCAAAAGTAGGAGGAACTGATTTTAGTGGAAGTTTGCTCGTGGGCCACACTACTACAGGTACTTTAAGTGCTGCTAATGATAATACTGGATTGGGTATTAGTGCTTTATCACATATAGCTAATGGATCGAGCAATACGGCACTAGGAAATTCAGCAATGCAACAAAATGTCGGTGGAAGCTATAATACAGCTGTTGGATTGGGTGCTTTAATCAATTTACTTGGTGATGGAAATGGAAGTATTCTTAGTAGCTCTAATGATAATACAGCAATAGGTTCAGAAACGATGACAAATCTTCAATATGGATCTGGGAACACTTCTTTAGGAACGTATTCCTATAATAATAATACTCTCGGTAGTAATAACACAACTATTGGAAGTCATGCTGATGTAATCGTTCCACTTACTCCGGGTACAGATTTTATAGAAAATGCTACCGCTATAGGAGCGAATGCAATAGTCCAAAACAGCAATACCATCCAATTAGGAAACACTGCTATCACTGGTGTAAACACAAGCGGTTCCTATACGGGCACTGGATTCAAAACACCTACTGGAACATCTTCACAATATTTAATGGCAGATGGATCGGTATCTAGTGGTTCATCAGGATCTAGTGGACCGCAAATTTTAACTGAAACCCAACGTGATGCTTTAAATTTAACTTCTTCTGGTACAATGATATTTAATAGTACCACAAATCAATTTCAAGGATCAGTATATTATACAACGGGTTATAATTATAATTATTTTACGACTACTAATTATGGATTTTCTGAAATAAGACCCGGTTTTGAATTAATACAAACTTTTACAGGAAAAGGTCAAGTTATTACTTCAGCAAATATTGGTGTAGTTAATATGAATAGAGTTAGTAATACAGGTGATTTCACTTTTGCAATATGGGATGAAACTAACCAATACGCAATTTTTAGTACAACAATTACATTAAGTGGAGCAGGAACTGTTTCAGTAACTATTCCAAATGACCCCTGGTATAATATGCCTACGACGTTACCCAATGGACCTTGTTCGATTAGAATTTCATCAGCTTCAGGAACAGGTGGATCTGCCGATTTTTTATTAAATGCTATAGCACCTGTAGGTTCTTTATATAATACCTATTTTGATTCTCTGGGTTGGTCAAATCCAAATTCGCCAGATACAGGTCATCAATTAGCCGTTGATATTTTTCCACAAAATGGATTAAAATGGGTTAGTTTTAATTAAGTTAAAGTAGCTATTGGCTTATAAATAAATTTATTATGAAAAAACTCATCACCTTATTATTCGTTTTTATTGCATTTACTTCCAATGCACAACGTGCCATGTTTACTAGTCAAAATAATTACGTGGCGCCACCCTCTCCACCTGTTTTAGTAACCACAGCTGTAACAGCTATAACTGGCACAACTGCTACAAGTGGAGGAACTATTACTTCTGATGGAGGTGCAACGGTAACCTCAAGAGGTTTAGTTTGGGGTACAAGTCCTGGAGCTTCAACGTTTAGTTCAACTTCTGGAGCTGGTATTGGTACTTTTTCAACAAATTTAACAGGGTTAAATATTTCAACTACCTATTATGTAAGAGCATTTGCTACCAATAGTGTGGCAACTGTTTATGGAGCCGAAGTATCTTTTACTACTATAACGCCACCTCCCCCAGCTGTTGGAGATAGTTATGGTGGCGGTAAAATATTTTACATTTTTCAACCAGGTGATCCGGGTTATGTGGCTGGGCAATACCATGGATTAATAGCAGCCACTTCAGATATACCTTTCAACTCTTATCGAATTTTTAACGGCTGTTATGGGAATCTTGGAACTAGTGCAGCACTTGGTACAGGAGCTGAAAATACTAGAAAATTACTAGCTTGTAATGATGCGGTGAATGCAGCAAAATTAGTGACAGCGTTAAGAGATGGAGGATATTCTGATTGGTACCTACCGAGTAAAGACGAGCTGAATAAATTGTATTTGAATAAAAATTCAGTGGGTAATTTTGCTGATGGAAGTTATTGGTCTTCAACCGAATGTTTAGGATGGGTTGGAGGTGTTTATTATGGGGACTTCTGGCAGGAAGCATATTATCAATGGTTCCACAATGCAGCAGATACATGGTTCTATGGCGTCAATCCCGGAACTCAGAGTTTTGGTGGTAAGGGTTACCAAAAGGGTATTAGAGCAATTAGAACATTTTAAGCAATTATGAAAAAAATTACCACGATATTATTCATCTTCTCTGCATTTATTGCTAATGCACAGCGCACGATATTTACTAGTCAAAATAATATATACAGATTTACTTGTTGATGTAACACTATCAATAGCAAACATAAACTGTGTTTAAAAGAAGATTTTTAGTCTCAAAAGTTCGAATACAAATCTTCTATCTCCACAATAACCCCATTTTTGGGGTTATTTTTTTTTATACTCTAATTATCAAAGCATCATTATTTAAAATAGCTTTTTGATTTCCTATATTTGCATAAATTTTTAAATCATGCAACACATAATCGATCGCTTTATAAGCTACGTAACTATAGATACAGAATCGGATGCGAGTTCAAATACCACTCCAAGCACCAAAAAACAATTAGACCTAGCCAATCTTTTGGTAAAAGAACTGAAACAAATAGGCCTAACCGAAGTAACCATTGACAAAAATGGATATGTAATGGCTACGCTTGAAAGCAATGTAAAACATGAAGTGCCTACCATTGGTTTTATTTCACATTATGATACTACGCCCGATTTTACTGGTGCCAATGTAAAACCTCAAATTGTAACCAACTACGATGGTGGCGACATCATTTTGAATAAAAAACAAAACATCGTTTTATCGCCTGCCTATTTCAAAGATTTATTGCAATATAAAGGGCAAACTTTAATTACTACTGACGGTACTACCCTACTTGGCGCCGATGATAAAGCCGGAATTACCGAAATCGTATCGGCGATGGAATACCTGATACAACATCCTGAAATCAAGCACGGAAAAATTCGTGTAGGATTTACACCTGATGAAGAAATTGGTCGGGGCGCACATAAATTTGATGTAGAACAGTTTGGTTGCGAATGGGCTTATACCATGGACGGCAGCCAAATAGGCGAACTAGAATATGAAAACTTCAATGCTGCTGGAGCTAAAATTACCTTCAAAGGAAAAAGTGTGCATCCGGGATATGCAAAAGGAAAAATGATCAACTCGATGCTTTTGGCAAACCAGTTCATTGCTAAATTACCGAAGAATGAAATTCCTGAAAAAACCAGAGGATATGAAGGTTTTTATCATGTGGTAGGTATTACAGGAAGTATTGAAGAAACAGTGGTTGAACTAATCATCAGAGATCACAACGCTAAAAAGTTTAAAGACCGAAAAGAGTTTGTGCAAAATTTGGCTACCAAATTCAATAAGAAATGGAAAAAACAATTTGGCGACGAAATTGTCATTACCGAACTAAAAGACCAATATTACAACATGAAAGAAAAAGTAAAACCTGTTTTTCATATTGTAGAAATCGCTGAAAAAGCCATGAAAGAATTGGGTATTAAACCCTTAATTAAACCCATTCGTGGTGGAACTGATGGTTGCCAATTATCGTACAAAGGATTGCCGTGTCCTAATATCTTTGCTGGCGGACACAATTTTCACGGAAAATATGAATATGTTCCGGTGGAAAGCATGGTAAAAGCCACCGAAGTCATCGTAAAAATTGCAGAACTTACCGCAAATAACTAATACAACGCTCTATTTTCAAAATAATATGTTTTATCTAAACCGATAAAGCGGATTTACAATCCGTGCTCACAAACAAAAGTAAAGGGGTTTTGTTCGGTATTCCTTCGATACTTGTTCGATAGAGCTTCGGTAAAATAGGTGTTTTATCGAAGAACCATCGAAGGAAGTACGAACAAAGTACGAACAAAACCTCAATTCATAAAACAAAAAAAAGCCGAACTCCAATTGAAGTTCGGCTTTACTTTTTTTAAGCTCCAGCATTATTTAGCGGCTAACTTTGCACTCAATTCTGAAGAAATCGCTGATTTTTCCATTTTGATTTTACCTGCCATCGTTTCAACTACAATAGTATCGGCAGTTAATTCGGCAATTTTACCATGTATTCCAGATTTGGTAATGATTCTATCCCCTATTTTTAATCCGTTTTCAAAAGCTTTCTCTTTTTTGGCTTTTTGTTGTTGTGGTCTTATTAATAAGAAATAAAACACGGCAATCATTAGCACTAGCTGCATTATTAAAGTTGCATTCATATATATATTATTTAGTGGTTGCGGAAATTCCCGCTTTTGGTGTTACATTCGCTTTAATTTCAAAGGTTTCATATCCCTTTTCGGTATTCGTGGTTAACGTTACCGTCTTTTTTTGTTCGCCTGGTTTTCCGTTTGAATCAAAAGTTACTTTGATAGGCGCAGAAGCACCTGGTTTAATAGGTTCTTTTGGCGGTTCAGGAACCGTACAACCACAACTTCCTTTGGCATCCGAAATAATTAAATCTACTTCACCAGCATTGGTTACTATAAATTCAGTTTCTACCTTGTCGCCCTCGTTAATGGTTCCAAAATCATGTACTTCTTTATCCAATTTTACTATTGGAAATTTACCTTCTAAAGCTTTAGCTGCAGCTACTACTTCCATATCGGAAGACGTAATTATATCCGCCGCACTTTCTTTTTTACAAGCGCTTGTCAATAAAACTAGTGAAAGGGTTAACAACCCAATTGATTTTCTCATCATACTATTTACATTTTATAATAAACCTCTACCTGATTTTGTTAGTCTTTTGTCTTTTTCAAATTCTTTGACTAAGTTATCTAAAATTCCGTTGATAAAAATACTACTTTTTGGCGTAGAATACTCTTTTGCTATTTCTAAATATTCATTAATCGTCACTTTTGTTGGAATTGATGGGAATTTTAAGAATTCGCAAATCGCCATTTTAAGAATAATGGTGTCCAATTCAGCAATACGTTCCACATCCCAATTAGGGGTTTTATCAATGTATTCTTTCGATAATTCTACTTCGTTTAAAACCGTTTTTCTGAACAAATTAGCTACAAATTCCTTGTCGTCATCGTCTTTATACACTTTAGGAATAATTAACGCATCTTGTTCCGATTTTAATTGTTTGATTTGTTTTAGAATTAACGTATTAATTCCTGGTAAATCATCTAACCAAGTTAGTTTATGGTCTTCGAGGTAATCGTATAATTTTTCACTTGGCGCAATAACTTCGGTATACAATTCGGCAATAAAAGTGCGATCTTCATCAAAACTACTGGTCGCTTTTTGCATGTAATTTTGGTATAAATTGCTCGCTTTGATGGATTCATTTAATAATAAAATAATATCATCGTTTTGCTGCCAGTTTTTAATTTTACGTTCGTCAAGCGCTTGTTGTAATGCTTTAGAATTCGCAATAATTGCCAACACTTTATTCTGAACAAATTTTAAACTGGGTTGGCGCTCTTCTTTAGTTGCTAAATGTTTTTTTGAAGCTAAAACGATATATAATTCTTCTTTCTTTTTGATTTCAACCAATGCCGAAAGCAAAAGAAGGTATAAATCTTGAGTGTTTTCGATACTTTGAAATAAGAATTTTTCTTCTTTATCTAATTGATCCGATTGGTGTGAGTGCATGGCATAAATACTCTGCATCACTTTTATACGGATATGTCTTCTATTTAACATAACTAATTAAGAACTTTATAAAATTAAGAAAGCGAAAGAAATTGCCCTTTCGCTTTGCAAAAATACAATATTATTTAAAAACTTTTACTTGCGTAATTCATTTTTTCTATCGTCAATGCGTTTTTGAGCAATTGACATCGCTGCTTGATGCGTGGTAATGTTATTGGTTTCAGCAAATTTGAAAATTTCTAACGAGGTGTTATAAATATTTTCGGTTTTCTCCATGACTTGAGCACGGGTTAAATTTGCCAATTCTGAATATACATTAATTACGCCACCCGCATTGATTAAGAAATCAGGGGCATATAAAATGCCTTTATCTTTCAAAATTGTACCGTGAATCGCTTCATTTGCTAACTGATTATTTGCGGCTCCAGCAATTACTTTAGCTTGAATTTTGTGTATCGTTGTATCGTTAATCGTTGCTCCTAAAGCACAAGGCGCATAAATATCAACCTCAGCACTATACAAATCATCGCCTGTAAATATTTTGGCACCATATTTTTGACCTACTGCATGCAATCGGTCTTCATTGATATCAGCAATGGTTACTATTGCACCACTTTCGGTTAAATGTTGAACCAATACTTCACCCACGTGACCAATTCCTTGAACCAATACTTTTTTACCTTCTAAATTATCAGAACCAAATCTATATTTCGTAGCGGCTTTCAATCCCATGAAAACACCATAAGCAGTAATGGGTGAAGGATTTCCAGATCCGCCTTTTTCTTCTGAAATACCCGTAACATATTGCGTTACTTCACGAACCGTGTCCATATCTTTGGTTTCCATTCCTACATCTTCTGCAGTGATGTACTTTCCAGACAATGAATTTACATATTCGCCAAATTTACGCATCAACTCAGGTGTCTTTTGCGTTTTAGCATCACCAATAATAACGGCTTTTCCGCCTCCTAGATTTAATCCCGAAATAGACGATTTAAAAGACATTCCACGCGATAAACGTAAAACATCGTTCAAAGCTTCCCATTCATTGACATAATTCCACATTCGAGTACCGCCTAAAGCAGGTCCTAAAACTGTGTTGTGAATTCCAATAATTGCTTTTAATCCTGTATCTTTGTCGTTACAAAAAACAACTTGTTCATGTCCATCAAAAGAAACTTGACCAAAAACGGGGTCTATTTTATGAAGCTCATTTGCTTTTAATAAATCTGCGGTCATGCGATATGTTTTGGTTTGAAAATTATTCAAAATTAGAGTGCAATATTACGAATAATTTTAAAATGGTATAAAAATTTATAGGTTTTTTATTAATTTAGCAATAAAATGTTGTAAAAATAAATAATACTTCATTATCAATACATTAGCTTTTTAATCCAATTGATAGTGAATAAGTAGTACAACTAAAAATACAATGAAAGAATTACAATATTTAAACAAATATTTTATCAAATATAAGTATCGCTTCCTGTTAGGATTGTTGATTACTATTGTGGCGCAAATTTTTTCATTATTTACGCCAGAGCTTATTGGTAATTCCATAAAATTAATTGAAGATTATGTAAAATCGGCACAAAAAGACGTTGCTTTACTAAAATATGAGCTTTTAAAGAACATTCTCTATATTCTTGCCACTACCATCATTGCTGGATTTTTTACTTTTTTAATGCGACAAACCTTAATTGTGATGTCGCGCTATGTAGAATTTGACTTGAAAAATGAAATCTTCAATCACTACCAAAATTTATCGCAACACTTCTACAAAAGAAACCGAACAGGTGATTTAATGAATCGAATAAGTGAAGACGTTGGAAAAGTTAGAATGTATGTTGGTCCTGCCGTAATGTACACTTTAAATACCATCATGCGATTTACTATTGTGGTAATATACATGTATAATATTTCGCCGAAACTTACTTTATACTCGTTACTTCCACTACCGCTTTTGTCCTATAGTATTTTCAAAATTAGTTCAGAAATTCATAAGAAAAGTGGCGCCTTTCAAAAAAACTTATCGAATTTATTTTCATTTACCCAAGAAATATTTTCGGGCATTCGAGTGATAAAAGCATATGCAATTGAACAAAAAAAGCAAAATGACTTTCTAGAACTTACTAAAGAAAGCAATACAAAAGCAATGGATTTAGCAAAGGTAAATTCGCTTTTTGGCCCGTTAATGATTTTGTTAATTGGTTTGAGTAATTTGGTGGTAGTCTATGTGGGTGGCACAATGTATATTAATAATGATCCCGAAATTGAAAGCATTGGTGTCATTGCACAATTCATTTTATACATTAATATGTTGACTTGGCCTGTGGCATCTTTAGGTTGGGTTTCCTCATTAGTACAAGAAGCCGAAGCATCGCAAAAACGTATTAATGAATTTTTAAAGGAAGAACCTCAGATAAAAAATTCTAATGAAATGCCTTCAAAAATCGAGGGAACCATACAGTTTAAAAATGTGACTTTTGATTATGAAGACACCCAAATTAAAGCATTAGATAAAATTTCATTTTCGGTAGAAAAAGGGAAAACACTAGCAATTCTTGGTAAAACAGGATCAGGGAAATCAACCATTTTATCCTTGATTAGTAGATTATATGATGTTACCGGAGGTGAAATTAATATCGACAACCAACCTATTACCACTTTAAATTTATATGATTTACGCAATCAAATAAGTGTGGTGCCTCAAGATGCCTTTTTATTTTCAGACAGCATTAAAAACAACATCAAATTTGGTAATGAAAATGCAACGGATGAAGAAGTGATAGAAGCAGCCAAAAAAGCTGTAGTTCATGAAAACATATTGACTTTTAATGACCAATATGAAACCATATTAGGCGAACGCGGTATTACGCTTTCCGGCGGTCAAAAACAGCGTGTGTCTATTGCTAGAGCGTTAATTAAGAATGCACCCATATTATTGTTAGATGATTGTTTAAGCGCTGTTGATACAGAAACTGAAGAAACCATTTTAAATAATTTATTGACGTATTGCAAAGACAAAACAACCATTATTGTAAGTCATCGCGTTTCATCTGCAAAAAATGCCGACCAGATTATAATTTTAGAAGATGGAAAAATTATTGAAAAAGGCACTCATAATGAGCTAATTGAACAAAATGGTTATTATAAAGAGCTGTATGTGAAACAACTTTCAGAAAAAGAAATTAGCTAAACTATTGTTTAATCCGTTTTTTTTTTAGATTTTTGATTCGCTATAACTAATTAATTTGAAAGTAGGATTATGAGAGAAAATGAAATGTTAGAAAAAGAAGATATTTTTTCTAAAGTATTGAGAGCAGGAAGAAGAACGTATTTCTTTGATGTAAGAGCAACAAAAGCGGACGATTACTACATTACAATTACTGAAAGTAAAAAATTTACAGAAGAAGATGGTTCGTTTCATTTTAAGAAACACAAAATTTATCTGTACAAAGAAGATTTTGCTGCTTTTAGAGAAATATTAGATGAAATGGTTGATTTTGTATTAGACAAAAAAGGCGAAGAAGTAATTTCAGAAAGACACCAAAAAGATTACAAAAGAGAAAATTACACTGAATCAACTGATGAAGTAAAATCTACCGATAGTTTTACAAATATTGATTTTGACGATATTTAATTTAAAATCCCGCTATTGCGGGATTTTTTTTTAAGGACTGCTTATATTAAATTAAAATCTGTAACCAAATAACTATTCGTATCTAATATAAGCTGGTTTGCCTAATTGAAAGTCATTTAATGTCAAATCAGTGTTTTCAAATGAATTAGTTTTTAAAACATCATAGCCTTCAAATGGGATGTAAGGGTAATATGAAAAGGATATTTGAAAACTATTAAAAACTAAAAAATCATTGTTTATTTGAACTCCTACACTAAATTTTGAGTATACTTTACTATCAAAAAAAGCATTCTTATTGGCTAACGAACCCATAGAAATGTTCAAATAAGGACTAAAACGAAATCCATACCAACTTCCGGGAACATAAGACTGTGTTTGCAATGAAAAAATCCACTTTTGTGAACCTAAAATTCGGTTGTTATAGCCTTCAATACCATAATAATTATTTAATGTAAGCTGATCTTTGAACGAAGCATCTCTGTTGTTTCCCCAGATATACGTAGGTTTTATAAATTGTCTAAAACGCCATTTTCCCCAATTGATTAGCGGGCTAAAATAATTAAATCCGACTTTAAATGCCGTTTGTTCAGTAATCGATTTATTATAAAAACTTCCCCATTCTATAAAACTACTGAAATAACCAAAATTATACTTTTTCCCTTTTGAAAGGGTGATGCCCGAATACCATCTGGAAAAGTTATTTTTATCTTGATAACCAAAAATTAATGCAATATTATGTCCGTAAGGTATATCCTCAATGATATCATAATTAAAAACATAATTGTCCTGATAAAATCGTTGCTTTGAAAGTCCAAAATATCCTATAATATTTTTTTCAGTGGTAAAAAAAGAGGAACTATCTAAAGATGCATCTGGATTTAACAAATACACTTTTTTATTAAAATTAACAGCCGTAATAAAATTTGTGTAAATGGCATCTTTGACACTATTTTTTCCCATACGAAAAGCCCTTCCATACCAATATTCTTGAAATTCAAATTTTAAAGATGCTTCCACCAATGTATCTGCAACTGGAAAAAACTCTGAACTTAACGTATTTTCTAAAAATATTCCTCCTGCATTTTTTGCAAAAACCGAATAAAAAGAACGCGATAAATTAACGCTTCGTCTATTATTTTTATTAAATTCACTTGCATAAGTTAAATCTAACCGAATAAAACTATTTTTAATATTATTAATTGAATAGCTAGCAAAAACAGCTTGTTCTTTAGATCCAAACTTGTTTTGCAAGTTACCTGAAATTTGGTGTCCAAAACCAAGTATATTTCGTTCAGTTAATTTTAAACTACTTTGATTGGTTGAATAACTTCCATTTGGAATCAAACTCCAAGAATCTAAAACCCTTATCTTAACATCAATAGAATCATTTGATGCACCTAAAGAAATTGGGGTAACAACAACTTCACGAACATAACGCTGACTTCTAATTAAACGCTCCGATTCTTTTAAAAGTAACGAATCGCAAGCCTCATTTTTTTTAAATAATAGCAAATTTCGAATGGTAAATTCTTTGGTTTTCAAATGAATTGAATTTCCAAAACGTTCAAATCCATTTCGAGGTTTTTTACTCTCAGTAGTAACCGATTGTCCAAACGGATCTAAAGTTTCAATACTAATATTCCGAATGATCTTTCCGTTTAATTTATTTGTTATGAGAGGTTTGTCTATGTTTTTCTTTTCTGTAACTGGATTTTCAACTTTTAAAGCGGAAGAACGAAAAAATAACTTATACACAAATTTATTAAACTTACTCTTTTTAGATAAATCGTGTATTTCATTGTAAATTACAGTGGTGCTGTCTTTCGTTTTTACTTGAGTATATCCACTCAATGTAAAAAAACAAATAAATAGCACAAAAAATACCGTCTTATTGAAACTCATGAATTAAAAAATAGATTGCTTGTTTATTGGGGTGTAAAGTAACTAAAAATAGCGCAAACTATGTTACATACTGCAAAAAATCATTCCAAAAAGTTTATGTACCTTTGCCGATAATTTTATCCCATTTATGAAAACTTTTTTAGAATTTGATTTACCAAAATCCCTGCAAAAAGCGTTAGATGAATTAGGTTTTGTACATCCTACACCTATTCAAGAAAAATCGCATTCGGTAATTCTATCGGGAAGAGACATGATGGGTATTGCTCAAACAGGAACAGGTAAAACATTTGCCTATCTGTTACCTATTCTCAAACAATGGAAATTTCAAAATAATGAATCACCAAGAGTTGTTATTTTGGTTCCAACGCGTGAATTAGTAGTTCAAGTAGCCGAAGAAGTTGAAAAACTAACTAAATACATGAGTGTGAGAACACTCGGAATCTACGGAGGTGTTAATATCAATACACAAAGAAAAGCATTGGCTGAAGGAGTTGATGTTTTAGTTGGAACCCCTGGTCGAGTAATGGATTTAGGCCTTGATGGGGTTTTACGATTTGACACTTTACAAAAATTAGTCATTGACGAATTTGACGAAATATTAAACTTAGGATTCCGTGCGCAATTGACTTCGATTTTATCGATGATGCGCGGTAAAAAACAAAACATCTTGTTTTCGGCAACCATGACTGAAGAAGTAGATGCGATGTTAGATGAATATTTTGAATTTCCAGAAGAGGTTTCATTAGCACAAAGTGGCACTCCATTGGAACAAATTGAACAAATTGTCTATCAAGTTCCTAATTTCCTGACCAAATTAAACATGTTGAAACACTTGGTTCGCGAAACCGAAACCATGGAACGTGTTCTGATTTTTGTCAATAATAAGCGTATTGTAGATTTGGTTTTTGAAACATTAGACGAAGAATTTTCAGAACAATTTGGTGTAATTCACTCCAATAAATCTCAAAATTATCGTTTGAATACGATGGCGTCTTTTCAGGCAGGAGAATTAAGAGGATTAGTTACTACTGATATTATGGCGCGTGGTTTAGATATTTCTGATATTACCCACGTCATCAATTTACAATTTACTGAAGAACCCGAAAAATACATGCACCGAATTGGCAGAACCGGTCGTGCTGATAAAACAGGTATTGCCATTAGTTTGGTTTCGCCCAGTGAAGTAGAATTAAAAATTGAGGTGGAATTATTAATGAATACCGAAATTAAAGAATTTGTACTTCCCGAAGATTTAAAAATAGAAGAACGCTATTTAGATTTCGAAAAAGAAAAGAAAAAAATGAAATTCTTGTTGAAAACACCTAAAAAAGAAGGTGGCGAAGCTTTTCACAAGAAGAAAGAAAAAAATGCAAAAGTAAACCTTGGTGGACCAGGAAAACGTAAACCGCGTAAAACCGAATCAAGAAATAGAAACATTGAACGTAAAAGAGACGAGAAGCGGAAGAAGAAATAATTATTGATTGTCAATTATTAATTATCAATTCTATTTTCGTACTTTTGACAAATTATAATTATAAATGCAATTTAAACATCCAGAAATTCTTTACTTCCTTTTTCTGTTGGTTATACCAATTTTGGTGCATTTATTTCAATTACGTCGCTTTAAAATAGAATATTTTACCAACGTAAAACTACTCAAAGAACTCCAAATTCAAACCCGAAAAAGTT
>Ga0209443_1001657_pt1 | contig 13734 bp, 10 predicted proteins | sample LauGreBMM110DCMD_2_FD_187571 | JGI IMG/M metagenome (GOLD analysis project Ga0209443, IMG submission 187571) | Freshwater lake microbial communities from Lake Michigan, USA - Su13.BD.MM110.DCMD (SPAdes) (version 2) | ecosystem: Environmental > Aquatic > Freshwater > Lake | place: Lake Michigan... | reverse complement strand
CGGAAATATTTATGAAAGATTACTTAAAAAGTTTAGGTCTAAAAATAATATTTAGTCCAATAAAAACACAATTAATTCGTTGTTAAATAAAGGTCTTTAGGTTAAATAATAATTAATATATTATTTAACTTAAAGAAAATTAGCGACGTTTTTGAGATTTACCAAGAGCATTGTTCATAAGAATTAATGAAGCAGGAACAAGTGCTTGTGCTAATATATTTCCACCACGAGCTCTTCCACCACGAGCTCTTCCACCACGAGTTTTTCCACCAGTTTTAGGCATAGATACAGATACAGGCATAGATACAGATACAGGCACAGCAGATAAAGGCACAGCAGATAAAGGCACAGCAGATAAAGGCATATCAGAATTCATATTTTGTTTTGGCATTATAGCGTTTCCTCCTCTATATTTCTTTCTTCTACCACCCATTTTGGAATTCATATTATAAAATGCTTCTTTTCCGACAGGTACAATGTTATTACTTTGATTTATACTATTATTATTACTAGGTTGAAGAGTCAATGAGTTTGTAAATTGTGTCCATCCATCTCCCAAAGTTCCTAAACCCCATCCCCAAGAAGAAGGAGGATTACTTCCAAGTTCACCACCACGTTGTCTATTACGCATAGTTTTGTTATGTTTTTTACATTTTCTTTTACAACTTTTTACCATTATATAATTAAATAAGAAAAAATATTATTAAAAAGTATTTATTATGTTTTTATTACGCAATAACGTGATTAATATAATAAGTATAGCTAAAATTAATATAAAAATTAAAAAAACTAAAAAAATAATAACATATATGTACGGATAGATTTCATATAATATTAAATCAGTTACTGGAGAAAATAATACTTTAATTTCATTTCTTACATCTTCGGTTTTTAAAATGTCTAAACATTGTTTAATTAAAAAATTTTTCATATTTCTTCTATAAATTTACATAAATATTATATACAAAATACGGGTTTTATATTCGTTTTATTATTTGTTAATTTTTCTTTATTTTAATAAAAAATGGAAAATATAATTGAACCAACTATGGATTATGATTTTACAAAAATATATTTCGGACCTCCAAGTACTTTAGCAGGAGGCGCTTATTTTGCTAAAATTATGCATGGCGTAAATAAACCACTACTTATTCAAACTCCAAAAAGTTTAACAAAACAAGGATTTATTAAAAATGGAAAAAAAGTTTATACAGATTTAATGTTTGACAATAATGATACAGTTTTTATAAATTGGATTGAAAATTTAGAAACTAAATGTCAAGAACTTGTTTATTTAAAACGAGACTCATGGTTTCAAAGTAAATTAGAAAAAGATGATATTGAAACTGCCTTTACCTCTCCATTTAAAATATTTAAATCTGGTAAATATTATTTACTAAGAGTTAATGTAAAATCGAATATTACAATATATGATGAAATGGATAAAATTATACAATCTGACACAATCACAAATGATAAACCGATTCTATCTATTTTAGACATTCAAGGACTTAAATTTACTTCACGTAATTTTCAAATTGAGATTGAACTCAAGCAATGTATGGTTGTTAATCCAGATCCATTTTTAGATGAATGTTTTATAAAAAAACCAAACAAAAAACAACAAATAAAAGAAGAAAATATTAAGGAAGAATTGCCAAATGATTTAGACAATATAATTAAGCAATCTCTAGAAGATTTAAAGGTTAAAGATACAATCAATAATGTTGAACCAGAACCAATTGATTTAGAAGTTGTATTTGATAAACCTTTAGAAAAACAAACTAACAAAAATAATAACAAAAATAATATTGATCTTGAAGAGGCTAATATAGTATTAGATGTAGAAGATTTAGATGTAGAGGAATTAATTACAGAAGACCCCAGTATTTTAAAAGAAGTAGATTTATCTTCTACTTTAGATAATACTTTAGAAACTTTACAATTAAAAAAACCAAATCAAGTATATTATGAAATTTATCAAAAGGCAAGAGAAAACGCAAAAGATGCTAAAAAAAATGCTATTCTAGCCTATCTTGAAATGAAAAATATTAAGAAAACTTATATGTTAAATGATATCGATGAAAGTGATAGTGAATTTGAAGAATTTGCTAGTTCTTCTGAAATATCAGAGACAGAAAGTTTAGAAGATAATTGAAGATAATTGAAGATAATTGAAGATAATTGAAGATAATTAATCATTCTAATACTTTAGACAAATATCATACTATTAATTAAATAATTAATTAATAATTTGAAAAATATTTTATCCCTAAATTTATATAATGAGTGTTTCTTTAAAAAAGCTCTGGAATGATTATGGTGTTGTCGGTGTTTTAATCTCAATAATCGTATTATATGGACTTTATATGTTATATAATAATTTATTATCCAAAGGATCTGCTGGAAGCGAAATGATGGATCAAAATCGCCCAAGAGCATATAATAATTCTGCTCCTTCTGGCCCTCAACCTGCTCAAGAATCTGGAAATGAAGTTTATTCATCTGTAGGAGGTTCATCTCAACCTCCTGGCATGGGATTACCTTCTTCTTGCAACGCGTCATCTCAAAATCCGGCTGACCTTTTACCTAAGGACAGTAATAGTCAATGGGCTCAATTAAATCCTTCTGGTAAAGGCGACTTGGCGAATATTAACTTGTTAAAAGCAGGTTACCATATTGGCATTGATACTGTCGGACAAACTTTACGAAATGCTAACCTACAAATTAGGTCAGAGCCCCCAAATCCACAAGTTAATGTGGGGCCATGGAATTTATCAACTATCGAGAGCGACTTCATGAGGCCGCCTTTAAATATTGGGCAAGGAGGTCAATAAATCATTTTAAAAAAAAATTAATTAAATATCAAAATCTTTATATTCATTATTTTTACACATATAAATATTTTGAACTCTATTTTCATTTGTGATTTTTTCAATAGTCTCACATAATTCAGTTAACCAATCATATTTATCTTTATAAACATCTTTTTGTAATATTCTTATAACTGAAAATTCATTATTATTTGCACATTTCATTTTGAATATATCATTTTTTCTATTTTCTTCAGGTGATTGCCATTTTCCAATTTGTTCAAAATGTTGTTTTCCGTCTAATTCAACTATAATTTTTCTTTCTTTAATCGCAAAATCAAATGGTAGATATTTTATATTTTTACACCATTCGACCTTATATTGTCTTTTTAATGTAAAATAAATTTCTTTCAATTTATTATATAAAATTAATTCTGTTTTATTCACACAAAATGAACACCAAACTCCTTTTGTTATATCTGCCAATTGACAAGAGAATATTTGTTTACATATATCACAATTAAACTTAAATTTTTTATTTGTGCTTTTAAATAACATTCTTGGATTTATATTTTTATCATTTAAATGTTTACTTCTCTCAACTGAAGCAAATGAATTATTAAAACACATATTACATTCTTTATTTTCACATAGTTTTTGATGAGAACAATATGAACACCAATGCCCTTGACTTGTGATTTGTTTTAAATTAATAATAAGTTTATGAGGACATTTATCACAATTAAATATAATTTTTTTTTCACTACCTTTTAATAGTTCCCTTGGTGTTAATTTATTTTCTACAGACCAAAAAGTTGCTTTTTCGTGTGAAGCAAAAGATTTATTATAACAAGACAAACAATCATTATTACATAATTTTCTATTATAACAATAAGGACACCAATTATTAGATTGATTAATATTTAATAAAGAACTATCAAACGAATGCCCACATTCGCAATCAAACCAGAATTTCTTATGTGAATTTAACGCATAGTCTTGAGGCTTGCCTTCATTTTTTGAGGACCAAAATTTAGATTTTGGATGAGACGCAAAATTAGTTTTCATTTAGTATATTAAATATCAATCGTGAATTATTTTAATTCAATTTTATAAAAATATTGAATTAAACTTTATAGATAGATAAATAAATATAAATCTAAAAATATATAAAATATATAAAATGGTAAATATTTTTTTACAAATAAAAGATACTAATTTTTTTAAAGCAGACAATTTACATTATATTGATGAGATAAGCAAAACAATATTACGCAATTCTATACAATTACAATATGAAGATTTTTGCAATACAATACTTCCAGATTATACACTTAATATGGGCTATCATCCTGATTATTTACATATTAGTTATATTAAAAAAGACGATAATATAAATCCATTAGAACATTGTCTAATAAATAATTTTATTTATCCACAAGATGGAACTGGATTTATGAATTATTATAATAGAGGAATTGTAAATTATTTAATAAATATTGGATTTACAAGTGATATGGAATTAGTAATGAAAAAAGTTGATGAATATAAATTAACACATTAAATTATAAATTAAATTGTATAAGAGTCAAGTTTTTCTAATAAACGATTTAAATTTTCAGATTTAATATAATTTTCATGATAAATATTGCAAATACAAGGATGGTATACATATAAAAACTCATACGATAAAATCTTATAAAACAAGATAATATTGTGCAAATCATTGGTTTCATTAGAAAACTCTTTTGGCATTTTTTGCCGTAACAAGTTAAAAATAAATTTAGTGTATTTATTTTCATTTAAAATGGAAAATATGTTTAATAACTTAATATTATATAAGTCATTGTCTATCGGTTTGGAAATTATTTGTGATAAATCATATTCATATTTGGAATTATTTTTAATATTATCTATATGATAAACACAATTATAATTAAAATTATATAGGTCGCTTATATCCATTATTACTTATATATAAGTAATATTTAAGTAATTTAAAAAAGTATTTGAATAATTTTGTATAAAAATTTTATACAAAATTTGTCTATTTATTATATTTATACATCATAAAATAACTGAATTGTTTCGATTATTTTATTTGTTTTATTTGCTTGATTTATCCAGTAATTTATTTGTTCTTCCAAGACATTTAACCTTTGAATCCATTCATTCTTTTTTGATTTTTTTACAACACATAAACCTTTCTTATCTTGTCCCCAACACGAAGTTATAGTAGCGCCATTTTTTTCATAATCGTCTGGATTAAATCTGATAAACACTATGGGTCTATGTCCTAAATCTTGCGATAATTCCATTATTCGTTTATTTTCACACGAACAATCGTAATCTGAGTGTTGATTTTCGTCTATTTCTACTATTATTATTTGGTAATTCAAATCTAATAATAAATCTGGTCTGCGTTTAGAACAACCACCATTTACTATTTTGTCTGCTATCCACTGAAAATTTTGAAACTTAGTTTGCACGTATTCTACAACAGAGTATTCTTTAGTTTTGTAATTTCTGGATACTGGTTTATCTGGAAATAAATACATGTAGCATCTTAAACAATATCCATCATATTTATCTTTAACTAAAGTATTACATAAATGTGTTTTGCATCTTTTAGAAACAATATCTACCATATTTTCTAATTTATGATTAAAACAATATTTTGGTACTTTTTCTGCTTCATAATTAAAACTTGGTCTTGTATTACAATTTGGATGAACACAAGTTTTAGAAACAACATTTACCATATTTTCTGATTTATGTTCTGAACAATATTTTGCTACTTTTTCTCCTTCTTCATTAAAAGTTGGTATTGTTTTACAATTTGGATGAATACATTTTTTATTAACAACATCTACCATATCAACTAATTTATGTTCTAAACAATATTTTGCTACTTTTTCTCCTTCTACATTAAAAGTTGGTCGTTTTTTACAATTTAGATGAATACAAGTTTTAGAAATAACATTTACCATTTCATCTGATTTATGATTAAAACAATATTTTGCTACTTTTTCTCCTTCTACATTAAAAACTGGTTGTTTTTTACAATTTGGATGAACACAAGTTTTAGAAACAACATTTACCATATTTTCTGATTTATGTTCTGAACAATATTTTGCTACTTTTTCTCCTTCTTCATTAAAAGTTGGTATTGTTTTACAATTTAGATGAATACATTTTTTATTAACAACATCTACCATATCAACTAATTTATGATTAAAACAATATTTTGCTACTTTTTCGTGTTCATAATTAAAATATGGGATTGTTTTACAATTTAGATGAATACAAGTTTTAGAAATAACATTTACCATTTCATCTGATTTATGATTAAAACAATATTTTGCTACTTTTTCTCCTTCTTCATTAAAAGTTGGTCTTGTTTTACAATTTGGATGAATACAAGTTTTATTTTTGACATTTACCATATTTTCTGATTTATGTTCTGAACAATATTTTGCTACTTTTTCTCCTTCTACATTAAAAGTTGGTTGTTTTTTACAATTTGTTTCTTTACACATTGCTAATAATTATATAGTTATTAGAAAAATATTTAAATCAATTTAAAATATTAAAAGGTGTAAAAAGTATTTGAATAATTTTGTATAAAATTATTATACAAAATTTATATATTAATATTATGTATAAATGTTGGCATTGGATAAACATTGTTTATTATTGTATATAATAATTACGTTTGTAATACTCGTTGGATTAAAAATTTATAGTGAATCGGACGCATATAATCTTAAATGTATTATATCAGATGTAGATGGTAAACGCTATTGTGTTAGGGAACGTTTAAAAATGGAGTTAGCTGCAAATTTATTAGCCAGTGTTACCCAAAAATTAAAAGATTTAGTAATTTATTGCGCTAAAAATTTTCCGGATAATGAAAAAGTTCAGCGAATGGTTCAAAAATTTAATCCTACAAAAATATCTGAAACTTTGCCAACAAGTGAATATACTGCTTATAGTGAAAATAAAGGAGAAAAATTGGCATTTTGTTTAAATAAGGAAAAAAATGGAAGTAAACTAATAGATATAAATACATTAACATTTGTGGCAATTCATGAATTAGCTCATATTATGACTAGTTCAGAAGGACATAAACAAGAATTTTGGCAAAATTTTAAATTTTTATTAGAACAAGCAAAAGCATCCAATATTTATGACCCAGTTAATTATAAAAAAAATCCAGAATCTTATTGCGGTATGGATATAACTGATAACCCTTATTATGATTTAAAATAAATAATTTATATTATTTACAAGTCTAACAAATGATATAAACTAACAAATGATATAAATAAGTTTTTAATATTAAAAATAATAGATACTTTATATATATGTCAAATTTTCCAATATTTAAAGTAAATAAATTATTAGATACAAATATTATAGATGCTATTTATGTATTCTATGGGTCACAAGAAATAGATGACCCTAATGATATGTTTTCTAATGACCCAACTAACAAAGCATTTGACAATATATTTAATAAAGATGAATTAGATTATATTAGTAAAAATAAAACAAATGTAAATTTTATTAATCAATCTATTCATATGGATGATAGTATAGGTGTAATTAAACTAAAAATTTTTGAAGCAATTAACAAACAATCATCCATGAGTGAATTATATCTTTTTTGTTTAAAAAATGAAAAACTTAATCCTATTACAATTTATCAAAATTTAACTCAAAATGATAAATTACCATTAACAAAAATACGTATGGATCAATTATTATTAAATCTGTATGATGATGAAGGTAAAATAATGAAATTTAATTTTCCTGACAAATTACAATATACATTTGATGATATACTTAAATTAGATTTAAATGAAAAATCTTACTTAATTGGTAAGCCATTAGGTCAAAAATTTGTATTTTCAAATGAATATCCATTTGTATCTAATCCGTTTTTAGTTACAGAATATGATAATTTATTAGAAAAATCAAGACATGAAACTTCAACCTTAAGTGCGAATTTACTTTTAGAAACTGGAGACATATTTAGAAATACAATTTATTTATGTTTAGCTAAAGATGTGTTTGAAAATGCTGAAAATAATGATATATCAACTGAATATACATCTAAAATTTATTTTCCTTTTTTATACCAAGATCAAATAGAAACTCTTGAAAAATTAAATGTAAATAGAGATAAATTAATTATTGCAACAAAAGAAAAATTAAATCCAGATATTGAAAGAAATTTTAATAATATTAATATGTTTTATAATATATTTCAAAATCATAAATCATCTGAGATTTTTTCGCAAAATGTAAAACAAACTGGAATTAAATTTTTAAAAATAGCTATATATCCAAAGTTTAAAATTAAAATACCAATTGATGTTATTTTTAAGTTAATACACGCTACCCAAGATTTTCCATTAATAAAATATAATCCTGAATTTAGACAAGAAAACATGTATCGTTTATTTGCTCCTGAACTAACAAATGATGGAAGAAAAATTCCATTTTTACAAAAAACACAGATTTTTAAATTGATGCGTTTAATTGGTAAAAATAGAAGTGTATCGGTATACACAAATATTACCTATAATAATGTAAATTTTTATATGTCTTGTGAATTTGAGGATAATGGAGTTATAATTGTTTATCCTTTAGTTGATTTTGAAAATCCATTATTTTTAAGTAATTCACAAAATAAAAATAAGTTTGAAATTATTGATGAAATTATTAGAAAAAGTGTAAACCCATTAATTGAACAAATTAAACCATTTTTTGAACAAAGTGGGTTAGATATTCCATTATTTGAATCAATACAATCTATTAATGTAGAAATTAGAGACATGAAATATCAAACTATTTATAATATTTCTACGGAAATAGATATTAATAAATTATCTGGGTGTGTTTCTAGTGTTTTTACAATTGAATCTTCAAATTTTAAAAAGGGAATAAGAATGCGTTATAAACGTGTTTCTAATTTTAATAAACGCGAAAGTCAAGAAGCATTTATTATTGAAAAAATAGATCAAGGATATAAAATTGATGAAATTATTGAACAATTATTACAACAATTTGATGATTTAGACCAAGAATCGGCTGAAGATTTAATTTCAAAAATTCGTTCTGAATTAGAAGTTATCAGAGGTGCTAATAAAAGACGAGCATTAATGATAAAAATTAACCCTGGGTTTCAAACTTTAATGACTGTTAATCAATTTACAAGTGAGCTTATCATTGATGTAAGTGGAATTAATAATATTAATTATTTAAATACTATTCCTATTTATATTGATTCTATTGTTAGAATTACTCAAGATATTGATAGTTGTGGAATAGATACATCTAAAATAAATACATTATGTTCTGGCGAAGAAATTGAAGATATAGAATTTGAAGATATTACTGCACAATCAGAACAAATATTAGATGAAAATGAAGTTCCTATTATAGAAAATGAAACCCCTGTTTATTCTGATGAAGAAAAAGGTGAATATATGGATGATTTACTTGATATTCTTGCGTTTGATGATGATGAAAGTCCTGAATTAGGTCTTGAAAAAGGAGGAAAGGGTAGTGATTCAGAATCTGAGGAATTATCAGAACCATCAGTAAATTCCACTACAAAATCAGAAAAAGAACCAAACGAAGTTAAATCTAGTAGTAAAAAATCTAAAATGCCAAGTGTTGAAAGTATTGAAGAAAAAGAAATTATTCAAAAATCTAAGGTATCAACTCCTAAAAAAGTTGAAAAACAAGTACAAAAAAATATAAAAAAACAAGCACAAAATTTGGAAAATACTGTTCGTGATATTACAGGAATGAAATTGCAATATCCAAACCCATTTTCTAGTCGATTAGAAGAAAGAATGCCAAATTTATTTGTAAAATCCAAAAATGAAAAAATAGATTTATATAGTCGTATGTGTCCATTCACTTTAAGTGAAAGAAGACAACCTGTAATTTTAACAAAAGAAGAAAGAGATAGAATTGTTCAAGAACATCCTGGAGAAATTAATGAAGAATCTGATTTTATAGAATACGGTACTGATTCAAATGATAGTTCAAAAAAATTTTATTATACGTGTCCAAAATATTGGTGTTTATTAACAGATACAATGGTAACAGAGCAAGATATTTTAGATGGGAAATGTGGTCCAAAAGTAACAAATATAAAAGATGCAATTATTCCAAAAAAAAGTAGTATTGTTCCAAAAGGAAAATATGTTTATGAATTTTATGATAAAAATGAAAGAAAATACCCGGGGTTTCATAAGCAAAAAACATCATCAGGCTCATGTATTCCTTGTTGTTATAGTAAATGGAACACTCCAGAAATAAAAAATCGTAGAGATATTTGTCAAGGAAAATTTGATGAAAAAAAAGCAGAAAAAGTTTCTAAAAAAGAAGAAGAAATTGAAAAAGAACTAATAAAAAATATGACAGAATTTGAAACTTATGTAAAAGGTCCTGAAAAATATGGTCCACAATTAGGAGAACATCGTTGGGGTTATTTACCAATTGCTGTTCAAAAATTTTTACATGAAGTAAATGGAGATTGTCAAGTAAGCGAAACAAATTTGAGTTTAAAACCAAATCATCTATGTATTCTTAGACATGGAGTTGAAGTAAGTTCAAATCAATCATTTATAGCCTGTATAGCAAATGCTAAATTTTATTGTGAAAAAACTAAAGATGACAATCGGAAACCATTAATAAAACAAATTGTTCCAACAATAAAAAAAATGAAAGAAATATTAATTGAATCTATAAATTTAGATAGTTTTATTAAGTATCAAAATGGCGATTTAATAACAAGTTTTGCTGATCCAGATTTAGATATTAATCTTAAAAATTATCAGGATACAACACTGTATAAAAAAATGAAAATTTTATCTCTTAAAAAAAAAATAAAAAATGATAATACAGAACAATTTATAATAAAAGTAGCACAAGCATTTGAAAATTTTAAGAAATTTTTGAAGGATGATAAAATTACAATTGATTATACTTATTTATGGGATTTAATATGTATGCCAAATGAAAAAATTTTTAAAGCTGGCATAAATTTAATAATTTTAGAAATTCCCGAAAATGATATAACTAACAACATTGAATTAGTATGCCCAACAAATCATTATTCTGTTAATGTATATGATACAAGAAGGCGTAGTTTAATTTTAATAAAACGTGAAACCTATTTTGAACCGATATATGGTTATTTTAATAATGGAAAAACGTTAAATGTTACTAAAACTTTTTCAGAATATGATAAAAAATTGGCAAAAACATTGCGCGCTGTATTTTCAAAAATAATTAAACCAACTTTAGGTAACAAGTGTAAAACATTTCCGAGTAGACCAAATGAATATAGGTTTAATAAGGCTCCAGAATTAGATAAACTAATAGGCATATTAAATAATAAAGGATACTTAATAACAAATCAAGTTTTAAATTTTCAAGGTAAAGTAATTGGTGTATTAGCAAAACACAATAAAGATAAAGATAAATTAGAAGGGTTTATACCTTGTTACCCATCAGCACTAACAAATTTAAAAAAAAAAGAAGAAACAAATCAAAATAAATCTGAATATGATTTTGTATATATGAATGATGATATTTGGAAACCATACGAACAAACTTTAAAATTTTTAAAAAAATATTATGATTATAAAGAACCAAATGATATTATGAAGGCAAATTGCTTTGACCCAAAATATTTTTGTAGAATTGTAGAAAATGATCATATTACTGGGTTTTTAACTAACACTGATCAATTTGTCCCAATAAATCCTCCAGTTTCAAAAAATAGTGTAGATAATACAATAAAAACATTTACGCGTGATGATACGTTAGTTGCCGATATAAACACTCTAGTAAATAATAAAGAAGTTGATGAACGTGTAGATAAAGAACGTGTAGATTATATTAAAAGAATACAATTGGAAACAAATTTTTATAATGTATTTAGAAATACAATACGTATTTTATTTAATGATTACTCAAATAGTAATAAAAGAAATGTAATAAAAAATGAATGCAATAAACGTAGTTTATATACAAATCAATTAGACACAGTTATTAAGTTATTACATGATTTAGTAGAAGATAATATTAAATTTGCGGATGAATCGGAAATGCCGTATAATTATATAAATATAAATGAAAAAGATTTACATACTTGTATATCACAACCAATAAACAAATGTTTATCAGTTTGTAGAATAACAAATGATGACAAATGTCAATTAGTTTTACCAAAATTTAATTTAGTAAATAAAACATTGTCTAATGAAATATTTTATTATGGTCGTATGGCGGATGAACTTATTAGATATAATAGAATAAAATCATTTATTTTTAAACCACAATCATATTTGTCATTTGGTCAAGTAAGATATAATCTAAAAGAGGATGAAATAATTATATTACAAGATTTGCTTACTCCAGAATTTTTTGAAAACTTAATACCATCAGAGATAAATCGTTATGCCAAATATAATACATACGATACTGCTAACCCAATTTTATCACAATTGTACAAAAGAGACACTGATTTAAATGATATAATTAATCCATTATATAATAAAGAATGTATAAAAACTGAACCAAATAAAATTAAATCAGAATATTGGAGAAATTGTTTTCCAGATAATTTCAAAGAAATTGAATATACTGCTTCAAATTATTGTTCATTAAATTTAATAATTGATTTAGTTAAAGAAATTAAAAATCAAGTTATAGACCTTGATGATGTAAAAATGTCATTAATTCAGATGTATAGCGGGTTAACGTCTGAGTTAACAAATGAAAATAGAATTAATACAATAATTAATATTTTAAGAGAAGAGGCGCAATTTGATGCTGATCAATTCACAGACGGCACAATGACATTTGAACAAATGATTTTTCAAGATGGGTTTGTTGCAACAAATTTTGATTTATGGTTATTGTTAGTTTATTATAAAATTCCATGTATTTTTATTTCAAGTAAACTTATTCCTGAGTCACGGTTTAATAAGCAAGAATTTGTTTGTTATACAGAAAAGAATGTAACAAAATATGTTTTTATTTTAGTACCAGCAATGTATAGAAGACAAAAAAAAATATTACCAAAATATAAACTAATAGTTGAAGTTGATGCTGAAGGCATAGAAAATATAAATATTGATTTAAATAAACTTAAGAAAGAAAATTGTGTTGCTAATGTTGAAAAGGCAATTAACAATTATATTGATGTTACTCAGTATTTAGATGAGTATTTTTTTGTACCTAGAACAACAGAATATAAACCAAGACAAAAAAATGTTAGACCAGCTTTAGAATTTGAAGAATTTGAAGAAGGAAAAGAAGCAAAACTAAAAAATACAAAACCAAATGAAAAAGAGTTAAAAAAGGATGTTTTTCAAAAAAAAGATGAAACTTCTTCAGAATTTAAACAAGGAATAGAAGATGGGTTATTTCCGGAGGACCAGGAAGAATTTGAGTTTCTTGAAGTAAAAAAAACACCAAAGAAAAAAACAAAGAAAAATAAATTAAATATAAATCCTGAAGGTAAAAAAGCAACAGAAAAAGTAAACGAAAAGAGAAGAATAACTAGAAAAGAAAGAATAAAACTAGAAATAGATGAAGAAGCAAAAGTTGAAATTGTAGAAGGAAAAGTAGAAGGAAAAGCAAACAAAAAGATAACAACTAGAAAAAATGTTCCTGAAAATAAAGAAATAGAACAAATCAAAAAAAATAGAACAAACAAAAAAAGAACTAGAAGAAACCCAAATCTTTTAAAAAATAAAGAATTAGAATATTTTGAATAAGTATTTTAAATTATCTTGTTTATAAAAAAATTTTAATATTATTTGTTAAATAAACAATATTAAATAAACTATACTATATAAATTATATTTGTTATGCGAATGGATTG
>Ga0209443_1001656_pt1 | contig 13737 bp, 10 predicted proteins | sample LauGreBMM110DCMD_2_FD_187571 | JGI IMG/M metagenome (GOLD analysis project Ga0209443, IMG submission 187571) | Freshwater lake microbial communities from Lake Michigan, USA - Su13.BD.MM110.DCMD (SPAdes) (version 2) | ecosystem: Environmental > Aquatic > Freshwater > Lake | place: Lake Michigan... | reverse complement strand
TCCGCACACTCGCCGGGTCGGGTGACCCGGCCTACAGGGTGACTCGTGGGCTAGGCGGTGCGCTGTAGGCACGGTGCCCTCACCGGGCGTCCGCACTCCTGACAATTGAAAATGAAAAAAGCGGCCGCTAGACCTGTTGGGGTCCAGCAGCCGCTTGAAGGGGTCGACGGCGAATCGTCCAAAAATTAGTACCGGTAGTGCTCCGGCTTGTAAGGACCATCGAGAGACACGCCCAGGTAGCCGGCTTGGTCCTTGGTGAGCACAGTGAGCTTCACGCCGATCTTGTCGAGGTGCAAACGGGCCACCTCTTCGTCGAGCTTCTTGGGCAAGCGGTACACGGTCTTCTCGTACTTGTCCTTGTTCTGCCAGAGGTCGATCTGGGCCAGCGTCTGGTTGGTGAACGAGGTAGACATCACGAACGACGGATGGCCGGTCGCACACCCGAGGTTGACCAAACGGCCTTCGGCCAGAAGGTAGATGCTCTTGTCTCCGGGCAAGTGATAGCGGTCGTACTGGGGCTTGATGTTCTCGATGCGAACACCCTTGGCGACCTTGAGCTTGTCCACCTGGATCTCGTTGTCGAAGTGACCGATATTACACACGATCGCTTGATCCTTCATCTTGAGGACGTGGTCCACGGTGATGATGTCGCAGTTGCCGGTGGTGGTGACGTAAATGTCGCCGACGCCAAGGGTGCTCTCGAGGGTATTCACCTCGAAGCCTTCCATCGCGGCCTGCAAGGCGTTGATGGGGTCGATCTCGGTGACCACGACACGGGCGCCGTAAGCGCGCAGGCTGTGGGCCGAGCCCTTGCCGACGTCACCGTAGCCGCAAACCACGGCCACCTTGCCGGCGATCATGACATCGGTGGCGCGCTTCAGACCGTCAGCCAGCGACTCGCGGCAACCATAGAGGTTGTCGAACTTCGACTTGGTGACCGAGTCGTTCACGTTGATGGCCGGAACCAGCAACTTGCCCTGCTCAGCGAACTTGTAGAGGCGATGCACGCCGGTGGTGGTCTCCTCGGAGACGCCGCGCCAAGCCTTAACGATCTTGGTCCAAATGCCGGGCTTCTCCTTGGCCACGCGCTTGAGGAGGTCCTTGATGACCTGCTCCTCGTGCGAACCGCTCTTGGTGTTGACCCACTTGTCACCCTGCTCGAGCTCATAGCCCTTGTGGATGAGCAGGGTCACGTCGCCACCGTCGTCGACGACCAACTCAGGACCTTGGTCACCGGGGTGGATGACCGCCTTGAGGGTCAGCTCCCAGTACTCTTCGAGCGTTTCGCCTTTCCAGGCGAACACCGGGGTGCCCGTCGCGGCGATGGCCGAGGCGGCGTGGTCTTGTGTTGAGAAGATGTTGCACGAAGCCCAGCGCACCTTGGCGCCGAGGTCCACCAGCGTCTCGATGAGGACCGCCGTCTGGATGGTCATGTGCAGCGAACCGGTGATGCGCACACCCTTGAGGGGCTTCTGCTTGGCGTATTTTTTACGCACGGACATCAGACCGGGCATCTCGTGCTCGGCGACTTTGATTTCTTTACGGCCCCATTCAGCGAGGGCGAGGTCGCGGACGATGTAGTCCTTGCCGGACGGGGTGTTCGCGGCGTAGGCGCCGAGGTTGGGTAGCGCGGCAGCAACGTCAGCGAGGGCGGTTGCGGCGACAGATTTCTTAGCTTTGGCCATAAGAGGATTCTTGGAAGAGGTGTCTTGGACGGAGGCGAAGTTACTTCACAGCCTTCTGCAGCGCCTTGACCTTGTCGACGGCCTCCCAGGTGAGGTCCTTGTCGTCTTTGCCAAAGTGACCGTAGTTGGTGGTCTTGGAGTAGATCGGGCGGAGCAGCTTGAGCTGGCTGACGATGTCGGCCGGCTTAAAGCTGAACACCTCTTCGACGGCGCTCGTGATCGCGGCGTCGTTGAGACCTCCCTTGGCGGTGCCGAAGGTGTTCACGTACACGCTGACGGGGTCAGGATAGCCGATGGCGTAGGCGAACTGGATTTCAGCGCGATCGGCCAATCCGGCCGCCACGATGTTCTTGGCCACATAACGGCCCATGTAGGCAGCCGAGCGATCGACCTTGGAAGGATCCTTACCAGAGAAGGCACCGCCGCCGTGACGACCGAACCCACCGTAGCTGTCCACGATGATCTTGCGGCCGGTCAAACCGGTGTCGCCTTGGGGCCCACCCACCACGAAGCGGCCGGTGGGGTTGATGAGGAAGAGGGTGTTCTTAGTCAGGAGGTTCTTGGGCAGCACCTTCTTGATAATCTCTTCGATGCAGAACTCTTCGATGGTCGCATGATCCACATCGGCGGAGTGCTGGGTCGAGATCACCACGTTGGAAATGGCAACCGGGCGGTCATTTTCGTACACCACCGAAACCTGCGACTTGGCGTCGGGGCGCAGCCACGGGGCGAGCTTCCCGGCCTTGCGAATCTGGGTCAGTTTCCGGCCCAAATGGTGGGCGAACATGATCGGCGCGGGCATGAGCTCAGGCGTCTCATTGCTCGCGTAGCCGAACATGAGGCCCTGGTCACCAGCACCCTGCTCGGACTTTTTCTTACCCTTGGCCGCCTTGGCGTCGACGCCCTGAGCGATGTCGGGCGACTGCTGGGTGACATACACATTCACCATCACCTTGTCGGCGTGGAACACGTCGTCGTCGTTCACATAGCCGATTTCGCGGATGGCCTGGCGGGTCAACTGCACGTAGTCGAGCTTGGCCTTGGTGGTGATCTCACCGCCGACCACGGCGATGTTGGACTTCACGTAGGTTTCGCAGGCGACGCGGCTGAACTTGTCCTGCGCGAGGCAGGCGTCCAAAACGGCGTCGGAGATCGTGTCGGCGACCTTGTCGGGATGACCCTCGCCGACGGACTCGGACGAGAAGATGAAGCGGTTGCTCATGAACGTTGAAGACGGTAGTTGGCTGTCAGAATTGAACGTATTAACGAATCAGGATCCGATGATGCGTGAGATTTGCCTACGGTCAACGGGCATTTTTGGAGGATCAGAGCAGTCACTCCTGCACTGAAGCTTTTGGAAGATCGTGCCACCCCGATTTGCCGAGGGTGACTCAGGCGGTGGGAGAGCCCGTCCCCCTTCTGGAAAAAGCCCTCGCAGAGTGGCTCAAGGTTTCCGGATGAGGTACGACCGGGTCCAGGGCGGCGGTGCGGGCGTGGAGTCGGCATCCACCGACTGCTTCCAAGCCTCGTCGGTGAGGCGTGTCCCATCGGGGGCGGTGAATTCGTAATGCGAGAAGACCGGCCCGGCGAAGACCATGCGGTCGGGCCCGTTGTCCACCGCGATCATCATCAAATTCACCCGCCCGACCCCCTCGTGAAGCACCGCGCCCGGATCCCCGTCGGGAGCGGACGGCCCATCGGTGTGCACATCCGTCACGATGAAGTCGGGGCGGATGCAGTCGTGGAAGTCGGGCGCACTGGCATTGTTGATCTTCCCGTTGTCCCCGAGGAAGAACAGCTTCGGATACCACCCCGTGTAACTCCGCACGCCCGCGTAATCCCTCATTCTCTCGATGGTGTTCTCGAGGAATGCCGCCTGCGTCGGAAGCAGGGGTTCTCGATCGAGTTCCCTCTGGGCGATCGCACCGAGGGTGCCGCAGGTTTTGGCAAACCCCTGAAAGAAGGTCGCGGCGTTCGGAAGCACGTAATCCGGCTTACTTTCCAGTCGAAGCCCGTCGGTCCTGTCCAGACCCAGTGCTTGAAGAGTGGTCGCAGTCTGGGAAGCCATCGCTTGGAGGGCCTGGAAAAAGGCCGGCCGCGGTTCGACAAAGCCCTCCGGATAGCTGCACATCAGAGGGAAGGTCCCGCTCTGCTTGACCCCCAGAATCGTGGCGTGACGCAACTGGGTCCACGAGGCCAACTGAGTGTTGACCGTCTTCATAGCCCAAGCGCGCGTGCGCATGGCCTCGGGGTATTCCGGACCCACAGTCGGGGTCGAAAGCGATCTCAACGCCGACAACCAATGATCATACAGGGTCCCATTCCAGGAATTCGCAGGGCGGGCATCCAGGGCGAGCCTCACCGCCGCCAGGTTGCGTTGGTAAGGGAATCCATCGCGGAAGGGCACCCCATCCGTCCGGGTCATGTTGGCGGCCAACTCAGGCACAATCTGGTTGTTTCCGAGAACAGCGAAGGCCACATCTAGTGAGTACGGAAGGCGTCTACGGACGAGTTTCGGTGGATTCGATGCCGGCTCACCCGGCTTCAGGATCCGATCCATGACCACTTGGTTGAACGCCCAACTATCCACCGTGAAACGCTGGCCCAGGAAGGTGAAGGAGCGGGGCAATTTAATTTGATCGTCACCCGCTCCAGCCACGAATCCGTGGCTCGCGATGAGTTGAGCGCCCAGCGTTCCTCCCTCGATCCGGCTCTGGAACGATTCCAATTGGGCCATGGAGGTAATCGACTTGGGATTCACTAGACCCGCCTCTCTCAACAACCCGTCGAGCTGCGTGAAGTCCATTGAGTCGGATGGACCGATGAAGGTCGTGAGGTATCGGTCAAACTTCTGCCATTGGTCCCGTTGGCCTGACCGGTTGAGCAAATCATTGAGGACGATGGCGGTGCCCAGTTGACGAGTGGACGCCCAGTTGGTGTCCCCAGCAACGCGCAGATCAACCCGCCCCAGCCACATCATCGTCTGGAAGTAACGCTGAAGTGCGGGGGTCTTGGTGTAATGGCCACGGGGCACGAACTGCGAGAAGTCGACCCACTCGCTGTCCTGCCTGCCGTCGAAGAAGTTGTAGGACACCGGCTTGCCTGCCGCGATCAGTCCGAGGGCTATCTTGACCCGCTGCTTCAACTGTTGTTCCACGGCAGGCTCGATGGGGTAGAACCATCCGGGACGATCGATGCCCCAGGGTTCCCCGACGGCAAGGACCCTGGCCACAGAAAGATAGAATTCGGCATCCTCGAAACTCTGGGCGAGCGGGCCTGATGCGTAATCCCTTCGAGCCGAACCGCACTGTCCAGTCAACTCCCCCAGCAAACTTTCCAAAGTGGGCGCCAACATCCCCTCCTCGATCACCTCGAGGACCCCGGAGAAGGACCTCTGCCAGGCTTGGAGGATGGAATCGGTGGTGATGAACACCGGGAGGTCCCGCACAAAGATGTTGTAGTAGATGTCGCCAAAACTCTTGTCGGAGAGCCGCTCGCTGACCACAAAGCCATTCGTGCGAAAGGTGGCCAATTCGGCATCGGAGAGCTTGAAGGCCGGTAGTAGTCCTCGCGGAGGATCGGGTTGAGGTTCCCAGCCCACCGAGCCGGTTTGGGAGCTTCCAAGCTTCACGATATCCTTCTGGAAAGCATCCCAGTAGAGGGAATTGGTCGGATCCCATGAGATGCCCGGCAGATAGGCGGGCTGGGAACCAAAACGGGCGCTGAAGTCGGCGACGGAAAACAGCCCGAGCGCCTCCAGTTCGTCATCGAAACTCGACTGATAGCCCAGGACCTCGGATCCCTCGCTCGAGGTGAACGAGGATTCGCGCGCCGAGATGCGGAAAAAACCCTGACCCGACGGATCCTGCGCAAGAGTGGTATCGACCGAAGTCACCCCGACGGGCAGTCGCAATTTTTGGCCATGCGGGCTCCAAGTCGAGAGATCGCTGGAACGCTGCAACCGCAATTCCATCGGCTTGGACGACTGGATCGTTCCCTTCAACCGAACATCAATCGCCGTGCCCTCCGGTGGGCGCTCCACTCTCAATTGGAGCGATTGAGCCCATGACATCATACCTCCCAAGAGCATCACCACTGCGCTGATTAGAATCCTCCGGTTGAATGATACGACCGCCGATCGGGGATGGAACGGATAGATCATTAATTAACTCTCATCCTATGAATCACTTCGTCAAGCACCAACGTAATCGTTTGATTAACGTCCACATCGAAAAAGCTATCTAACCCACGGGCCTGGAGGCGGTTCCCAGAGGGATTCCAGCGCCGACCGTGAACCGGAGCTGGGGACTGGATTTTCCAATTCGAATGTCCGGCACCCCTTCGACACGGCATCCCTCCCACAACAGACCGAAACACAACGCAGCTGAGGTGGATGCGCTTCTGAGCTTCGGGGTACCGCCGTGATCGGGTCGGCTCATGGGTATTGTAAAACCGCCCCCCGCTTCCCCCGCCGTTGCAGGCTCCGGTTGCAGGCTGGCCGGACGCAGGCGGGCCCATTAGCCTGTCCCCATGTTCAGCGAACTTGCCCGCACGGTGGCCGCCGGCCAGGAACTGGGCCCGGAAGGGATGTCCGGACTTGTCGACGCTCTGGGAGACACCGCTCAACCCGTGGGCGATCGGGCCGATTTTCTCATCGCCTGGGCTCTTCGCGGCGAAACTCCGGCCGAGGTGGCTGCCTTGGCCAGTGAGCTGCGCAACCGCTCGGTGGCGGTGCCCCTGAGCGAGTCGTTCCGGCAATCGCGGGAAATTCTGGATGTCTGCGGCACGGGCGGCGACCGGCTCAACACCTTCAATATCTTCACCACCGTGGCGCTGGTGTGCGCGGCGGCGGCGGGCGTTCCGGTGGCCAAACACGGCAACCGCGCCATTATCTCCAAGTCGGGCCGGAGTCAGGGCCAGGCTGCTCTATATCCACGGATGCCAGGCTGCCTGGAGCAGCCCGACCACCGCAGCCCCGGTCAAGCCCAGCGACAGTCCGATGGCCAGGCCACGCGGAATCCGCGCCCGCCGAATGAGGAAGGCCATGGTCAACGATCCGGCCGAAAACCCGAGGCAGGCAGCGATGGATTCGTGGCTGGGATCCTTCGCCTCACAGATGCGGGAGGCAAACCCTATGGCCAACAAGAGCCAACCTACGACGGCCACCCGCTGCTGCAGAGTCATCGGCACGCGATGTGGGCTTTTGGATGACACAGAATTTGTCGGTGCTCAAATCCGGGCCGAGCCAAGGTCATTCGTTTCAGCACTCTCGAAGCCATCTGTCGAGTCTTGCAGCGCCAACCTGCGGACCTTCTGGAATACCAACCCGAGCTCGTACCCCTCGAGACCACCTCCCGACCGATGGCCACTGCGGTCACCCGACCGCAGGGTTAGAATCGACATTACCAAGGCGTGACAAGCCCTTTGCCGGGTTGATGTGACCGAGCACTGACCGGCCCTCCGGGGCATGAAGTCGCCTCCGCAAGAGACCCCAACCAACCCGTACCCTCCGCGTCAAAAAAGCAAATTCCTTCCAGTTTAAACTTTGCTAAGCCTTTCAAAGACAGGTTCAGGGTTGCGGTTCAGCGCTTCGGCACGAAGGTTGTGAATCCATGAGAGCTGCCATACGCGCGAGAAACGCAGGAGCTACCGGCTTAGTGTACAATCATCGGGTGTCTAAATCTGGTCCTCGGGTTGAAGCTTACCCTCCGCGTCAAAAAAGCAAATTTCTACCATTAACAACCCCTTTTCCAACTCCTAGCTTGTTAGAATGCGTAGGGTAGGTTCTTCAAGACGTCGTCGAATCAAAATCACATCCTCAGTGCCGTTATATCACAATAATCCAACTCAATACAATCAATACAAACATCAACATATGAACCTAACTCCACAATCCATTATCTCCAAAGTGTCTGGGCTTGGCTTGCTTGGCTTGCTATCCACTAGCAACGCATTTGCCGCCAGCCCTAGAGGTGGTGGCGATCTTAAAGCTGATGATATTGTCGGTATTTCATTTTGGATTATTTCGATGGCCCTCCTCGCAGCGACTGCATTCTTCTTTTTGGAGACGCAACGAGTTACCCCAAAATGGAAAACTTCCCTCACGGTGTCCGGCTTGGTAACGATGGTAGCCGCTACGCACTACTTCTACATGCGCGATGTGTGGATAGCCACGGGAAACACGCCTACCGTTTTCCGCTACATTGACTGGTTGATCACGGTTCCTCTTCTAATGGTCGAATTTTATCTGATTCTTTCGGCGATCACCAAAGTCCCTGGTGGTGTGTTTTGGCGATTGATGATCGGAACAATCGTGATGCTCGTCGGTGGATATCTCGGCGAAGCCGGATACATGAACACTTGGCCCGCCTTTATTATCGGAATGGCCGGCTGGGCATTTATTTTACGGGAAATCTTTCTTGGCGAGGCCGGCAAGATCAATGCGAAATCGGCACCTCCAGCGGTACAGTCTGCTTTCAAAGTCATGCGTTGGATCGTTGTGATTGGTTGGGCAATTTATCCGATTGGATACTTCCTCGGCTATCTCACTGGTGCGAGCCCAGAAAAAAGCATGGTGCTCTTGAATGTGGTTTATAACTTCGCGGACGTTGTGAACAAGATCGCCTTTGGAGTGATCATTTGGATCGCTGCGACGAGCGAAAGCGACAAAGCTCTGAGTTCTGCCAAAGCTTGATCGAGTTCCCAGAGACGGGAGTTGGATGCTGGTTGCTCCAACTCCCTAGCCGTCATGAAACAAGCATCAGTTTCTGCCAGCACATGGCATTGAGTGGTAAGCCACTTTTCATCCATGAACACGTGTCCTCTCACAACTACCGATTTACCCTCGGCAGTGACGGATGATTTGCTCGGTGAGGTGGAAAAGGTGATGCGCCGATTGGTGACTCGCGGCGAGCCATCTGAGGGAGGTGTGTTATCAAATTCCGCCCGGGCCGGCGTCAGTCATTTGGCCGCTGGTGGTCAACGGGTGCGAGCCCGCCTTGCGCTTGGGGCAGGCGTAGCGCTCGACCTCGCACCGCAAGACTCCATCGCACTCGCTGCAACTGCCGAACTTTTGCATAACGCATCGCTTGTGCATGACGACTTGCAAGACCGCGAAAACATCCGGCGAGGCAATCAGACGGTGTGGGCGGCCTACGGTGACGAAGTGGCAATTTGTACAGGCGACCTGCTCCTGTCCGCCGCTTACGGCGCGCTTGCAGCGATAAGTGATAGCCGGCTACTCCCGGATTTGATCGCACTTGTCCATGCGCGCACTGCGTTGGTGGTCCGCGGGCAATGCGCCGAGTTTTCTGCAAAGGGGCAACGGGTCACTGACATGGCGGTGTATGAGAAAATTGCCGTTGGGAAATCTGGCGCTTTGCTCAGCCTGCCACTGGAACTGGCCTTAGCAGCGGCTGGCAAAAAGGAGTGGATGGGCGAGGCGAGGCGCGCGGCGGAAGCTTTTGGCATCGGCTATCAGATCGTGGACGACATGGACGATGTTGAAAGTGATGCCGCCGGCGATGACGAGCCGCGTGCGGTCAATGCGCTTTTGGTTTTGAGGGCTGCGGGCCACGGACTGAATGCCGAGGCGATGGTTCGCGAGATCGGTCTGCGGCACCTGCGCACAGCTGTCGCGTTGGCGGATCGCCTGCCGAACGGAGCGGGCTCATTTCTTCGATTTCTAGCCTTGGCACTGTCCCAACGGCTTTAGGCTTCAGGAAACTATTCTGATGCAGGCAATCGTCATTGGAGCAGGTTTCGGGGGAATCGCAGCGGCACTTCGTCTCCGCGCAAAGGGCTATGAAGTCACGCTGATGGATCGCTGCACAAATCTGGGTGGCCGTGCCCAAGTGTTTGAACGCGACGGTTTCCGTCATGACGCTGGCCCGACCGTCATCACCGCGCCATTTTTATTCGAGGAGTTGTTTGAGCTTTTTGGCGAGCGGTTCTCAGATCATGTGAAGCTTGTTCCGCTCAAGCCGTGGTATCGCTTTCACTATGATGATGGCAGCCACTTTGACTACGGCGGCACGCTGGAGGAAACGCTTGCTGAGATAGCCCGGATCGACCCGCAGGATTGCGCTGGCTACCTTGCCCTGCTGGCGCAATCCAAGCGCATCTTCGAGGTCGGCTTCACGGAACTTTCCGCTCAGCCATTTCATCGCTTCATGACGATGGTGCGCCAAATCCCAAAGCTAATAGGACTGCGCAATTATGAAACCGTATGGGGTATGGTGTCGCGGCATCTCTCCAATCCAAAGCTACAGCAAGCATTCTCGATCCAACCACTCCTTGTCGGAGGCAATCCCTTCGACACGACCAGCATCTACTCCTTAATCCACTATCTCGAACGGAGGTATGGCGTGCACTTCGCGATGGGTGGTACCGGCGCGATCACTCGGGCGCTCGGCAATCTGATGGAGCGGCACGGCATCGAAATCGAGCTGGGCACGACCATTGAGAAAATCGATGTGCAAGGCGGCGTCGCGAAGGGTGTCACGCTGGCCAACGGCAGCGTGCGGACCGCAGATGTCATCGTTTCCAATGCTGATGCGGCGCATCTCTATCGGCACATGATCCAGCCGTCCGCCCAGGCCGCCTCGACTCGCCTGAAGCTTGCTGCAGCGCATTATTCCATGGGGCTGTTTGTCCTCTACTTTGGAACAACGCGGACCTATCCCGATGTGGCGCACCACACCATCTGGATGGGTCCGCGCTACCGCGAACTTCTGGAAGACATCTTTCATCGCCAAGTCTTGGCGGACGATTTTTCCCTCTATTTGCATCGTCCCACTGCCACCGATCCGAGCTTTGCTCCGCCGGGTTGCGACAGCTTTTACGTCCTCTGTCCGGTGCCGAATTTGCAGGCGCGGATTGATTGGGAAATCGAGGGTCCGCGACTGCGTGATCGCATCGTCGCCGCGCTAGATCGCACGATTTTGCCAGGTCTCGCCGAGAGTATCACCGCCGATTTTTACAAGACGCCGGAAGACTTTCGTAACGATTACCTGAGTGTCCACGGCGCGGGATTTTCAGTGGCACCCTTGTTCCGCCAGTCAGCGTGGTTCCGCTTTCACAATCGGGCTGAGGGTATCAAAAATCTCTATCTTACGGGAGCGGGAACCCATCCGGGAGCTGGAATGCCCGGCGTGCTGTGCTCGGCGAAAGTCGTCGACGCACTTATCCCCGCTGCGATGAAGAAATGAATCTGGCAATCAATGCGCCCGAAGCTCTCGCCGCTGCCGATGCGGCACTCGCCGCGAAAGGTCGCAGCTTCCACTGGGCGCGACGGCTTCTCGGAAAAACCCATGCCGCGAGAGCGACTCGCCTCTACGGATTCTGCCGCCACCTCGATGATCTCGCCGACGAAAGCACGTCCGCGGCAGACGCGCGGGAAAAACTAGATGCGGCCAGCACTTCGATCGTCACAGGCGTATCCGCCGATCCTGTGATTCGCGATGGAATCCGCTTGATGACTGAATGCCAAATTTCTCCCGAGATCGCACTGGAGCTGGTCGCGGGATTGCGCTCCGATCTTGACTCAGTGCGGGTTGCAGATGAGGCAGAACTGTGTCGCTACTGTTATCGCGTGGCTGGGACGGTGGGCGTGATGATGTGTGGAGTGTTTGATGTTCGCTCACCGGTGGCTCATGCCCATGCAGTCGATCTTGGCATCGCCATGCAGCTCACCAATATCTCCCGTGACATCGCCGAAGATGCTGCAGCAGGCCGCCGTTATTTGCCCGCATCCATGATCGGCAGGCTGTCGCCGGGTGAGTTAGTTTTTCCTTCAGAAGTGCTACGGCCGAGGCTCCGCGAATGTATTGCCACATTACTGAGCTTGGCAGATCGGTATTACGCGAGCGGGGAAAGCGGGCTGTCGTTTCTGCCGCTCCGCGCGCGTGGCGGCATCCTCGTGGCTGCCCGCGTCTATCGGGCGATCGGCACGCGGCTGCGCACCGCCGACCACGCATTCTGGAACGGCCGCGTCGTGGTGACTGATCGCCAAAAAGCGGCGCTCACCGCCCAAGCGCTGCTCAGTGCGCCGTTGCGGAGCGCATTTTGGAAATTTTCATCTCGGCATGATGCCAGCCTGCATGATGCCTTGCGCGGTTTGCCCGGGATCGAAACCAGCCATGAAAACTGAGTCCGACGTCCTCATCCTAGGCGGCGGTTGCGCGGGACTGAGTCTCGCACTGAGACTAGCGGCTGACGGGGAAAATTGTCCAAACACCGTCATCCTCGAGAGCCGATCTCACTATTCCAATGATCGGACCTGGTGTTTCTGGGATGAGGACACGGTACAGTTGCGCGAACTCGTGCAGCATCGATGGCCGATGGTCACACTCGCGCACGGCGGACGCCGGATCAGCGTCGATTGCCACACCATCCCTTACGCAATGATTCCGGCGGAGAATTTTTACGCCCATGCTACTGCGGCACTGGCCGAAACGGCTCGCATTACCCTCGCGATGAATGAGCCAGTCCTCGGCGAGCCACGCAAGGAAGGCGGGTTGTGGCGGGTCGAGACACGCTGCGGCTCTCGCTGGGCGAAGCGACTCATCGACACGCGGCCCCAGCGCGTACCGGAGCGGGGCGCTGCTGTATTGTGGCAGTCTTTTTGCGGCCATGAGATCGAGTGTGATACGGACCGCTTCGATCCCGGCGTAGCTCGGCTGATGGATTTTTTGCCAAGCAAAAAGGGTCATATCACCTTTCTATACCTGCTGCCTTTTTCGCCTCGCCGTGCGCTGGTGGAAGTCACGGTTCTCGCGCCCGACCCGCTAGGCCCAGAAGATCTCGCGGAGGAACTCGCCGTCTTCATCCGGCGACAGGTCGGTGGATCGAGTCATGCAGTACTACGCTCTGAGCATGGGGTGCTGCCAATGGGGCAGGCCGCCTTTGATCTTAGTTCGGATGTTTCCCACGTCCGGGTCGGCGTAGCGGCGGGAGGTGCCCGAGCTGCCTCGGGCTTTGCCTTTCAACGCATCCAACGCTGGGCGAACGCATGTGCCGCCGAGTTAATTGCCGGCCAACCGCCGCTGGCGCATCCGCCCGACCCCTGGATCACCCGCGCGATGGATGCGCTCTTTCTCCGCGTCCTGCGCGCCCACCCGGAACGGGCTCCCGAGCTATTCCTGGCTCTATTCGCACTCCAAGACTCGCGGCGGATCATTCGTTTTATGAGCGATCATGCGGTGATGGCCGATTACGCCGCCATCATTTTGGCGCTGCCGCCTTGGCTGTTTCTGCGGGAAATTCCCGGAGTGCTGTGGCCTCGACCAAGCTTGCGGGAAGGAGAACCGAACAGATGAATGCGCAGCGAATCCAAGGCCTAGCCTTCAGTGTCGGGGCAATCGTGCTGGCTGTCGTAGCGGTTACCGCCGCGCGTTTCGATCCGCAGGTCGAATTGATTGTCGTCGCGACGCTCATCGTCTTGCTCGGTGTTCCCCACGGCGCGCTCGACACGATTTTCGCACGGCAGCTTTACGGAATTCAGACGCCCGGCGGTTGGCTGCGGTTTGCGGTGTTATACGTTCTTCTTGGCGCATCGGTCGTGGGATTTTTTATGCTCGCGCCTTCCGGTTTTCTCATCGGCTTTTTGCTTATCTCGATGCTGCATTTTTCCGGCGACCCCGCCGCCGGCACGCCATGGTTAGAGCGTGCGCTCTATGGAGGCGCGATCATCGTTTTACCAACCGTTCTCCACGCCGGGGAGGTTACGCGGCTTTTCGCGCTGCTCGTCGGCATCGATGCCGCGACGCTTGTCACTTCGTTTTTAAGTCTGCTCGCTTGGCCTTGGTTGATTGGCCTCGCGCTGGCCGCGATCCAGCGTCTGCCAAAAGATTGGCTCACGGCCTTGGAAATGGGTGCGGTCGCGGTGTTGGCAGTGCTCGCCCCTCCGCTGATTTCTTTCACCGTATTTTTCTGCGCCATGCATAGCGCCCGCCACATTCTGCGGGCGATCAACTACTCGGGCCGCTCCTCTCCACAGCTCATCCTCGGGGCTGCGCTGTTACCCATGCTCGGCGTTCTAGTGGCATCGGCT
>Ga0209443_1001654_pt1 | contig 13752 bp, 12 predicted proteins | sample LauGreBMM110DCMD_2_FD_187571 | JGI IMG/M metagenome (GOLD analysis project Ga0209443, IMG submission 187571) | Freshwater lake microbial communities from Lake Michigan, USA - Su13.BD.MM110.DCMD (SPAdes) (version 2) | ecosystem: Environmental > Aquatic > Freshwater > Lake | place: Lake Michigan... | reverse complement strand
TGATATTTTAGCAAAAGGGTTTGACGGACATCATTTTATTGCCGGGTTAGCTTCTCATTTTAGAGATTTATTAGTTTGTAAAAATCCAGCTACTCTAAGCTTATTAGAAGCAGGAGAACAAGCTCAATCTTTATATGCCGAACAATCACAAAAAGCAATGCATGATTTTCTAATCAAAGGAATCGAGTTGGCAAACGAATGTGATTTAAAATTCAAAGTCAGTCAAAATCAGCGACTTTTAGTAGAACTTTGTTTAATGCAGTTAGCCTCTATCACTTTTGATGGAGAAAAAAAAAAGTAGCTAAATTTATAATTCCAGCCACTTATTTTAAAAACAACTCCTACTCTATTGTTGAAGTTCAAAAAATTGAAACACAACCTCAAGAAGAAACTGTTATTGAAATTTCAGAACCCGCTGAAATTATGCCAATATCAAATGAAGAGATTCCAATAGAAGAGATTGCAATTCCAGAAATTCCAAAACCAGTTCTCAACAATTTAAACCCAACAGGTACAAAAGTTTCGGCACTTTCATTGGCAAGTATTAAAGCTAAAAAGGAACTCGAAGCGCAAAGCCATTTTCATCAAAAACACAAAGAGGAATTACCATCAGAAGCGTTTAATGAAACTGATATGTTATTGCAATGGAATAAGTTTGCTCAAAAAATGACTGATTCTGGTAAACGTTTATTAGCTACATACATGCAAATGAATGATCCAATGTTGAATGGAACCATAATTACTTTGGAATTACCTAATCAAAGTACGAGAGAAGAATTTTTAACGGGTTGTAATGAATTATTAGGCTATTTACGAGGCAAATTACACAATCATGATGTTACAATTGAAGTAGTAGTAAATGAAACAATTGAAAATAAATATGCGTTTACTCCACAAGAAAAATTTGAGCGATTAAAACAAATTAATCCAAATATAGAGGCATTACGAAAAACGTTTGATTTGGATGTTTAATTATATCTTCCCATAATACATCGCCTTTACAATACCATCAGCTAATCCAATTTTTGGCACATAGATATTACGGGCACCACTCCATTTCATTGCGTTTAAGTAAATTTGTGTTGCTGGTATTATTACATCGGCACGGTCTGGATTCAATCCTAAATCGGCAATGCGCTGTTCATAAGTCATGCTGTTCAATTTGTGATATTGCGCTTGAATATACATGTAAGAAAGCGGTTTATCTTGATGTTTTTCTGATAATTTAAATAACTTATTAATATTTCCACCAGAACCAACTAGTATAATATTATCAAATGATTTGGTAGTACTTTTGATCCATTTTTCAATTTCGTGCCAAACAATGTCTGAAACCATTTCGTTTAATAATCGAACAGTCCCAATTTTAAATGATCTTGAAGTGATGATTTTTCCTTCATAGAATAGTGAGAATTCAGTACTTCCACCACCTACATCAACGTATAAAAATGCCTTATCTAAATTAATAAATCGAGTTAAATCTGAAGATGCAATGATTGCTGCTTCTTTTTTTCCATCAATTATATCAATATCTATATCGGCTCTATTTTTAATAATCTCAACAACCTCTTTTCCGTTGTATGCTTCACGTAAAGCCGATGTTGCACAAGCTTGATATTTTTCTACTTTATGAACTTTCATTAATAATTTAAACGCTTTCATAGCATCAATCATACGTTCAATATTTTCGGTCGTAATTTCGCCAACCGTAAACGCATCTTGACCCAAACGAATTGGAACACGAACTAAAGAACTTTTATTAAATTGAGTAGTGTAGCCGTTTTGCTCTACAATATTGGTTACCAACAATCTCATGGCATTAGAACCAATATCAATAGCGGCATATTTTTTTATGGTGATCATTCCTTGTTTTGGGTTATTTAACAGTTTCTGCAATTACGTCCAATTTCTTTTGATAATAATTATACATCTCTAATTGCGCTCTAAACGGTTTTTCATCACCGCGTCTTCGGTATTTATTTGCTAAATCAATAGAATGAATTCGGGCTTTAACGTTAGCTTTCCAGCCTATTTCAAAGGTTTCAATCAATTCTTTTTTAATACCTTCATCATAAATAGGACAAGTTACTTCGACCCGAGCATCTAAATTTCGAGTCATAAAATCAGCTGAAGATATAAATACATCCGGATTTCCTCCATTTGCAAAAATATATATTCGAGAATGTTCAAGATAATTATCTACAATACTAATAGCTTCAATATTTTCACTCAATCCTTTAATTCCGGGAATCAAGCAACAAATACCTCTAATTATTAATTGAATTTTAACGCCTGCATTACTTGCTTCATATAGTTTATCGGTGATTTTAAAATCCGATATACTATTCATCTTTAATTTTATGAACGCTTCTTTGCCTAAAAGTGCGTTTGAAATTTCTCTATCTATTAATTTATTAAATTTCCCTCTGGTATAATGTGGAGATACGATTAAATGCTTGTAACGATGTACACGATAATTTACATCAAAAAAATCAAAAACTTTAGAAGCATCTTTTAAAATTTCATTGTTACTTGTGAAAACCGTAACATCAGTATAAACTTTAGCGGAATTTTCATTGAAATTACCGGTTGAAATTAAGCCATATCGTTTTATTTTACTATCTTCAATTCGTTCAATTACACATATTTTACTATGTACTTTTAACCCTTTTACTCCAAAAATAAGCTCAATACCTTCAGTTTGCATTTGTTCCGAATAGGAAATATTACTTTCTTCATCAAAACGCGCCTGTAATTCAATTTGAACGGTAACTTTTTTACCATTTTTAGCAGCGTTTATTAAGGAACTCACAATTTGAGAATTCTTAGCTAAACGATATAACGTAATTTTAATAGAAACCACTTTTGGATCTAAAGCCGCTTCACGCAAAAACTTAATAATGTAGGAAAACGATTGGTAAGGAGCGTATAATAAATAATCTTTCTTCTTAATTTTTTCTAAAATACTTCCTTCTAACGACAAACCTGAAATTGGCAATGGAACATTTTCTTTATATAATAAATCATAACGGCCTAAGTTTGGGAAACTCATGTAATCTCTACGATTATGGTATCTACCGCCAGGAATAATACTATCGGAACTGTCAATATGCATTCCACGCAAGAAGAAATCTAAAGTATCTTTTCCAATTGCTTGATCATAAACAAATCGAACGGGTTCGCCTACTCTTCTATCTTTAACAGATGATGAAATTTTTTCAATCAAACTTTTACTTAAGTCGCTATCAAATTCCAGTTGTGCATCTCGGGTTATTTTAATCATGTGAGCCGAAATACTTTCCGAATCAAATATGTTAAATATATTGTTTAAGTTATAACGTATAACATCATCTAATAGAATAATATACTGTTTTTCTGAACTTGATGGTAGAACTAGAAATCGATTGATGGTATTAGGAATTTCTACTACTGCATATCGAATTTCTTTAGCTTTATCATTAAAAAGTTGACTTCCATTCATCACTAATTTAACAGCCAAATATCCTGAAGTGTCTTTAAGTAATGGAAATTCTTCCAAATCGTTCAACATGATAGTGACTAATGCTGGGCTAACTTTTTGAATGAAATAATCATGAATAAATTTTTCTTGTTCTTTTGAAATATCATTTTCATTAATCATGAATATGTTTTCAAGCTCAAGTTTCTTTTCAATCTCATTTAAAATTCGCAAACTATCAGATTGTTGTTCAATAACGATTTCTGTAATTTCTTTTAATAACTCTTCCGCTTTAACGCCTAAAATCTTTTCTGATTCGGTACTTTCGAGACTCATTCTTCGGATAGCAGCATAACGAACTCTAAAAAATTCATCCAAATTATTAGAAAAAATTCCTAAAAAACGTAATCGATCCAAAAGTGGTACATTTCCATCGTTTGCCTCTTGTAAGACCCTAGCGTTGAATGTAAGCCAACTCTTTTCTCGATCGATATAACTAGTGTAATTATTGTTCATCTTCATGCATTAATTGTAAAATTATATAAATTGAACTTCAAAAGCTGCAATTTATCAACAAATGGTTTAATAAGTTTAATTTTGGGCGACCAAATAAATATTGTAACGTTATAATATAGTTAATTTAAAATTAAGGAGCTAAACGGTCTATTTTCCAATCAAAATCATTTTGTAATTGATATCTAATACGATCATGCAAACGATTTGGGCGTCCTTGCCAAAACTCCACTTCTACTGGTCGTACAAGAAAACCGCCCCAGTGATTTGGACGTTCGATTTCTTTACCTTCCCATTCTTTCTCTAGTTCGATTAAACTATTCTCTAAGAACTCCCGATTTAATATTACCTCACTTTGAGGAGAAACAATTGCACCGAGTTTACTCCCGTCAGGTCGAGAAGCAAAATAATTATCAGAAATAGTCGCTGTTGTTTGTTCAGCTCTTCCTTTAATAATAATTTGACGCTCAACTGTAGGCCAAAAAAAAGACAGACAAACATTTGGATTTTCAATAATCGCCTTGCCTTTTTCAGAATTATAATTGGTGTAAAAAATAAAACCTTCTTCATTAAATTTTTTAAGCAACACAACTCTAGATTTAGGAAAACCATCCAAACCTATAGTTGCAACAGTCATTGCGTTAACTTCATCAGCTGCATTTAAATCTTCAGCTTCATAAAACCATTTATGAAATAAGTTAATAGGATCCTCAGGTATCTGATCTTCCAATAACGCACTCTTATCATATGTTTTTCTATAATTGCTTAAATCTTCCATTTTATCTTAATCAATTTAAAGTACAAAGTTACAAACTCAAAAGCATTATTTTGCTAAACAAAAACATTATTTAAACCTTTTTGAATATCTTTAGTCTTATTAAAATATAGTAACGATTGATTTTGCAAGACGAAAAAATATTCATTATCGAATTATTAAACCCTAAAACGCAAAATGAAGCGTTTAAAAAGCTCTTGCAATTATATCAAAAACCATTATACAATCATATTAGAGGAATTGTACTAGATCATGAGGATGCCAACGATGTTTTACAAAATACATTTATTAAAGTGCATTCCCATTTAAAAACATTTAAAGGCGATAGTAAGCTCTACTCTTGGATGTATCGAATTGCAACAAACGAATCCATTACTTTTTTACAACAGCGTGCCAAAAAACAAGGGATATCAAACGTAGAAGTTAAGGAAAAAGCGCTCAATAAATTAGAAAGTGATGTTTATTTTGATGGAGATGAAATTCAATTAAAACTACAAAAAGCCATAGCATTACTTCCAGAAAAACAGCAACTTGTTTTTAAAATGAAATATTTTGAAGAATTAAAATATGAAGAAATATCAGAAATTTTAGGAACTTCGGTTGGGGCTTTAAAAGCAAGTTATCATATTGCGGTTAAAAAGATTGAAGATTTTTTAAAAACGAATTAAACCTTTTAGCATTAATTTTGTCCAATGAATATGAAGAATTTTGATTTAGATAATAATTATAAAATTACCTCGGGTTTTATTACCCCAGAAAACTATTTTGAGCAATTTGAAGCAAAAATAATGCACCAAATTTCTGCTCAAAAATCAGCTGTAAAAGAAGCAAAAGTAGTTTCATTGTTTCACAGAAAACAAGTTTGGATGACCAGCATTGCAGCGTTATTTTTACTATCTATTGCACTACCTGTTTATTTTAATTCGGTTAATGAAAGTTCATTACATGCTGATACAATTGAGCATTATTTGGCACAGCAAAGCGTTGGAACAACAGAATTAACTAAGCATTTAACTAATGATGATATTCTTGAATTAGAAACTTCACTGGGTGTTTCGACTTCAGAAAGTGAAGAAATAGTGAATTATTTAAACACAGAAGACTTAGATTATATTTTAAACGAATAATAAAATGAAAACAAAAATTATTACCTTATTAATTTTACTGGTTACTTTTAATTCTTTTTCACAAGGTTTTAAAGGAAAGAAAGACAAAGTTAAAGCTTTAAAAATAGCTTATATTACTGAAGAATTAAATTTAACAACAGAAGAAGCTCAACGATTTTGGCCAATTTATAACACATTTGATGACAAACAAGCCGAATTGCGCCATGAAAAAATGAGAGCCATTATGGATCGATTTGAGCCTGGTAGTGTTGAAAAACTTTCGGAAAAAGAAGCTAATTCGCTTTTAGCACAAATGGAAACTATTGAAGAAAGTTTATTTGCGCTTCGTAAAAAATTCATCAAGGATTTACAAGGCATACTTCCTGCTAGAAAAATCATCATACTCAAAAAAGCTGAAGACGATTTTAATCGTCAATTGTTAAAGCAAATGCGCGATAAAAGAAGAGATTAATTACAAAACGCTCCTATTATTTGGGCGTTTTTTTTATTTAATATCAAACCGTACCAATTTATTTTTACCCGTGGCATAAAACACTTTATTGGATTCAAATCGAAAGGTGTAAAAATCTTTATCATCTGATATTTTAATCCAATTTTTACCAAAATCTTCAGAATAATAAATACCGGTTCCACCAACTGAAACCAACTTTTTACCTTTTGATTTAGGTACAAATTGAACACAAGAAGCATACCCAAAAGCGTCTTTATCAGCAATCAATTTCCAAGTTGCACCACCATCAAGTGTAATCGCTTTATTTGTCCAATTTTGTAGCTGCTTTAAATAATTTCCTCCAGCAATAATTCCAATTTTCTCATTATAAAAATCGGCAGTAAAAATTCCCGTCATTTCTTCACCTTGTACTATTGGAGTTTCATAAACTTGCCAAGATGTGCCAAAATCATGTGAAACAAATATTCTCGATTTTTTTCCGCCAGAAACCATAAAAACCGATTTTCCTTTTACAATTAAATTGGTATTACTAGTAGCAAAAGCCGCTTCGCCTTCATAAACTTTAGGCAAATTTTCGCAAGGAATTTTTTTCCAAGATTTGCCTCCATCTGTAGTTTTAATAAATGACAAACAATTTTCGGTAGGATCACCCATTGCAAAACCATTTAAATCATCTACAAATTGCATACTATCATAAAAAACCTTCTCGTTTTCTTCAGTGTATACAATAGTTTCTGGCAACGAATTTTTATCAATTTTTATCAATTTAGCGGGATTTCCAACAGACAAAATAAAGACGGCTTCTTTGGTTGCAGCAATACTTCTAAATTCGGTTGCTGAGTTGACTGATTGAATAGTGTGAATATGTAATGAATCTTTTTTCTTGTCATAAAAACCATATCTTCCTTTATCCATTCCCATCCAAACCTTGTCACTATCCACAAAAATAGCTCTACAACTTAATTTTGATTCTGATAAAACTTTAGATTCAAAAACCACTGGTTTATTTTGAGCGTTTGACACAATTACAAAAAGAAATACGATTATTTGTTTCATATGTTAAATTTTTTTTGCGTTAATATTTAGTATCGGCTGTCTAATTAAAGGTGTGTGTTATATAAACTTTTTGTTAATGGCGATTTCATAAAAAAAGAATTAAATCAAAGTTACACAATTCGAAACAAATTAATTAAATTAAATTATCGAAAGGGCTTTGCATTTATAGAGAAATAAAACTATTAAATTCGTATATTTGCCTCCCGAATTATCGGAATGATTTAAACTATAAAATGAGATTACACAGAAATTTAGTATTCACCACAATAGATTCGCTAATGGCAATTTTTAATGAAGGAGAATATGCCGATAAAGTTGTTGCGAGAGCTTTAAAAAAAGACAAGCGTTGGGGAAGTCACGATAGAAAATTTGTTGCTGAAACAATTTATGAAATTGTGCGTTGGAAAAGACTTTATGTAGAAATTGCCGAAGTTAAAGAACCTTTTGACAGAGATAAAATTTGGCGCATATTTGCTGTATGGGCTGTTCTAAGAGGGTACACCCTACCCGATTGGAAATATTTTGAGGAAACCCCAGTAAGAAGAATCAAAGGAAAATTTGACGAATTAACAAAAACTAGAAAATTCAAAGAGTCGATTCCAGACTGGATGGATGAGTTGGGAGTTAAAGAGTTAGGTGAAGAAATTTGGACCAAAGAATTGGCTGCTCAAAATGAACAAGCAAAAGTAATTTTAAGAGTTAACAAACTTAAAACGACAAAGGAAAAATTAAGAGCGATTTTAATGGATTTAAATATTGAAACCGAGTTTCATAATGATTATCCTGATGCTTTGATATTAACCGAAAGAGCAAATGTGTTTTTAACGGATGCATTTAAAGACGGTTTTTTTGAAGTACAAGATGCTTCTTCTCAATTAGTTGCATACTTTTTAGATGTAAAACCAGGAATGCGAGTGGTTGACACTTGTGCTGGAGCTGGGGGAAAAACGCTGCATTTGGCTTCGTTAATGGAAAATAAAGGACAATTAATTGCAATGGATTTATATGAAAGTAAATTAAAGCAATTAAAAATTAGAGCGAAACGAAACGGTGCATTTAATATTGAACCTAGAGTCATAGAAAGCACTAAAACGATAAAAAAACTACACGAAAAAGCCGATCGCGTTTTAATTGATGCTCCTTGTAGTGGATTAGGTGTTTTAAAGAGAAACCCAGATAGTAAGTGGAAATTACAACCAGAATTTATTGAGAATATTAAAAAAATTCAAGCCGAAGTCTTAGAAAATTATTCTAAGATAGTAAAACCTGGCGGAAAATTAGTGTATGCTACTTGTTCGGTTTTACCTTCAGAAAATCAAGAACAAATTAAGCGTTTCTTAAGCACAGAAATAGGAAAAGAGTTTACATTTGTTCAAGACAAAAAAGTTTTAGCTCACGAAAGTGGCTTTGACGGATTCTACATGGCATTATTAGAAAGAAAAATAAATAAATAAATATGAAAAAAAGCTTTACCCTATTAACGTTTTTATTATGTTCATTAACTAGTTGGGCACAAATTCCTGCAGGATATTATAGCACAGCAACCGGAACTGGTTTAACACTTAAGACCCAATTAAAAAAAATTATAGATGATGTAAATGATGGATTAGCTTCTGAACACTTACATGCTGATCAAGGCTATCCTGCACTTTGGACACTTTTCACCCATTCAGCATTTAGAGATAATTATTATGAAAACGATGGCAGTTTATTAGATATGTATTCTGAAAATCCATCTGGAATAGATCCTTACAACTACACTTTAACTTCACAACAATGTGGAAATTATACTGGTGAAAGTGATTGTTATAACAGAGAACATCTAATACCTCAGTCGTATTTTGATAATTATGCAGTTGATCCCATGAAAAATGATCCGTTTTTTGTGGTTCCGTCTGATGGGAAAGTTAATAATGATCGAAATAATTTCCCTTTTGGAAAAGTAGGTACAGCTACCTATATTTCGCAGAATGGATCCAAAAGAGGAAATGGAATTAATTCAGGGTATGCACAAGGCTATTCTGCTACAGTATTTGAACCTCTAGATGAATTTAAAGGTGATATAGCTAGAGCTTTTTTCTATTTTGCAACCCGTTATGAAGATTCTATGGATAATTTTTTTAGTACATCAAATGCATCTACTTGTCAAGCAAAAAATATGTTTGATGGTTCAATAGGTCGCGTGTTTACTAACCCTTTTATTGATATTCTTGTAAAATGGCATACAGACGATCCAGTTAGTGCAAAAGAAACTGCTATTAATAATGATGTCTATTATAATCATCAAACAAACAGAAATCCATACATAGATCATCCTGAATACGTAGGTGTTATTTGGAATAGTTTTTTATCAAATAATTCATTTAAATTAGAAAGTACAGTTTCTATTTATCCGAATCCTGTTAGTAACAATGAGGTTTTTATTTCAACTTTAAGTGAATTAAAATCAATTGTTTTATACAACATCAACGGCCAAATCATTCAAGAAATTAAGAATCCATCTAAAATTAATGAAGCTTATAAAGTATCAAATTTACCAAAAGGGTTCTATTTAATACAATTAGCTTCTGAAAACGAATCGATTACTAGAAAAATTATGGTCGATTAATTTTAGTTTACAACTATAAAAAAAGCCTTTTCAATTGAAGAGGCTTTTTTGTTTTCGATACTACTCTATTAATGAAATTTAGTCTCAGATTGTAAAAAAATTAATATAACTAGTTAATAAAATCAAATTAAAACGAATTGTTTAAATTATAGCTTAAGTATTCCTAAAATAAAGTAAATTATTTTATTTTTGCAACTTGAACCTTGACTATAGGCAAAGCCGAACAGAGCAAAGTTAAACTTAAAAACAAAAAGAAATGGGAAGAGCGTTTGAATTTAGAAAAGCCCGTAAAATGAAACGTTGGTCAGCAATGGCAAAAACGTTTACCAGAATAGGAAAAGATATTGTAATGGCCGTTAAAGAAGGCGGACCAAATACTGAGACCAACTCACGTTTACGTGCCGTTATTCAAAATGCTAAGGCAGCAAATATGCCCAAAGATAATGTAGAGCGTGCTATTAAAAAAGCATCTGATAAAGACACGGCGAATTATAAAGAAGTTTTGTTTGAAGGATATGCTCCACACGGTATTGCTGTTTTAATTGAAACGGCAACCGATAATAACAATAGAACCGTTGCAAACATAAGAAGTTATTTCAACAAATGTAATGGAACTTTTGGAACACAAGGTTCGGTAGAATTTATGTTTGATCACACGTGTAATTTTAGAATTCCAGCTGAAGGACAAGATGTGGAAGAACTCGAATTAGAAATGATTGATTTTGGTGTAGAAGAAATTTTTGCTGACGAAGACGGAATTTTAATGTACGCTCCTTTTGAAAGCTTTGGAACCATCCAAAAAGAACTAGAAACACGTGGTTTAGAAATATTATCATCAGGATTTGAAAGAATACCACAAATTACTAAAGAATTAACACCAGATCAAGTAGCTGATGTTGAAAAACTATTAGAAAAAATTGAAGAAGACGATGACGTAATGAACGTATATCATACGATGCAAGAAAGTGATGAGTAATTCTTCTTCGAATTAAATAAAAAAATCCTGAGCTTTCACTCAGGATTTTTTAATATTTATAATCAAATTACTTGATAATTTCTATTTTTAACGCTTCTTCACTGTTCACACTATCAAAGAAACCTTGTTCGTTCATCCAGTCGTCACTAAATACTTTACTCATGTAACGAGAGCCGTGATCTGGAAAAATAATCACCACTTTACTGTTGGCATCAAATTCTCCTTCTTCAGCAAATTGTTTTACCGCTTGAAACGCAGCTCCTGAAGTATATCCTACAAACAATCCTTCTTTCTTAACAATTTCTCTTGCGGTGTGCGCACTATCTTCATCAGAAACTTTGATGAATTTATCAATAATATCAAAATCAGTAGCGGTTGGAATTAAATTTTTTCCTAAACCTTCTATTCGGTATGGATAAATTTCATCGTTGTCAAACTCTTTAGTTTCGTGATATTTCTTTAAAACCGAACCAAAAGCATCAACACCTAAAATTCTAATATTTGGATTTTTTTCTTTTAAGAAGCGAGCCGTTCCTGAGATAGTTCCTCCTGTTCCACTGCACGCTACAAGATGCGTAATTTGTCCGCCAGTTTGTTCCCAAATTTCAGGACCAGTAGAATAATAATGGGCATCTACATTTAATTCATTAAAATATTGATTAATATAAACAGACCCTTTTATTTCTTCGTGTAATCTTTTTGCAACATTATAATAAGAGCGCTCATCATCGGCGGAAACATTTGCAGGACATACATATACTTTTGCACCCATAGAACGCAACATGTCAATTTTATCTTTTGAAGATTTAGAACTAACGGCTAAAATGCAATCATATCCTTTAATAATACTTACCATTGCTAAACTAAATCCAGTGTTTCCAGAAGTAGTTTCAATAATAGTATCACCTGGTTTTAAAATGCCCTTTTTTTCAGCTTTTTCAATTATATATAAAGCAATGCGATCTTTTGTAGAATGTCCTGGATTAAAGGCTTCAACCTTAGCATAGAAACTACCTGATAATGAAGCAGCTACTTTACTCAATTTAATTAATGGTGTGTTACCAATTAATTCCAACACGTTATTATAGGCTTTTATTTCTTGTTTCATAAAAAATAAATTATCTGAGGTGGGTAATTATTAGTTACCTCAAATCTCTGCAAATTTAACAAAAAAAGTTTAACTACTTCTTAATTTTTTCTAAATCTAATAAAAAAGCAAATTCCTTTGCCAATTCCTTTAATGCTTCAAATCTTCCTGAAGCACCACCATGACCCGCATCCATGTTGGTATCTAGAAATAATTGCTTATCATTTGTTTTTAGTACTCGCAATTTTGCTACCCATTTTGCAGGTTCCCAATATTGTACTTGCGAATCATGCAAACCAGTTGACACATACATATTTGGATAAGCTTGTGCTTTCACTTGATCATAAGGCGAATATGATAACATATAATCGTAATATTTCTTTTCATTTGGATTACCCCACTCATCATATTCTCCGGTAGTTAGTGGAATTGTGTCGTCTAACATGGTTGTAATCACATCGACAAAAGGAACTTGTGCTATAACTCCGTTATATAATTCAGGAGCCATATTTACGATTGCTCCCATTAATAATCCGCCGGCCGAACCTCCTTCAGCATAAAGATGTTCGGGAGAAGTATATTTTTCTGCAATGACAAATTTTGAACAATCCACAAAATCAGAAAATGTATTTTTCTTTTTTAATAATTTTCCGTTTTCATACCATTCTCTTCCTAAGTCTTCACCACCTCTAATATGAGCAATGGCGTAAATAAATCCTCTATCCAATAAACTTAAACGAGTTGATGAAAAATAAGGATCCATAGTGGCACCATAAGAACCATAAGCATATAATAAGAATGGATTTTTACCATCTTTTTGAATTCCTTTTCGGTAAACGATAGAAATTGGCACTTTAGTTCCGTCTGTTGCGGTTGCCCAAATTCGCTCCTCGATGTAATTATTTTTATCAAATTTACCTCCTAAAACTTGTTGCTCTTTCAACACTTTTTTCTCTTTCGTTCGCATATTGAAGTCAATTACAGAAGAAGGTGTTGCCATAGATTGGTACCCATAACGTAAAATTTCAGTATCAAAATCTATATTAGTCGTGGTGGAAGCGGTATACGTCTCAATAGCAAAAGGCAGATAATAGGCTCCGCTGCCGGTCCAAGGTCGAATTTGAATTTTATTCAATCCATTTGAACGCTCTTCAACCACTAAATAATCTTTAAAGATATCAATACCTTCTAATAAAACATCTTTTCTATGTCCAATCAAATCCGTCCAATTTTCAGCCGAAGTAGCTGTTTCTGGAGTCTTCATCAGTTTAAAATTGGTAGCTTTATCCTTATTGGTAACAATATAAAAACTATCACCATAATGCGAAATTGAATACTCTAATCCACGAGTTCTTTTTTGGAAAATTCTAAATGCACCATTTGGATTTTTAGCTTCTAAAATTTGATATTCAGAAGTTAAAGTGCTTGATGAACCAATTACCAAATATTTCTTAGATTTTTCTTTGTAAACATATGTATTAAACGTATCGTCTTTTTCATGAAAAACTACAATATCGGCACTTGCTTCAGTACCTAAAGTGTGTTTATAAATTTTATCTGAACGTAATGTTTGTATGTCGTTACGAGTATAAAATAAGGTTTTATTATCACTAGCCCAAGTAGAACCTCCAGTAGTATTTTCAATTTTTACGGGAAGAATTTCACCTGTTTCTAAATTTTTAATTTGGATTGTATATTGTCT
>Ga0209443_1001652_pt1 | contig 13760 bp, 7 predicted proteins | sample LauGreBMM110DCMD_2_FD_187571 | JGI IMG/M metagenome (GOLD analysis project Ga0209443, IMG submission 187571) | Freshwater lake microbial communities from Lake Michigan, USA - Su13.BD.MM110.DCMD (SPAdes) (version 2) | ecosystem: Environmental > Aquatic > Freshwater > Lake | place: Lake Michigan... | reverse complement strand
TTTGCAGCGGGAGAGGGCTCTTCGCTTGCAGCGGGCGAGGGCTCTTCTTTTGCAGCGGGCGAGGGCTCTTCTTTTGCAGCGGGCGCATCTTTTGGGTAAAGCCTTTTTTCAAAAGGGTTATTTGCAGCAGGCTCTATAATCGGGTATTGCTTTAAGCTATCATATCTATTAAATTTATTATTATACTCATATTTGCCTACTTGCACGGTATATACTGGAGAACTCAGCATTATATATTTAAATATAATATTATATATATAATATAAAATTAAATCAAATATAATATAATATAAAATGTCTGAAAAAGTGATAAAAATAATAGATGTTAAAAAGAAAATTGTTGATTTAGCGACCGTTTCTGAAGAAGATTTAGATGATATTTTGCTTGTATTATCTGAAACAAATCCGAATATTACAGCCAATATAACTAATGGTATTAAAATAATATCAAGCGCAATTCAAAACCCTCCATATACATTATTTAATAAAAATGAAAATATTATTCACATAGATTTGAGAAATTTATTTTATAATACATCTATTATTCCCGTAATAGATCTATTTGGCGCCAATGCATTTGCCGAAACAAATACAAATATTTATAAAACAAAACTACCAAATAGAACCCTTGTTTTATATAAAGTAATGGCAAAAAATAATAAAGAAGAATATAAACTATTAACACTTGCCTCTGAAGAAATGGTATCAATCACGCACATTTTAATTCCGCATAAACAAGAATTGCGCCCATTATTTAATAATATGGATTATTATTTAGGATATTATACATATTTATCAAATGGATGCTTTAGTAGTTGGCTATTAGAATATTTATATACGACAAAATCAACATTTGATTACCATTCAAAGAATGATATTCATTTAACCAATACAGATTTTAATTCGGCGTATGATATACAAATATTTAATAAATATATAGGGGATAATGTTATGCTCCCTATAGAAAAATATAAATATATATATAACAAAAATAAAGACATTTTATTATTTGCCGTAAATAATTATTTAATACCAACATTATTAAATATAAATATACCAAAAAATAAGAATACCGCAACGGATATAAAATCATTTGTTATACCAAATACTGTAATATATAATACATGGATGTCAAAAGAAGAAAAAGCGATATTATTTCATTTTTTAAAAAAAATATATGAAATATATAATATTGATTATGATTTTCATATCAAATATGTTGAAATTTTTAATATAAATGCAATTAATGAATTATATAAATTCAATGCATTACCTATATATTATTTTGTATTAACAGATAATAAAAACCCAATTATTGAGCAATATTATAAAAATCAAAAAGCCATAATAAATATAAAAAAACGTAAAAATGAAATATATAAAAAAAAAATAGAATATACAAATAAAATAAAAATATATTTATTGCTTATTCTTGAAAAATTAGGAAAATGTAGAACAAATGATATAATGTCGGCACTCATAAATGATGTTAGTAATTTAACTAAAATATTAGATCAATTAACAAAACATGAAAAAGAAATTATTGATGTGGCGTATACCAATTATATGGCATTAATAAAATCTTATACGGAAAATAAATGCCCACATTTAAATCTATGCAGAAAATTAAGAACTTCCTCCTCTATACAAATGAAAAAAAAAATTGAAGAAGTTCTTAAATTTGCAAAAAAAGAAAACACTGCAAAAGCCGATAAAGATTGGATTATATGTAATAAATGCAATTTCCCTCTTATATGTCCGCATGTAATTGATAAATTACAAGCAGAAAGCGACTTAAAAACATATGATGAAACAATGGCAATTTTAAATAAATATGTTAATAAAGTGGCGACAAATAATAATTTATTTGTATATTATTGTTCAATATGTAGCGAAACCATCGCAGAATTAAATCAAGAAATTGGCTATAGTAGCCAATATAGCCAATATGGTGATATTAATAATGATATTAGAATTAAACTATGGTCAATTTTGACAAATGCCTTTGAATATTTAGAATTTGAAGTTATTATAAATCCTAAATTATTTATCAATGAAGCTATTCAATTACTATATGCAATAATTAGTAAATTAAGTATAACAAATAAAACAGATTTATCAAAATCTATGTATCAAGAAGACTCAACAATTGACCCATTAGTTGAATTTTACTGCATTATATTTTCATATGTTTATATATTACATAGCATTATTAAAAACAAAAAAATAAATTTTAAAGGGGTTCATAAGGGGTCAAAAAGTTCTAAATACGCAGAGGAAATAGTCAAATTAATTATTAAAAAATATTATTTATTAATCACTAGATTAGGATTAAAATCAGAATATATAAATAAAAAATTTATTGAGGCGTATCAATATTTGGAAAAAAATCTTCATTTTGAAGATGGGGAAATCAATAAAAATGATATAGTATATCAAACGGCAACCACTGATAGTATTTATAAATATGCAAAATTTATGTATTTATTTCAAAGGATAAAAAATAATGCAATTGAGACAAAAAATACCAAAATTTATTCTGATGAAGTTTATTTATTTCATCAAATAATGGGAAATACCGTTGAAGATTTTGATATTAAGTCAAAAAAACTCCAATCAATACACATGGATGAAATTGATTTTTCATTTTTTATAAAACAAAAAGAGGTTAATTTTTATGCGGATTTATATACAATATCCGATATGCCCACAAAAGATATTGCCGATTTAATACATGATAGCAAATCTTGGAAATTAGATAAAGCGCTTAAAAAAGGCGGCACCCCTTTAAAAAAGGGTTTACCCAAATCTTTAAAAAAGGGGCCATCTAAATCTTTAGCAAAAGATGCGCCTTCAAGTAAAAATGATCCCTCACCTGAGCTAAATATTACTGAATTTATTTCCAATCGAGGCACCAAAGGCACCGAGGCCACCAAAGGCACCAAGAGCATCAAATCTTATGAAAATGCGATTTTTTATGAATCATATAATTTATTTCATGAATATGTGACAAAATTATATAACCATAAAGAATATAATAATTTTTTAATACGACTAAATGATTTTAAAAAAATTGAATATAGATTTTATTTGGTAAAAAAATTTTTCAGTTTAAATTCGTATTTTTATTTCCCGGCAAAACACACTACTAAATATAAAAAACATGATCTAAAAATATCTAAATTATATGATGAACAGGGAATAAAGCATAAATGGGATATTTATTGCTATGAAGATGAAGAACTAACAATAGCGGAACTTTTAAAGAAAGATAGCTGGTCAGACCCATTATTAGATATAAAGTGCTCAATTTGCAATATAAGAAAATCAAATACAAAAACATTGGATTGTAATAAAATCGAAAAAGCATTAAAATCAAGTTATACAATTGACACATTTTTTATATTTTATCAAACAAGATGCCCCGAAGAAAATTTACATAATTTTGAAAATAATATATGTACTAAATGCGGCATTCAATATAGTTTTATTACAAATAAAGATGAAAATTCTAAAAAATATTATAATAAATATTATCCTCTTTTTAAAGAAATAACAGATGAAATACGCAACAGACATCACATTGAAAAACTTGAATTTTTAAAAAAAAATGAAATTGCCGAAAAAATAAAAATAAAAATACCAAAAGAAATCGATTTTTCATACGTTGCTAAATTATCAAAATTATTTAATATAGATATAAATATTATTGAAGAAATTGGGTGTACGCAATTAAGGAGTTTTCAAGATATAAAAGATGGAAAAAATAAAAAAAATAAACCTCCTATTTCCATTACTGAAATTAATAATGCAAATGCCGAAATGAGATATTTATTTGTGATGTATTCATTATTATTAAATGCCGAAACCAATGTGGATCCAGATATATTAAATGTGCTAGAATCCGCAAATGTACCAAAGTATGAATATAAAAATTTAAAAAAATATTTACCTATAATAAATATAGAAGAGTATAATACAAATTTTTTTAATATAAGGGCGGCATCAATGGATGCCACAAATAATATATCAATGAATGATACTATAAAATATATTATACATCATTTATCTTATTATATTATTACAATTGCCGAACATTCCTATAAAGATAATGAATTTACAGAACCATTATGCCTTAATTTTAGCAAATTTATTATAAACACCATTGTAAAAAATCAAAAATTACTATCCACGCCATTACATTTTACATGGAAATATTTTTCTGAAGTCGAGGATGATTACCTAATAAAAGAGGGAGAGGATGGCGCCGGGGATGATAATGCCGATATTATAGAGGATGTCAATATTGATGGAGAAGGCGAGAATGATAACTTATTTTCGGCAGAAAATATTGACTATGATCTAAATGGAGAAAACGAAGAAGATAATCAGGCCGATATTGACTTTTAGGGGTTTAATAATAACAACACTCCAATTCGGCAAAGATGCCTATATCTTGCTCGCGTATAGCCCTGGCAACTTCAAGTGCTTGAGCAATAGCGTTCTGCTTTTGTATAGATAATTGCTCCAGTAAATAATTGATATGTAATAACATATGTTTGGCATTAAACAAGTTATATAGTATACATTGCATAGAATGCTCTTGCATAAAATGCATAGAATGCGCCTGAATGAGATTCGCTTGCATACGGCCTCGGATAGTACTAACAAGCGTTCTATTTGCAGCCGCTTGTAATCGAGCCAAGTGTGTAGGCATCGTGCTCATATGTTGTATATGGAACATACGCTCTTGTGTTGCAAGGATTGTATTTCTAGCATGCTCATGCCTCGAGTCAAAACCTAACATTTGCATTCTTTCAATTGCCATTTCCATTGCCATTTCCAGTATTTCCTCAGGTGGGTTGGAGTCTAGTACCGTAAGGGCCATGCGAAGCTTTTTTGCGGCGGCATCAACCAGGTGAGCTTGTGGGGGTTGCTTTTGGTCAGAGATAGCAATGCACTCTTGTAGCGCAATGTATACAAGTATATCATGTAATTCGGCACGAAATGCTTGCTCGATATCAATTTGTTTGCAAAGATTTTCTAATATTGAGTTAATATCGCTGATATGGCGAATCATTTCTATGCAAGCGTAATTGATATCTTCAACGGTTTGATGCCTAGCGGGGATTTCCGCCGCCATTGCACATTTTTCCGCCATTGCACATTCTTCCGCCATTGCACATTCTTCCGCCATTGCACATTCTTTAAACTCGTGTTCGTATTTAGTAAACTCGCGTTCGCATTGTTCAGCGCCGTCAATAAAATTAGTTTGACACTGCGCTAATTTTTGAACTATGACATCAAGTTTGTTTTTGACTATGTGCGCTAAGTGCATACTCTTAACAATCTGTTGTAGAATATCTTCAGCGGATGCTTGCTCGGCTTTAAGCCTTTCTAATTGATGAAGCATTTCAGAGTGGTCTTCAATTGGCACGCATTCCTCATTAATAAGATATTTTAAATGCTCACTGGCGAGTATTTTATCATATTTGAGGCTTATAAGTTCTTCTTGCATAAATGCAAGCAATTCTGCATTTTCACGCAATTCTGCATTTTCACGCAATTCTGCATTTTCACGCGATTCCATTGCGGCGTTTTTATACTAATAATAATAATCAAATATTACGCTAATTCGGCATCAAATATAGCATGATGCTCTAATAACTGGGAATCATCTCCGCATATAATATTTGGATACTTTGAAGGGCATATAAGTATGTTATTCTCTATGATATGCTTACTTTTTTTATAATTACATAACCCACACATATCACTATTATCAACGCTATGATAAGCAGTCATTATTCCGGCATTATATCGGTCATAGCACTTACTACATTTGGCCGATATTCGGTGTACCTTATATATATTATATATAAATGGGACATATTCTCCAATATATTTTATTAAATCATATGATAATTTAGGTATTTGTTTTTTTTTTACGCATAGGTCTAAAAACGCCGTTGTATAAATCTGATCATCTTTAAATGTATAAATTTTCTCATATTTTGGAGTATATTTATCCCCAATAGCTTTTAGCGCATTATTATATAAAATATAATATATATGTTTATTTTCTATTAATGAAGGTAATATTGTATTCCGCAATATTTTATTTTCTAATAAATTATCTTTATAATTATTTAATATATCAAAAAATATTGTATTCATATTTAATGTTGGTTTTGGAATTTTTAAAAATGTTGGTTTTGATTTTTTATTCAATTTATATATAATACGCATTGATAAATTAATAATTACTATATTTTTTGGAAAAATTAATTCTAATATTAATGCAGTTAACATGTCATATTTATTTATAGTTTGTTTTATTTGTCTTCTTGATTTTAATAAAATTAATTCATCACAAGATTGTATAGAAAATAATGTATATATGTCAAAGCACTGCATTATTTATATATTATATTAAATATATATTATCATTATATAATATATAATATGTGGCATTATTTTTGATATATCATTTTATAAAAATATAAAATATAATATATCATTTTATAAAAATATAAAAAATATAAAATATAATATATCATTTTATAAAAATATAAAATAATGCCGCGTATTATATATCAAAAAAAAATATCAAAAAAAAAATATACAAATCTCAAAAATATATTTTGTAAATCTCAAAAATGATAAAAAAATATCAAAAAAAAATATACAAATCTCAAAAATATATTTTGTAAATCTCAAAAATGATAAAAAAATATCAAAAAAAAAAAATTATTTTATAAAATAAATTTATAAAAAAATATACAAATTTCAAAAATGATAAAAAAATATCAAAAATTTATTTTATAAAAATACCAAAAATATGAATTTATGAAATTGAAATTATGAGAATAATAGCTATTCTCCAATATAAATATTTTATAAAAATAATTTTATTAATATATGTATATTGTTCCCTATCTTCTTTTTTTTTGAATGTATAATTGAATATACGGCATATATATGAATATAATATAATATATAGAATGGATATGTTATTAATATCGAATATTGGTTTATTAGTCCCTGAGCCTTTATTTTTATCAATAAAAAATAATAAAAAAATATTAACAGAATTGACGGTAAAAGAAAAACAGGTTCGGCGCAATAATTCTGCGTATTGTATGGCTCCAATACTTAGAAAGGCCTATAAAACAATTATTTTTAATAAGATAAGATATATATTATTTCCAAGAATATTTATAATAAAATTAAGACAATATTTACCCAATATTAATAATTTATTAATAGAGCCATCATTGCAGATTAATCCTGTATTAATAGATGCCGCCCCTGCCATAGATGAAAAATATATATCTGAAAAAATTCTTTATTCATACCAAGAAGCCGCCGTGGAATATTTATATAATAAATCAATAGAGCAATATGGTGTTTTATATTTACAAATGGATACTGGACTTGGTAAATCCAGAGTAGGTTGCGCTTTTATTGCCAAAATACAAAAGCGCGGATTAATAATAGTCCCGACTAAGGCAATTGCCGAACAGTGGAAAGTTGAATTTTTAGAAATGTATCCAACATTAAGTGTAAACATATATAAAAATATTGATGAGGGAAAAGCCTCAAAAAAACAAATGATGGAATCCTCAGATGTTGATCTTATTATTATAAATACATTTAGAGATAAAACAAATGATTTTATAAAAAAATATTCGGTAATTATATTAGATGAGGCGCACGAATACCATAGTACATGTAATTTAAATGCATTATGGCTATCTCAAACTCAATACGTGCTGGGGCTATCTGCGACGCCATTAGAGCGCCCTGATGGATTAGACCGATACATAACATTGCATTTAGGGCCCGTAATATATCCAAAAGATATTCCAAATTTTGATGTATCGGGTGTAAATTTTCAAGCAAATGTAAAATTGATTGAATATGAAGGAGCAGACCCTCATTGTGAAACCATATTAACGCCATCGGGTACAATATCATCAATAATGACAATTAATAATATATTAAATGACCCATACCGATTAAAATTAGTAGTGGATGAAATATTGACTCTTAATAATATACATTTAACAGATGAAGGAATTGCCCATGGATTAATTCGTGAAGATTTAGAATTTCCTAAAAAACATGGAATATTTGTATTTGTTGAAACAAGAGATTTTATTATAACATTACGTGATGCATTACTTAAACAAATGGATGCCTCGGAAATATATGCGCCGGAAATATATGCGCCGGAAATATATGCGCCGGAAATAGATAACCCGGAAATAGATAACCCGACGTCTATGGGAATGACAGTTGACTCCCAGCCCTCCGACATCGGCGAAACTGCAAGCAACCCTTTTGAAAAAAGGCTTTACCCAAAAGAAGAGCCCGATGCAAGCGAAGAGACCCCAATAAGTATATTAAGAGGCGGTATAACCAAAGAGGATTTTGAAAATACAAAAAAATGTAAATCTCATATTGTACTTACTACATATGGATATAGTAGGCGCGGTATATCTTTGCCAGATATGACGGCACTTATATTAGTTTCGCCAAGACGAAATGGCTCTACTCAAATTATAGGCCGAATATTAAGACGAAATTCTGATGAAAAAATAATTAGACAAATTGTTGATATTGTTGATGTTCATACTATATTAAAAAGTCAAGTAAATGAAAGGTTAAAAACCTATAGGGAAAAATTTGGAAAACATAATATCAAAAAAGTTAAAAAAATATGGAATGAATTTGATTAAATAAAATTTGATTAAATAAAATTTTATACATATAAAATACAATTTTTTTTTTATAATTTTGAAATTTAAATAAATTTATAACTCTAAAATTTAAATGGCAGATAATTTATCAATAACACAGCATATAATTCCAAATATGCCACAATATACAGCACCTCCAGCGCCACAATATGCACCACCACCGCCACAGCAATATGCGCCGCCGCCACAGCAATATGCGCCGCCGCCACAGCAATATGCGCCGCCGCCACAGCAATATGCGCCATCATTTATGCAGCAGCAGGCATATTATGCATCACAGCCCCCGATTAAAAACCCTCTAGTTGGTGCATTAATTGGATTATCTGGTATTATAGTAATATTAATAATATTATTAATCTGCTCAATAATGGGATTATTTAATGATATGAATGGCGGCAGCAGTAGCGGCAGCAGCAGTAGTAGCAGTGGTAACAACAGTGGTAACAACAGTGGTAACAACAGTGGAGGCCATAGTGGCCGCAATAATCAATTTAAAAATAAAAAAAGCAATGAAAATGACCCTAGTGGTTGGCAATTATATACACTTCAAGGATGTGGCCATTGCGATAAGCAATTAGAAGATTTGGCCAATTTTAATACATATGTTAAATATAAACGAGGGGAGGCTACACCAATGGTTAATAATATTAAAGGCGAATTATATCCTAGAGAAAAAATAACAGGATTTCCACTATGGTATAATTCTCAAACAAAAGAAGTCAAAATGGGGCGCCAAAAAAATATATGTGACTTAAATCCAAAAATTAAATCGGAAAATTGTTAATAAAATAATAATATAATAATATATTTTTTTTAATATAATTATATATTTTTTATTTAAAAAATGGAGGCAAATGAGGAAAATAATATAGATGATAATTTAGCACAGGATAATTTAGCACTTGATAATATGGGTGTAGGTGACAATAATACAAATGCAGATGCAAATGTAGATGCAAATACAGATACAAATGTAGATGCAAATACAGATGCTGATACAGATACAAATGTAGGTGCAAATGTAGATACAAATGTAGGTGCAAATGTAGATACAAATGCAGATGCTGACTCCGCTGCCGCCGCTACAGATAATACTATAAATGCAGAAGCAGCAAATACGGATGCAACAGATACTAATATAACTGCAGCAATTACTGACATAAGTGCTAATACTGATATGGATGCTGATGGTTATATGCCAGTATCAACAATAGACATCGATGGAATGCCATCACCTGATGGAATGCAATCGCCTGATGGAATGCCATTACCTGATGGAATGCAATCACCTGATGAAGAGCTACCACCTGATGAAGAGACTAATTATAAGCCACGCGCATCGGAATGGATTATGGCACATAAGTGGAGCATTGCCATTATTGTCATCGTTTCTATGATTATAATATTCGTAGCATTATTTTTTGCATATAGAGCATATAACAGCTATAAAGTAAATCAAGACCAAAAAAATAATCAAAAAAAATTAGATTTAGAATTATGTGTATATGGGGTAAATGCTGCAGGTACCACTTGCAAAGATAACCAATGTGTATCTGGGCAAATAAATTCAATATATGGAGAATGTAAAGAATTAACTACATATTGTGTAGCACCAAAATTTGGACATGGTACTATTCAATATACAATTAATGGCAAACATTGCATGCGAGATTGCAATTATACTGGAACCTCAACTGGTAGATATACTAACCCAGTCTGGAAAAAAAGCTATAATACAAAATATCCAGGAGTAACTGCATATATGCATGTTTTTAGAAATTCGGTAAGTGGAGCGTGTTCTACTAAATGCGCACCAAATGGAATTGCAGATGACCCGGTTTATTGTAATCAAAAATGTATAGTTACAGAATCTAAACATACTGCAAAAGGAGCGTGTACTGGTATGGGGTGCAGATCTGGACTCACTATAAATAAAAAAGAATGTAATCAGGTATGCCCTTCTCTAGAAATGACACAAGACCTTGCAAATAAGGGACATTTAACACAATATCAGGTTACAAAAGGACCATATGCCAATGCTGCAGGTACTCATACTTTAGCCCTATACGATACTAAAGTATTTGGGCACTCTCCTGCAGGAAAGTGTACAACTACTTTCCATTGCGGCAACAAAGGAATTACATATTTATCGAAAAAAACTAGAAATGGCAATGAAGGTGTATGGTCATGTAAATTTACTCAAAAAGATTGTCCTCATGGTAAATTTGGTGTCGTATCATTTGCAAAAGTATCAGTAAATGGCAAAAAACAGACTTGCTATACAGACTGCCCATATGGAAGAGTAACTCTTTTAGGTACAGAAAAGGGTTGTAATGTACCATGTACAACGGATAATTGTAAATACCCTACTTGTCAAAATACGACAAAGAATGGCAAATGTAAGAAAATATCAGATATGACTACATATGCTAATAATGCAAAAACACTTCAAGGATACCATCAACGTAAAGCATGGGGATATCAGGCAGGTATGACTGCTTCTATTACGAATAGTAAACAATTACATGGGGTTTTTACTACTAAAACCCATGGTGCAAATACATTATATAAAGCAACATATGGGACACAACATGGAAAATTAGGGCCATACTATTGTGCCCATGGTGTTTCTGCTGACAAAAAAACAAAATGTAATAAAACCCTAAAAAATACTCTTTATAGTACAAATATTACAAATAGTAAAACCTGGGCACAAACCCACTATAATAAATACCATACAAAATGTCCCGCCGGTTTAAACTTAACCGAAAATAAGCTCGCAGCATCTGCCGTATGTAAGGTAGACTGCGCAGGTGCAATACTAGCCAATACAACAACAGGAACAATGCGATTAAAAGTGGCTGGTAATTATAAGTATAATAGAGTTGACGTTAAATGTTATGATAATTTATGTTCAAGTAACGGCTATGGAATATGCAAATTAATGAAAGATGGATATTGTAAAATGTATGGCATTACTGCAAAACATGGTACAAAATGTAATAATGAAGCTAATTACATAAATGGTAGCGCTGAAAATATACAAGGATTTTGTATATCTAAACAGGAACAAGATGATGCTGTATCTCTTCTTGGCGGCTCTACATATCAGAATTATTATAATACAAGCCTAGGAAAATGTGTAGGATGCCGAAATGGAGTAAATTATAATAAAACTAGCTGTAATGTTCCGATATCCACCACCAAAGTCCCACCATCATGGGCACCAAGTCAAGAATGGCAATGCATTGGATTTACAGATAAAGGGGCCTGTGACCTAAATCTTGGATACATTCACGGTAGTGGATATATGACTAGATATAGAGGAAGGCAATACAATGCTGGTAATGGTAGTTTTTATACAGGATGCTCTACATCATATAGTAATAGTACATGGGTTGGACATCGACCAACGGCGGTTCCTGGTAATATGGGAACACATTATTCATGGCTTGGTTGTCATATGGGAACTGGAGTAAGGTGTTATTCTATAGGAATAGGAGCATCCGGTAATAAAGATCCTGTTAATAAGATTACACCAGTTACATATAACAGTGCGCATTGTATTAATTGTGGATTTGGTGGTAGGACTAGAATGATGTCTGCAGCAAATCCTACTTTATATAAAGAAAGAGTTCACGATTATATATGTAATAATAATGTGGGATCATGGTGTCCAGGGCATGCAACTCAAAGAGGTATGTGTTAATATCTCATAATTATTTTTTTGCAATAAAATAAATATAAATAAAAAATAAATATAGATATAATCAAGTAAAAAATAGATACAAAAATAAATATAGATATAATCAAGTAAAAAATAATTATAAAAATGGATACAAATAAATTTATAAATATTATTCATAACGATATTGAAATCATCAATGAAGATATTAAAAAGAGCAATAAAATAATTAAAAATGGATTTGACTATTTAATTCATAATATTGGCATATATAAAAAAAAACACCCTGATGAATTTAATGGCATAATAGGTGCCATAGTAATAGTTCTTATAATTATTGTTATTTTTTCTGTTTTTATGCATTATTATTGTATAAATGGACAGCAAAGAACAAAAACAGGCGAATGCTGTCCATTAGGTGCAACCGATAAAAGAAATATATGTTATAATACAAGTTGCCCAATTGGAGAACGCAATAAATTTGGCCATTGTTGCCCAAATGGGCTAACGGATAAACAATATTTTAAAGAGAATGGGGGTTATATAAATTGTAATACCACTACAGATCAGCGAGATAATTATATTGCCGTGTCCGAACTAGATATATCATGCCTTTATGGGAGAACATATGATAAAAAGTATTGTTACCTTGAGCCATGCCAAAATACTATATATCAAACACCATCAAGACCACGAACTATACGATATAATACAAAATGCTGCTTAAATGGATTGGCCCCAGATCAAGAGTATTGTAATGATTTACATTGCGACACTAATATGGTCACATATAAAGGTAAGTGCTGTAAATATGGTCCAGCAAGAGGAAATACTAATATATGTAATAACAGAATAAAAAGAAATGGGCGCAGACAATGGTGGCGCCCTAAAAAATACTGTAAATCGTTTGGTGTATCTGGTACATGTTGTACAAATGGATTAACATATAAATATAGTTCTTATTGTAATGAAAAATGTAAAAATGACCAAGTGACTGTAGAAGGAATATGCTGTAAATATGGAGTAAATGAAAATAGGACTAAATGCTTTGAAAGCAAGTGTGATAAAAATTATAGTAGAACTATAAATGGGGTATGTTGTGGCAAAGAAGGAGTTGCTCAAAATCATTCACATTGCAATATTCAATGCCAAAATGCTAGTTCTAATCACACCAAAAATGGTGAGTGCTGCGCTACTGGTATAAGCATTGCAGCATGTAGTGCCGAGAATAATTAACCATTTTTATTATTATAATAATAAATGATTTTTATTATAATAAATGATTTTTATTACAATAATGAATAATTGTT
>Ga0209443_1001650_pt1 | contig 13761 bp, 14 predicted proteins | sample LauGreBMM110DCMD_2_FD_187571 | JGI IMG/M metagenome (GOLD analysis project Ga0209443, IMG submission 187571) | Freshwater lake microbial communities from Lake Michigan, USA - Su13.BD.MM110.DCMD (SPAdes) (version 2) | ecosystem: Environmental > Aquatic > Freshwater > Lake | place: Lake Michigan... | reverse complement strand
GACTGGCGTTATCAATAAGACCGCCTTGGTCTTCGGTCAGATGGATGAGCCACCTGGCACGCGTCTTCGTGTGGCACTTTCTGCACTCACAATGGCTGAGTACTTCCGCGATGTTCAGAAGCAGGATGTTTTGCTCTTCATCGATAACATCTTCCGCTTTACTCAAGCTGGTTCTGAAGTATCAACACTGCTTGGCCGTATGCCATCTGCTGTGGGATACCAGCCAACACTTGCGGATGAGATGGGTCAGCTCCAAGAGCGCATCACATCAACACGTGGTCACTCAATTACATCGATGCAGGCAATTTATGTTCCTGCAGATGACATTACCGACCCAGCTCCACACACAACATTCGCCCACCTTGATGCAACAACAGTGTTGTCTCGTCCGATCTCAGAGCTTGGTATCTACCCAGCTGTGGATCCACTTGACTCAACGTCACGCATCTTGGATCCACGCTACATCGGTGAGCATCACTTCCGTGTTGCAAACCGTATTAAGCAGATCTTGCAGCGTTACAAGGATCTTCAGGACATCATCGCAATCTTGGGTATCGATGAACTTTCAGAAGATGACCGCGTTCTCGTAGGTCGTGCGCGTCGCATCCAGCGCTTCTTGTCACAGAACACATTCGTAGCGAAGGTCTTTACAGGTATCGAAGGTTCATTCGTTCCGCTTGTAGACACAATCGCGGCATTCGAAGCACTTGCTGATGGAAAGTACGATCACCTTCCAGAACAAGCATTCTTCATGTGCGGTGGCCTCGACGATGTTGAGCGCAGAGCTGCAGAATTGGCTAAGTCATAACAATGGCACTTACCGTCGCACTAGTTTCGCCAACACAGAAGGTGTGGAGCGGAGAAGCAGTATTTATCTCAGCTCGCACCACAGAGGGTGACCTTGGAGTTCTTCCAGGGCACGCTCCTTTGTTTGGCGTACTAGTAGATGGGGCTGTCAGCATTAAAGGTGTAAATGGAACCATCACTGAATTCAATGTCAGTGGTGGTTTTCTATCAGTCTCTAACGATCGCGTTTCGATCCTTACCGAATCAGTAAGTTAATTATTCGTAGAGAGAAAAACTCTTAAGGTGTAACTTCTGCTCATACATTGCCCTTAGGAAGATCGGCGAAGTGGATCCCAGTCAGGATCAAGTGTCGCAGTATTGTTAATAGCACTCACAACAGCAACACTTTCCTTGCGCTGGGCGGATTCACTTATGGATATCAGGATATCAAGAACATGATTTCCCAATTCAGCTGAGGCAATGTGACTCTTTCCGGCAAGGAAAGATTGCATCATATTGAGAGCACCTAGACCGCGGCCATGCTTGTTTCCTGTAGCAGATAACTTCTCTGGCTCTTGACCAGGCTGATACATGACACTTTCACCATCAAAGTTATTTGGATCAGGCAATGTTATTGCGCCTTTACTTCCAGTGATCTCTACAAAACCTGTCACTTCATGAGCTGCTTCAAAACTAAATATCGAGACGGCACTCGCTCCAGATGCGAACTCAATCAGCGCAGTGATCTGAGTGGGCTCTTCCACTGGAAAGGAAGTGCCTTTCTTGGGACCAGAACCTACAACGCGCACCTCTTGAGACTTTGATGAAGTTGCAGTAACCCGGGTTGCTTTTCCAAAGATTTGAACGAGTGCGGTTACGTAGTAAGGACCCATATCAAAGAGTGGTCCCGCACCTTTAGCAAAGAGAAAAGCTGGATCTGGATGCCAAGAATCTGGCCCAGCAGTTTGAAAGATCGTCAGCGCAGTCAGTGGTTGACCAATCGAGCCGCCACGTATTGCGTTTAAACCAGTCTGTACACCTGCGCCGAGGAAGGTATCGGGTGCGATACCAAGTCTTACGCCATTCTTCTTCGCAGCTTCTAGTAACTGCGTGGCCCCAGATCGATCGAGGGCCATAGGTTTTTCAGACCAGACATGCTTACCTGCATTGAGAGCGGAAAGACTTACTGGAACATGTGCAGCTGGGATGGTGAGGTTAATGACGAGCTGGATCTGATCGTTGGCAAGTAATTCATCGAGAGATCCACTTGCAGGAACGCCCCACTTCTTTGCTTGAGAAGCAGCGCGCTCTCTATCTAAATCTGCGACGAAGAGGACTTCGAAATCTGGGAAGGTTGTGAGGTTAGACAGATATTGATCGCTGATATTTCCTGCACCAACAATTCCCACTCCAATTTTTTCGTGTTCCATTAGCTCTTGATCGCCCCTTCCATAACGCTCTTGACCAATTGTTTTGAAACGAGGAAGAGTAGAATTCTGAATTCCAGTCTAGCAAAGATGAGATCCAGTTTCTAGATTCTTTAGAGAAAAGGTATGGGAGAGGTACTTTGAGAGCCCTCTCATTCTAGGTTATCCTTCGTCGTACCGATAATCATCGTTTGGCAGTTGCAGGTTTACAAGCATTCATAGGAAAAAGGTAGATAAATGAACAATCAACAGGTTTCGCTTCAGCTCTACACCTTGCGCCACGAGATCGAGAAAGATTTTAGTGGCTCTCTAGAGAGAGCGGCCACAATCGGATTTTCACAGGTCGAACCTTGGAACTTTGTGGCACGGGTAGATGAGTACGCGAAATCTTTCGCTGCCAATGGCATTACAGCTCCCAGTGCTCATGCTCACCTCGTCGGTGTATCTCGACAAGAAACATTCGAAGCGGCTGTAAAGCTCGGAATTAAAACTGTAATTGAACCGATCGTCGATCAATTGAAGTGGCAAAATGCAAATGACATTAGTGAGATCGCGCACGAGATGAATAAGGCCGCCGAAGAGGCGATTGAATATGGCTTGCAGGTTGGGTATCACAACCACGCTTGGGAGATCGCTAATAAAATTGATGGAGAATCAGCCCTTGAATTCTTTGAGAACATGCTTGAAGCCAGAGTAATTCTTGAGGTAGATGCTTACTGGGTGCATGCTGGCGGCCTTCATGGACCAGACTTACTCTCTCGACTAGGAAATCGAGTCCAGTTCCTTCACATCAAAGATGGCAAAAATGTGAGAGGCTCTGAAAATACTTTTAATGAGCGTGGTGAATTAGTCAAGAGCGAAACCGATACTCGACTTCAGGTTCCTGCTGGTCGTGGTGAAGTTCCACTAGCTGAGGTAATTGCAACCGCTCCGCACGCACTTCCAATAGTTGAGTTTGACGAGTATGCAGGCGATATTTTCGAAGGCATCACAGAGAGTCTGGAATACGTCAAGCGATTAACTCAATGATTATGTTCGGTGTGAATTATACGAACAGTCTTTGACTTTCCACGCATAACAAGTGAGTTACTAGTAGCACCAAAGCGGGTGTATCTCACCCCCTGAACTAATTCACCGTCGGTAATTCCTGTGGCTGAGAGAAATACATCATCAGAGTTACAGAGATCTGAGGTTGTGAGCACGCGAGCTTCAGTAACACCATCTTTATGAAGCTGGCCTTGAATCGCACCGCCCAAACAGATCATTGCAACAGCAGTGATAACTCCTTCAGGAGTGCCACCAATTCCCATAAGTAGATCTATACCTGTATCTGGGCGCGCAGTTTCAATTGCTGCGGCCACATCTCCATCTTGAATCAGCCTAATCCGGGCTCCGGTATTTCTTATCTCTTCTATCAGTGTCTTATGTCGAGGTCGATTGAGAACGACGACAGTAATATCGCTGACGTTGAGCGATTTAGCCTTTGCTACCGCTGCGATGTTCTGCGCAACGGAGGCGGTAATGTCGATGACAGAAGCTGCTTCAGGACCGGTAACAATTTTGTTCATGTAAAAACTATCCTGCGGATCAAACATTGAGCCACGCGGTGCCAGTGCGATCACACTGATTGCGCCATTCATGCCTTGCGCTGTCAGCGACGTTCCATCAATGGGGTCGACTGCAACGTCACAGTTCGGGCCATCACCATTTCCGACGTGTTCTCCGTTATGAAGCATCGGTGCTTGATCTTTCTCGCCTTCACCAATGACTACAACGCCAGACATATCGACTGTGTTAATCATTGCGCGCATAGCTTTTACCGCTGCGCCATCAGCAAGATCTTTCTCGCCTCGACCTACCCATGGTGCCGCAGCAAGTGCTGCAGTTTCCGTCACACGCGCTAACTCAAGAGCTAAGTTGCGATCTGGAATCATGGGCTTTACTCCCTCGTTACATCTGCGCCGAGTGCGCGTAACTGCTCCGCAAACTCAGGATAACCGCGGTCCACGTGGAATGCGCCATCTACTGTGGTGACACCCTCTGCCACGAGAGCTGCCAAAACTAATCCAGCACCTGCACGAATATCTGTAGCCTCAACTGGAGCACCCGAAAGCTGGGTAATTCCATGGATTGAGGCGTGATGGCCATCAACATGGACCTGTGCGCCAAGGCGGCTCAACTCATTAACAAACATAAATCGCGACTCAAATACATTCTCCGTCACAAGGGAATCACCATCTGCAATCGAATTCATCGCGATGATGAAGGGCAAGAGATCGGTAGCAAATCCAGGATAGGGAAGTGTTGCAACGTCAACTGCAGTAGGGCGTTGTTCCATCTTGACGCGAACACCATCTACGGTTGAGGTGATGATTGCTCCAGCGGAAGCAAGCTTTTCGAGCATCACTTCCATGTGATCCACGCGTGCGCCATGAATAGTGATGTCGCCTTGCGTCATCGCTGCCGCAAATGCCCACGTACCGGCAATGATGCGATCTGCGACGGTAACGTGATGGGCCGGAGTCAACTCTTTAACGCCGGTAATTGTGATGACGGGAGAACCAAGACCTTCAATTTTTGCACCCATCGCGATGAGGAACTCACCGAGATCTACTAAATCTGGTTCGCGTGCTGCATTTTCAATGGTGGTGATACCGTGAGCTAATACAGCAGCTGTCATGAGATTCTCAGTTGCTCCAACGCTTGGAAAATCTAGTGAGATTGCAGCACCCTTCAAACCTTGTGGTGCTTCTGCAATGACATATCCGTGTTCAACGTGTGCTGTTGCACCCAATGATTCAAGACCCTTGATGTGAAAATCTAGGCCGCGAGATCCGATTGCATCTCCGCCTGGCAAAGCAACTTCGGCGAGACCAATGCGCGCCACCAGTGGGCCAAGAACATTTATTGAAGCACGCATTTTGCGAACAAGGTCGTAATCGGCGCGATGCATCGGAGTCTGTGGAACATCGATGGTCAGCAGCGATCCTTCGTGTGTGACGGTGCAACCCAATCGTCGCAGCAGGTCAGACATAATTTCCACATCTGCAATCGCTGGCACATTTGCGATCGTGGTCTTACCGACGGCCAAGAGCGAGGCGGCCATCAACTTCAGGACTGAGTTTTTAGCGCCACCTACGTGGACCTCGCCGACCAGTCTGGCGCCGCCATGTATGCGGAAGCGATCGTCTGGGTGGAGTTCGTGCTGAGGTGCCATAGCGGCATTCTACTTATAAGCCCGTCTACTTATAGGGTAGGGCCATGGTTAATCTGACCCGCATCTATACAAAGACTGGCGATGACGGCACAACTTCTCTTGGAGATATGAGCCGTACATCCAAGAACGATCCTCGCCTAGAGGCATATGCAACTGTCGATGAAGCAAATTCAACGATCGGCGTTGTCCTTGCAACCGATGCGTTACCTGATGACGTCCGAGCCTTGCTTGTTCGAATTCAGAATGATCTCTTTGATGTGGGTGCAGATCTTTGTACACCAGTAGTTGATGCTCCAGCTTTCGAGCCACTGCGCGTTTTAGAAACACAAATTGTCTATTTAGAAAAAGCAATCGATAAGTACAACTCAGAACTTGAATCATTACGTTCATTTGTACTTCCTTCAGGAACTCCGGCTGCAGCGCATCTTCATGTGGCTCGCACAGTTGTTCGTCGCGCAGAACGTTGCACCTGGGCGGCGATTCACGCATTCGGTGGGGGAGTAAATCCTCTGACAGCAAAATATCTCAATCGTTGTTCAGATCTGCTCTTCGTTCTTGCACGTATCGCAAATAAAGAGATTGGCGATCAACTCTGGGTTCCTGGAGCTAATCGTTAATTTCTAGCGGCGAAGATAGGTGTTGCTAGGAACAGTCTCAGTTGTTGGATCCTGATGACAAGTAATCCCAATAGGGACTACCGCGATTGTTCCTGAATAGAGTTCACCTGAAGGCAGCACCAAGGTAACAACCTCTTTAGGGGCCGATTTTTTTGCAAGAGTGCGCAACATTCCCAGCGTTAAGAATGAACCAGTAAGATCAGGATTTGGCGTAATTACCTTTGAATCAATTTCCCAATACACACAGCCAATAAGTGAAGCCACTTGCAGGCGGCCACATGAGAACTCTTTGCATACTGCGATCGCTTTAGCTAACGCCTTAGCCGTAGGAGTAAGGTCAGCAGCCACATTCATCATCACTTCTACAGATGGTGTTCGGTAGTAAATATCATCCATTACCTTAAATCCAAGCGGTGGCCACTTCGGTGATGGAGATGGCGCTATGGGATTTCGCTTCTTCTTTACCGGTGGTTTCTTCGTCGGTGTTGCCTTCTTAGTAGCAGTTGCTTTTGGAGTCGGCGTCGGAGTGGCTTTCACGGTCGCCTTAGCTGTCGCTTTGACTGTGGCTTTAGGCGTCGGAGTTGGTGTCTTAGTTGCAGCTATCGCCTGCGCTGGAATAAGTGCAAGAACGAGCCCAAAAATTAGCGCTGCGCGTCTCATCGATCACTCCACCTAAATGTGCGAAGTGAGAATACGAGACCAATCACAAGCCAGATGGAAATTACCGCGAAAGATTTACCAATTTCCCATTGACCGGCAACTTCTTGTGCAGCAAATGAGTCAGGGAGAAAAACGGAGCGCATTGCTTGCGTCATCCACTTGAGAGGGAAGATTGCGCCTACTTGTTGCATCCAAGCCGGGAGCTGAGTAAAGATAAAGAAGACTCCGCTGATAAATTGAAGAACAATCACAACGGGGGAGACAACCGCCGATGCCCCACGTCCGCTCTTTGGAATGGCAGAGAATGCGATTCCGAGGGTTGTCGATGCCGCACTTCCCCAAATAATGAGCCAGGTAAAGGTGAACCACTTATATGGATCAGTCGGTAGATCAACGCCGAAGAAGACGACTCCTGCTACGAGTAAGAGAATCACCTGAATAATCATGGTGGCAAAGACAAGTATTGATTTTCCAATGAAGTAGCTTGTGGCAGCCATAGGAGTGCCGCGCAATCGCTTCAGCGAGCCGAATTCTCTTTCAATTGGAATCATGATGGCAAGATTCTGGAAACCTGAATTTACTAGGCCGGATGCGATCATCCCCGCTACAAAATATTGACTAAAGGTCACACCTGGTGCGATCGATTCTGAAAATACAGAACCAAAGATTGCCAAGAGAATTAATGGAAATGCGATGGTAAAGACGACAGATTCACGTTGACGCATAAATTGTCTGATCTCAATATTGCCTCGCAAGAGACCAAGAGTCAAAGTTGAGGGAGTGTGATCTATTTTCTTACTCATCTTCGCCCCCAATCATCTCAAGGTAAATATCTTCAAGAGTTGCGCGCTTAACAATGAGCTCAGGTACTTCTCCACCAAAGCGCGCAGATAGATCTGCCACAAAAGCTGTTGGGTTATGAGCCTTCTCGACCTTGACTATGCCATCTTCGCGCCATGAGACCTGAGCAAGTGAAGTTGCACGTCCGCCAAGTTCGGCAGGGGTAGAGACTTCGATGATCTGCCCCTTTTTAATGACTGCCACACGATCTGCAAGAGCTTCGGCCTCATCTAAGTAATGCGTAGTGAGCAAGATGGTGCGACCTTCACTCTTAAGGGTACGAATCAGAGACCAGAAATCACGACGAGCTTTGGGATCAAAGCCTGTAGTCGGCTCGTCGAGGAAGAGAAGTTCTGGATTGCCGATAATGCCGAGAGCGACATCTAAACGTCGACGTTGGCCGCCTGAAAGAGTGCGAACAAGTGCACCTTGCTTCTCGCGCAATCCAACAGCATCAATTACTTCCTCTGGATCGCGCGGATTGGAGTAGTAATGTGAAAAATGTTTGATGCTCTCACCCACAGTGAGATCGCCAGCATCATTACTTGTTTGCAGAACAATTCCAATTCGATTGCGCCACTGACGTGCAGAGAGTCCACCGATAGCTGGATCGGTATCTAAAACTTCTACATCCCCGCCATCACGACTTCTAAAACCTTCGAGGATCTCGACAGTGGTCGACTTTCCTGCTCCATTTGGTCCCAACAGGGCAAATATCTCGCCCTGCTCGACGCTGAGATCGACTCCATTGACTGCGGCGAGCTCTCCATAGAATTTCTTGAGGCCTTTGACCGCAATCACATGCTTCATAAGTGCCACTGTGCCACATTGGGAGCAAAAGTGCGAGAAAATAGAATATGAGTCCGCGCCGCAACTATCCGAAGAATCGTAAGTCAGGCGGCGATGATGAGAACCGTGAGATAAATCCCTCAAATCAAAGTTTTGTGGAAGATGAGGATGGCTTGTGGGTTGTTAGACAACTCACAGGATCAGCTGCCAATAAACCATATCGCTGTCCAGGGTGTGATCAACTTATTCCGATGGCAACTCCACATACAGTTGCGTGGCGTGATGGCGAAGAAGATCTACGTAGACACTGGCATAACATCTGCTGGAGTAAGCGTCATCATCGCAGACCAAAGAATTTTTAGGAAAACGCTATGTCGCAACCAATTCGTCCCAGCACAGTGTTGCCTGCAATTCGCACCCAATTTACCGTGACAACAGCCGACGGTCAGACTTTAGTCGGCGAGGTTGCTGCGCCAATTGATGGGCAGATATCTCCAGCGTTGCTGATGCTTCATCCCAACCCGACGGGTGGGGGAATGATGGATTCACATATCTTTAAAAAGGCAGCGAACAGACTTCCTGCAATGACAGGAATTACCATCATTCGTTTTAATACTCGTGGAACTTCTAGTGAAGTGGGCACGAGTACTGGTGATTATGACAATGGAGATAGCGAAAAATTCGATGTAGAGGCGATGATCAATTATTGTTTTGATCAATTAAAGATTGAAGAACTCTGGGTTTGCGGTTGGTCCTTTGGTACGGATTTAGCAATTCGTCACGCTCGTGATTCACGGATTAAAGGTCTCATTCTTTTGAGTCCACCGCTAAAATATTCGCACGAGTCAGATCTTGATTTTTGGGTGAGTGATCCCCGGCCTATTACAGCGCTCATACCGGAATTCGATGATTACTTGGTGCCAGAGGAAGCTCACAAAAGATTTGCCAAGATAAAGCATATGAAGTTAATTGCTGTCGATGGTGGAAAGCACTTATGGGTAGGAGAACCCGCTGTCCATATTGTGCTCTCAGAAATTACACGAGTAATCGCGCCAGAGCGATTACCGCTTAGGCAAGAAATTGAGGGCTAATTCTTTTCTGTTTGCGGAAAGACGACTTCTTCCAGAATTAAGATGATTGAAGCTGCAATAGGAACTGCTAATAATCCGCCGATAAGACCCAGAAGAGATGTTCCTAGTAGTGCGGCAATAATCGTCACGGCTCCAGGAACATTGAGTGCGCGCTTCATAATGCGTGGAGTCACCACGTAGTTTTCGATCTGCACGTAGACAATGTAGGCAACGAAAGCAATTACTCCGTAGAGCAGCGATTGCGTCAGAGCAATCAGCGTCACGATTGTGCTGCCGATGTAATGGCCAATCAATGGAATAAATCCACAGACTAATACGATCATAGCAATAGCAAAAGGCGATGGAAGCCCTAAGACAAAGCTGAGAATGAGGACAAAAATTGAGGCCATAAGGGCGATGGCGATCTGACTTCCAACAAAAGAACCCACTCGAGCGATGATGGCAAAGGTTAACTTTGATACACGTTCACGACGGGTTGAAGGAACAAAGCGCAGACCAAAGTTAGTTGCTTGCGGCAATCCAATAATGAAATAGAGGGTGAGAATCAGTACGGTAATTCCAGTAAATGCGCCGGAGAGAACTGTCTTTCCTACACCGATTACTCCACCGAAGGCAGAGATGATCAGCGTTCCATCAGAGGTCACTTCTGCTAACTTGGTTTGAAGAGTATCGATAATGCCAAACTGTGAGTTGAGATCAGCAATAAGTGGATGGCTCTCTAAATCTTTCAATAATCCAGGTGCTGAATTAATAAGTGAACTACCTTGCGAAATAACTGGAGGGATCACAACTGCGATAAAGAAGGAAACAAAGGCGAGAACACCAACAAATATGGCACCAACTGCACTCACTCGTGAGAGACCGCGTTTTCGTAAGGCTTCGACTGCCGGATTTAAGCCCATCGCTAGATAGAGAGCGAGCAGAATAATGATAAAAATCTGACTTGCACTTGCAAGTGCTCTCAATAGAACGATTGCTGCCAGAGCACCGAGAGCGGCAACGAAACCAAAATAGAAAGGATTAGTTCTATTTATTGGTGCGCCTGCGATACCGAATTCTTCTCGCTTTGAGTGTGACATATCTCCATTCTAAGTGCGATCCCTTGTTAGATCGGGCTTTCACCCGTGGTTGATGAGAGAATTCACGCATGGCGCTGCGAATTACCGGTCTTGGTGAGGAGATCGCATCCGTCTCAGGATTGCCGTGGCAGATCAGCCTCGAGGAGTGGCCGGAAGATCCCAGCCTTACTGAAAAACGCGGAATTTCTCGACATATTGTCCGGCTTGTACATTCAACCGATGACCCTGACTCTGAAGTCTATGCAGTCAAAGAGACGGTCTCGGAGTTTGCAAATCGTGAATATCAAGCGCTGCGCGAACTTGCCCATCTTGGTGCACCGAGCGTCGAACCGATTGCAGTAATCGAAGGGCGCACTGATGAGCTGGGTGAAGAGCTTCCCTGCGCGCTAGCAACACGTTTTCTCCCGTTCTCTCTGCCGTATCGAGTTTTGCTCAGCGGTAAAGATGTCACCACCCAAGATATTACTTTGATGGCTAATGCACTCGCTCTCCTGCTTGTCCGCCTTCACCTCCTTGGTTTCTGGTGGGGAGATTGTTCGCTTTCTAATACTTTATTTAGACGAGATGCCGAAGGCTTTGCCGCTTACTTAGTAGATGCCGAGACAGGTGAGTTTCAAAAGAGTTTAAGTGATGGTCAACGCGAGCATGATCTTGAGATTGCCCACTTCAATGTCGCAGCCGAACTTGAAGATCTCTCTTTATCGGGAGTTCTCTATCCAGGAATGGATCCAGTTCGCGCAAGTGATGCTGTGATGAAACGCTATCGCAGAATTTGGGCAACACTTAAAGATCGACAAGTTTTGGATCCCAACGATCGCCACGCAGTCGAACGCGCAATGCGCCAACTCCAAGACCTAGGCTTTACAGTTGAAGAGGTCTCAGTCACTCTCGATGGCGACAGCAAGAAGCTTTACTTTCAACCTAAACTTGTTGAGGCCGGTTATCATCAGAATCGATTACGTGATTTGGTCGGACTTGAGACAGAAGAACTTCAAGCAAAGCGTCTGCTTGCATCTTTTGATCGCTATCGTGGCCGCGAAAATCTTCCTCAGCAGCCAATGCATGTATCAGCAAAACGCTGGCTCGATGAAGTCTTCTATCCAACCGTTTCATTGATTCCGGTTGAATTACAGGGTCGAATCGAGGCCGCGCAGTTTTTCCATGAATCTCTTGAGCACCGCTGGTATTTAAGTGAGAAGGCTGGCCACGATGTCGGACTAGAATTTGCAGCATTATCCTATATTGCTGACGTTCTACCTATGAGACGAGATTCAGGAGTTGATGTTCGTGGCTAATCCTCCTAACTTTGGTCAAGCTTTTGATTTGAGTTCTCTGGGAAAGCCGGCACCATCTTCACCGAATATTGCAGTGGGCAAAGTTGTAACAAAGGAAAATTTAGCTTCGGATTTCGTAGAGCTATCGATGACAAAGCCAGTCGTTCTTCTCTGCTGGAGTACGCGAGCACCTCAATCACTAGATACCCTCGCAATTTTAGATAAGCTCAAACAAGAAGATGGCGAAACGTGGGAACTTGGGAGTATCGATGTTGATGCTGCCCCTGAAGTTGCAAGTGCGCTACAGGCTCGCACTGTTCCTTATGCAGTCGCACTTGTTGGCGGGCAACCAATCCCTCTTTTTGAAGAGGCAATGACTGAAAGTGATATCAAATCTGTGATATCAAAACTTCTCACCATTGCAGCCGAACAGGGAATTGGTGAAGCTCCAGAAGAAAAACTTGAACCAGAAGAGACCGAAGCACTCGCTGCCCTTGAGGCAGGAGATTTGGTAAAGGCCGAAGATGCCTATAAGAGATTCCTTGCTCGCATGCCGGCCAATCCATATGCCAAATTGGGATTGGCACATACACAATTACAGCTTCGTATTCTTAAACTAGATCCAGCCCAGACAATTGCTGCAGGAAATAGCTCACCACTTGAAATTGAAAGTGCTCTCGCTGCAGCTGATATGGAAGTAGCAACGGGAAGTGTTGAACCAGCATTCATTCGACTTCTTGCACTCATCAAGTCAACCTCAGGAGATGAGAAAACTCGAGTGAAAGATCGTTTACTCGAACTCTTTTCACTAGTTGATCCAGCCGATCCTCGTGTAATCAAAGCGAGAGCAGAGCTTGCCAATGCCCTCTTCTAATACACGCTTGAGTATTGCTGATGAGAAGAAGTATGTAGGCCTTCTCTTCTTCTTCTTTGCCTTTGAAATAATGAGCTGGGTGCCACGCTTTCCAGAAGTTAAGGCGAATTTGGGCTTATCTAATGGCGAATTTGGTACTTACTTAAGTTTTGGTTCAGTTGGCGCTGTTCTTGCCTTGCTTTCGAGTGGCCATTTCGTTCATAAGTTTGGAGCAAGGAAAGTATTGATTATTTCAACAGTAACAATGTGTTTGGCAATTGGCGCAGTTGTTCATCTGCAATCTGCGTTAATTTTCATTTTTGTAAATATCATTAATGGAGCATCAATTTCGTTCTTTAATACAGCACTCAATGCTCAGGCATTTCACGCGCAAGATCGTGCTGGCGAATTGATCCTCAGTCGCCAGCATGGCTATTGGACAATAGGTGCAGTTGCAACTGCCATATTCTCAGGATTTATGGTTGAGTTTGTTGGAATTGCTCTGCATATCAACGTTCTTACTTTCATTCTCTTCTTCATTCTTTTATCAATCATTAGAAAACTGGGACCCGAACTCATCAAACCTAGTCCTGACGATGATAGTGATTTTGGAGTTAAGGATCTCTTCACCTCATTCCGCATTGATTACTTGGTTTCAACGGCTTTGGTCTGTGGAATTATGGTTGAATTTTGCACTGCCGACTGGTCTGCAATCTATTCCAAGGAGACTATCGGCGTACGTGGATCACTTGCCACGATCCCGTACATCCTTACCTTTACCGCCATGATTGTTGGCCGTTTAGGCCAACATCGAATTACACCTTATGTTTCACTTGAACAGCAGGTCAAATTTGGCAGTGTCATTGGCGGAGTTGGATTTAGCGGATTCATCCTCGCCTCCTCATTTTTGGTAGATCACTCAAAGACTGCGGCATATATTTGTACGCTGATAGGTTTTGCTATTGGCGGATTCTTTTCGGCAATTCTTTCTCCCACACTCTTCACTGCAGCAAATAAGCGTTCATCACAGCCAAGTGCGGTACTTTTTGCCCAGACGGGTGTAATCAATGCAATTCTTGTTTTAATCGTGAAGACAGTCATTGCTTGGACTGCTCAATTTTCTGGTTC
>Ga0209443_1001648_pt1 | contig 13769 bp, 17 predicted proteins | sample LauGreBMM110DCMD_2_FD_187571 | JGI IMG/M metagenome (GOLD analysis project Ga0209443, IMG submission 187571) | Freshwater lake microbial communities from Lake Michigan, USA - Su13.BD.MM110.DCMD (SPAdes) (version 2) | ecosystem: Environmental > Aquatic > Freshwater > Lake | place: Lake Michigan... | reverse complement strand
GTCTCTCGGCGCATCACCATATAGAAAAGACGACGGACGTGTATACATTAATTCAGGTGGCGAAATACCTTATAATGGAAGATTATGGAATGGTAAATGCTACGCATATTATGTTAATGGGGAGAGAAGCTATTTTAAAGATACTAATGGTAATGCTTGTTGTGAATTGGGATATCTTGGAAACCAAGATACGTCAAATGGTCATTAGCAAGCTTTTCATCCACCAACGTCTTTTGCTCATTCGCCAACGTCTTTTGCCCATCCGTCAACGTCTTTTGCCCATCCGCCACTGACTGGCCTCGTAGCCGCCGCCGCTGAAAAAATAAATTTTTTTGTTTATTACCACCAGTTGTATAGTCAAAGGCACTGGTGAGCGCATTCTCTACCCGCACCAAAACCAGTGCCCGCTTAAAGGCAAACTGCGGCGGTGTCGGAGCTCCACTCAGTGACCTTATTTCTCAGTGTCAATAGATTGGGTGTGGTAGAGCATGTCGTCGTAGCCCATGCGCTCCAGCAGGTAGGTCCGTAACTTTGAGGTGACTTTAAAAACAATAGCGACAATGGCATAGCCAATGAGCCCTATAATACAGGCCACGAGGAGCACTCCTAGTACCCTGCCAATGAATTCCCCCCAAGAGTTGGTGGTGGGAAACTGCCAATTGACCCGGTTAGAGTGGTGCTTAAAGACCATGTAGTAGAGTTCGCGTCCCATGACGAGTACCACGACAATCAGGATGCTAACATACAGGGGCATAAAATTCCAAAAGGAATGGAAATTTTCTAGCACAGATAGCATTTTTTATTAATATTTATAATGAAATTTTTGGTAAATGAAAAGTGGCATCACTCGACTGGTGTTTTTTTTGCGCAGCGTAGCAATCAACCCGCGAAAAACAATGCGGTCTGCGTTGCGCGAGAGCAACAGGTCGTGACACCGGGCCATGTAGCGTTTCTCATAGGGCCGCTGGTTGTCGCAGAGGTAGAGCACCAGGTTGCCTCCTTCGACCAGCACATCAAGGGCCCGCTCCAGACAGGGCACCAGCCAGTCGTCCACCCACTTTTCCACTGGTACCTCTGGAACCCCCGCGGATCCGTACACCTCCAGGTCGTAGAAGGGCGGACTCGCTAGCACCAAATTATAAAATAAAGTTGGACCCAGACGCGACAGGTCCGCCGTCTCAAAGCGGGTCTCCTTCTGGAAGCTGATCCGGGGACCAAAGTCAGCCTCCATTCTGCAGTAGGCGCTGGTCATGTCGGGGTTGCTGTCCACCCCGTGGTAGCGCTGCACCTGGGGTATCAGGTGGGCCGCGATGGCCCGGTCACCCCACCCCGCAAAGGGGTCCAGGATGTGCGTGGCCTGGAAGAAGTGGTATATCCGCATCGCCAGAGACACCTTGAAGTTGCCACACTCGGGAAGCGTCTGGTAGCCGGCCTGACGCATGAAGTAGCACACCAGCTGCTCATTGGTGTGGACCCGTGCAGGCACCAGGGTACCGTTCCCGCTCCCGATGGCATAGAGCCGGTAGGCAACCTCGCGAAGCTGTTCACGGCTCCCGGGGTCCCGGAAGGCCTCTACCGGGGAAATACTGTTGCGGCGCCTAGAGCGCATCCGGGCCTCCTCGCTGTAGTAGTCTGTCATAAAGTCACAAAAAATATAGGAACTCTCCAGGGCCTGCATGATCACCAGGTACCCGTCGTAACTGTAGGGCAGCTTGCGGCCCTCGCCCATGTCCAGCACCATGGGAATGTTTTTGTAGAGGACCTCTATCTGGTGTATTGCCCGGCCCGGGGTATCCTGCCTGTCCATGAATTCCGGCACGTCCTGGAGCCATTCCCTGCTCCAGGGAAACTCCGGGGCCATGGCAAGGTCCAATGCCCTAAACTGCTGGTAAAACATTGACGAATTATATCTTTTTTGCTGCATTATAGGTGCCTTCTCTTTAAAAAAAATTTACTTTATTTTTACTTTATTCAAAGCCCCTGCTTCGGAGCCATTTCATATTGCCTCTGCGGTGCGCAGCCGCTGCACAGGAGAGGGCCCGCGAGTCCACCGGACAGCGGTAGCGCCGCAGCAGCGAGAGCGTGTCGTGGGATTGTAGGGTAGCTGCCACCGCAAAGACATCGGCATCGAGCAGCTCCCCGGGATTACTGTACATCAAAATCTCCCGGAGCAGGCCCGCATCCGCCGTGACCGAGACCAGCATCCGAAAGTCCTCCCGGGGTGATTTTTTGGGAAAGGTAGCGCCAACATATTTCCTAGAATTCTTGCGGTAGCCCCGCATCCGGAGCCACACGAGTTGCCCCATGTGGTTATGGCGTGCCGCTGTCGCAATGAGTTGTGTGTCGCTGGGAGGATCCTCCATCTTGCCTAGACTCTGATTCATGGTCCGGTTCAGAAAGCGGCACATGTACGCCGACGTCTCGTCACATAATCCCAGGATGTGCAAGAGCAGGTCGCTCGGAAGCTCACACAGGTTCATTGTGTGTATAAAATATTTTTGTGTTTTATTTTTTTTTTTAATAGATTTGTTAAAATGCTTTCGAAATCAAACAACCCCATAGTCTTTCCAGGATCCGAGGTCACGTTGCTCTACTTTAGCGCGAGCTGGTGTGGCCCCTGCAAGGTGTTCACTCCTCAGCTGGCGGCCTTCTATCGGGCCCTGCGCGACGAGGGAGTCTCGGAGAGTGCTTGCGAGATTGTCTTTGTGTCGAGCGACCGGAGCCTGAGCGAGTTCAAGAACTACTACGAACCCATGCCCTGGGGACGGCTCTCTTACGAGGAGCGCGACGAAAAGAACAGGCTTGCCTCGCTCTTTGACGTGACATCGATCCCCGCGGTGGTGGCGCTTGACCAACACGGCAAGCGGATCAACTGCGCGCCGCGTCTTGAAATCGCAAAGTGGGCCACCGGGGAGTGGGTAAATAGCTCTGCCAGCCAACTCCTCGCAAAGTGGAAAAAAGACTTATAATAAAAAAATGAATGCTGTTGCAGTATTTGAAAAATTACCAAACATGGCCCAGGGCGTCATTGTTTTCGACCAGTCCGCTAATAAAATTTACATTCACCTCCAAATCCCTGTGAACATGCAAAAAAAAATATTTACAATCTGCGACATCTTGGTGGGAAAAACCCTCATCTCGCTCAACATTCCTTTTGCCTCCATTGGCTGCTTGGACACAGTGCTGGAGAGGTCTACCTTCTTCAACTATGGAGACTGTATTACCCTGTTTGGCCGCTCCACCTCAATGCCCCACATCATGATTGGCCACACATTTCTCGGGCGCCGCAATATCTATTTGGGTCAGGGAGCCCCCTAGCAGCAGTACTCCTTGCCCACCGTCTCAACCGGGGGAGGAGGTGGCCCCTCTTCCAAACATTTCATGGAGTTTATGGCCCCGCGGATGTCTTGCAGCTCGGAGTTGCGCCCCTTGTTCCAAGACTCCCGGGTACGCGGGGTATCATCTGCCTGGGCATTCGGGGTCCCTGTTGGTTCCCGGGGAACCCCTATGGCGGCTAGCTGGCGCTGCAAATCCTCAATCTGCTCCCGCAGCTCCATAATCATTATGTCCCGGGGGTCCTCTTCCTCTATATTGGCCAGTGCATCGTTGTTGATGAGCTTGCAGCGGGCCCCAAAGCGCAGGGAGTTGGTGCTGTCGGTGGGCTTGCTCCCGTCGCAGCACACAATCACCTGGGTCAGCGAGTTGCCTCCAAAGGCATTGCGCAGTATCATGGTGATCTTGGAGTTGCGGTACGGCACAAAACTCTTGCCCTGTGAACAGGCCATCACCACACTGTTGATGGCAAACACAGACCTATTGATGGACTGTGACTCCCTCAGCGTCACAGTGTCCCCGATGGAGCGCTCGTCTAGGCGCTCGCACCCCGCCAGATCAACCAGGTAGAGCTCACCCTCGCTCTCCTGCTGGGTCTCGGGGTTGCGGCACCTTACCGTCACAATAGCGACACAGTGGCTCCGCGAACTCGTGCTATTGGCCGCCGTACTGCCACTCTGGCGGTAGCCCACCGCCTTGGCAAGCACCCTGCGAAACTGCATAACCGTATTGATTTCAAGGTGTGTGGCCCCCTGCAGGCCCTCCCCGGTTACGCGCACCGCTGTATTCTCCCCACTAATCAAATCATAGACCTTGTCCAGGTAGACCTCGACCACGCGCAATGTCATGCTTGTTAGGGTAACGGCCCCGATCAGGTTCTCAACCGCGAGAAAGGCTATGCCGGATTCCTGTTGGGTTGATGAAATCCGATCCGGCCCAAACATGGTGTATGTTTTGCCGCTGCCAGTAAAGCCGTAGCAAAGCACACAGACATTGTAGCCCTCCAGGAGCTGCTGGAGCTGTTGCTCTATATTTTTGGCAAAGAATTCCTGGTTGCTCATTGTGGCTGGCGACACCGAGTCAAATACATAGCTGACCTTCTCTACCCGACATACCCCTTCCGCAAGAATCTCAATCGCATCATCCTCCACTGGTTTTATCTTTACACTCACTTTGATTTGGTTCATTTGGCTTTTTATGTTGCTTTTCTTATTAAAAATATGTCCCTGACTTTCATTATTTTGCTCTTCCTGGGCATCGTCTTTATCATCCTGCTTGTCCTAAACATCTTGAAAATAATAAACACCGCAAGGGCTACCGCCTACTCGTTGATTAACAACATCCACTGCAAGGAAACCGCATGTCCCCCAAATGTTTCCAACGTCTTGGCTCTCCCGGGAACCCCGGATGCGTCACCCACTAGCCCACTGGACCCGGTTGCCCGGAGATTTTGCGCTGACCTCATCGGCCGCATCACTTTGAAAACAACACCTTACATCGTGGAAAACCCCCCGGCCTGCGACCTCATCTTTGCCTGGACAGACGATTCAAATTACCCTTCCTTTTGTCTGGGATGGAGGTCCGGGACTACCGTCTTTATCGCCATCCGGGGAACCATGTCCTTTGGCGAAGTCATTGTCGACCTCGACTACGTCCAGAAACCCCTGGGCCCCGCAGGAACCCCAAAAACCCTGGTGCACTCGGGCTTCTTGGACCTCTATGAGAAATTCCACACGGGCCTTGTGGCAACCCTGCACACTATAAACCCCACCGGAATCTATGTCACCGGACACAGCCTGGGCGCGGGCATTGCCAGCATCTGTGCGCTCTCCCTAATCAAAGAGGGCTTTCCAAACACCGTGTGTTACGTATTTGCCTCGCCACGCGTCGGAAATATTGACTTTGTCCAGTGGGTAGACCGCACGCTGCCCCTCTTCCGGCTCGAAAATACCTGTGACCTTGTACCCACCCTTCCCTTTTCGGTGTGCCCCAATTTCGAGGACATTGAATCTCCCTACTTTTACATGCACGCCGGACGCGTCTCTTACTACTCGGACAACCGGGGCTCTCTCCAAAACAACCACCTCATTGCTTCGTACATTGACTTTTTGACATCTATAAAATAAATGCCGTTCACTAAAATATCGTTTGCCTCGTACGCTTTGATTTTGACGGGCCTCAATATTTTCCTCTACTACAACATCAACATCACCAGCTCAATGCTCTCGGTCAATCAAATCTATATCTATAGCTTTGCTATTTTGGCCATTGTGGTTGGCTTTTTCCTGGGCATTTTATTTTGAAAGCTTAGGTGCAATAATTATCTATTATCGGGTAATTGACGTCGTAGATGCCTAGGGATGCAGCCTCCTGTATCAAATCTTTAAATATTTTGTCGAATTCAGGAGTATGGCCTATCGACCCACAAATAATGTGGCTTATCTCATGCAGCAGCACATAGATTAGCATCATATTGGGATAGTAGTTGCCGTCCCTATCAAAGAGACAGAGATATATCTTTTTTTTATCAACCGTGCACGATTTACTGCCCTTGTATATACTAACACCATTGAGAACATTGCGGTACTTGGGCTTTTGAAAGATGGGGCTTATGATTTTTTGCAGTTCATCGATTTTGGGGTCGCCTTCATCATTGGAACTCATTTGCCAAACTATTAGCGCCACAAGAGCCACTAGAAACATTCCTACCACAAACACTTTCCACATTTGCATTTTTTTTCTTTTTTTATTTAAATTTTTTTACGCTAAATTAATAATTATTTCTACTTATCACGATCCCGCTAATGCTTCTGCTACTTTGCTTACACGCGGCACATAGACAATTGCATCATGATAAATGTATTTTGAGCGCACAACTTCAGGGTTAAAGAAAAGAGCGTTCCATTCGCCCAGAGTCGCCGGCACAAAAGGAATATTATTATTTTTTCGTTTGAGACGATAGGCTTCGTGGAGCAAACACTCAATTTTATCATCCATTTTATTGTTGGTATTGATATCTTTAAAATGTTTTTTTAGCTCATTTAAATGAGATTGGTAAGCAGCAGTCATTTTTATAATTATAAAAAAATTTATTTTGATAAAATGACCAAAAGTATATCGCGCAACCAATCACTCCATGATTCGGTGCCAGATAATAAGCGCCACCGGCACCTCCTCAAGTGTATTTCCTTGAAAAAAAAAGTTTTGCCAGTCGGCATGGTCCTCTATCAGCAAAAAAACTATCAAACCAGAAATAGATGGCTTCTAACTCTTCCCCTAGGCGAAATGACGGGCTACCGTTCCTTTCAGGTCATTCGTGAGCTGGACCTTCTCCGTCTCAAGGACCCCAAGGTGGATACCCTGATATCCACCAGGAATGCCGCTGCCCTGGGCTGCGAGAGCCCAGGCAGCCACGGTCTCTACGTTGATCGCCAGGAATTCGCCACCAAGTATGACGAGGTGTACTTGTGCAGCGACGCCATCTTCTCGCAATCCCTAAAAGAGTTTGACCTGCGAAAAAAGATCCTTGCCATCCTGAAAGAGACATCAGGCGACAACGACCCACCCTGTCTTTTTTGCGAGTCGTCGCGCAAAGTCTTGCACGACCTTGCGATTGAGTTTGAAATAAAGTATGACAATGGCACGGAAATCGAGAAGGCCAAGATGTATGGCTTGCTCTCCAAGACGGGTTCTGTAGGGGGTTCCGGGGCACTTCAGATTCCGCTCTTCTACGAGGTGGAGATGCGGGACGGCGTTGAGTTCCAGCGTGTTCTGCTTGGCGGGTATACGGAGCTGCTTGATTTTAAATCTCAAAAATTATTAATCTAAAAAAAATAAACACATGGACGACAGCATCACAAGCATCTACAAAACCCCGGTGGCTGTCCAAGTGTTTGTGGTACAGCATCTTCCACCGGACGTGCTGAAGAAGCTGCTGCCCGGAAGCCCCTGGTTGCGGCAGATCTCAATCAAGGAGAAATACCGGGAGAATCTCCAACTAAGCCAGATTTCCAAGGGCAGGGTTATTCCCCGGGGCACGCTCCTCTACATGGCTTCCCGGGACGAAGACATTAAACACTATATTACCTGGTACATGCTTAACCCCGAAAAGTCGTACGAGACCGCCGGTTCCTGCGCCGAGGAAAAGGGCTACGTGCATGTCTTTGTGGCGCGGACCGACATAAATTGTGGTCTCCTGGACCAAAGCCACGCTGATTTGGTTCTCTTTGACAACTCTATTGTGCAGTCCGATGTGTGTAGTCGCTACGACGGTCTATTTTTGGATTTTGGGGAGCGCAATTCAAAATTCACCGAGGTGGCCCTGTGTACGTCTGCACGCTTTCTTGACTACAAGGAGAGCCGTGTCTGTGGCACCAAAGAGGTCATTGTTCTCCCAGGGATTTCAGGAGGGTCCTCTAAGGACCTCCAGCGCTCGGGCTATGTCTCGAACCTGCGGCCAGCCATGAAAGTTAGCCTAAAGACGGTAGCCACGGGTTCTATAGGAACCCCTGTAGAACCCAGGGTTCCTGTAGAACCCGGGGTTCCGGAGAACAACCCCCGTAATGTGGTGACTATTATACGGGGCGATAATGACGATGTAAGCAAATGGGCTGTTGATTTTATTAAAAAATTTCAGAAAAAACACCCCGTGGACTACCGGATCATTGACACGGTGTCCGACGAGGACCGCACGGCCAAGCTGGCCGAGGCCAATCGATATACCTTCCCTTTGGTTTACCAGGACTCGCTGGACGGTGAGGGAAACCTTGTATTTCGGGAGCTCATGGGCAAGACGGGCAGCTTCCAGGACATGATCGAGGTGCTGCCCACCTTTTTTCAGTAGTTGCGCATGATGCTCTCCAGCAGCTCAATGTACCACAGGTTCTCTGCGATGCCCTGGCGGCGCAGGTCTCCTACCAGGGAGTGGGGTGTGCAGCGTGAGGTTATCAGTCCCCGGGTGGCCAGAAAGAGTCTGTTCTGCACCTGCGCCACGCAAACGGAGACGCGCAGCTCTTCCGGGGCCTGTAGGATCTTTTCCAAATGGGCCTTCTTTGTTTGCTTTAGTGCTTTTTTGTGGATGGAAGCCGTCTCCTCCCAGTCCTGGAAATAGTACAGGTCCACCGTACAATTATTCTGCTTGAGCTCTGCGATAAAAGAAAAAGCCATTTATTAGCCAGTGGAGCTTGTGTGCTTGTGAGTGCTCTCCCCAAACGACAACAGACACAATTTCAATAAACTAATAAAGAATATGCTTTTTATTGATACAGAGACCACCGGTCTTCCCCGAAAGACTCCGGGCGCCAAGAAATATAACCACCGCAACGTCCAGACCTTTGATTCGGCGCGCATTGTCTCAATCGCCTGGATTTACGAGAACGAGCAGGGCAAGCACGACCACTACTTTCTTATTAAACCCGAAAATTTTGAGATACCCGATGAGGCTGCAGCCATCCATGGCATCACAACCCAATGTGCCTTGGAAAATGGCGTCTTTTTTGATGAGGCTATGAAGGCGCTCTCGGTGGATTTGGCGCAAACAGAAATTGTTGTGGCCCATAATATAAATTTTGACAAAAATGTGCTGAAGAGCGAGTGGTACCGCAGGGGCTCCACGGAGCTGCACTCCCTGTTCAAGGCCTGTCAAAAGTACTGCACAATGCTCAATGCCCAGACCCTGTTGCGACTCTCCCGGTGGCCACGGCTTTCGGACCTCTACAACCACCTCACGGGCACTACACTGGACAAGGCCACGCTCCACAATGCCCAGAATGATGTGCTCTACTGTTACCGCTGCTATGGCATATTGAAAGAGCGCTTCTGTGTTTTAGGGGGTCCGAAACCCTCGCCTTAATAATAAAACAATTCAATAAATGTGTGGCATTAGTGCATCGTGGGTTTTTCAAAAAATGCCCCCGAATAAAGATATTTTTTTTACGAAATATTCATTGCTGTTTCCCCGGGGGCCCGATAGCCAGGCTCAGCTTGAGTTTCGGGGTAGCGAGGGCTTTGCAGGGATAGTTGGGTTTGCGCGGCTCGTTATCCAGGGGACCCTGGGTTGCTCGGAGCAGCCCTTTACTTTCGAGAGGGGCTCCTGCATGGTGAATGGGGAAATCTATAATAGCAAAAAATTAGGGGTACCTTTGGGTCAGAGTGACTGTTTTGTCGTGAAGCAAATGCTGGAAGCCGGGATGCCCATGGAGCAGGTGTGCCGCCAGCTCGACGGGGACTTTGCCATTGTGTTTGTCGAAGCCTGTGGGGCAGTGACTCTTACTCGGGACCCCTATGGCGTCAAACCCCTCTTCTATGCCACCTACGAGGACCCGGACACAAAGACAATAACCCATGCGGCGGCCAGCGAGCTCAAGGGCCTCCATGGCCTTGGACAAATGACGAGTGTGGTGGCGGTCACCCCGGGCACGGTGATGCGCATCACCGCACAGGGCATCACCGAGCAGGTATATCACCAGGTGCCTTGGCTCAAAAACCCTATTTTCAAGACAGCACTGATCGCCCGCAGTGCTACCTTTATTGCATTGAAAGCAGCGGTAAAAAAGCGTCTTGTGTGCAATTCAACGGTAGAGATAGGCGTCTGTCTGTCTGGTGGGCTGGACAGCTCGGTGGTGGCCACCCTGGCCAATGATCTAGTGCCCAATCTACGCACCTATAGCATTGGAATGGAGGGATCCTGTGACCTGGCGGCGGCGCGCAAGGTAGCTGATTTTCTGAAGACAGAGCACCACGAAATTCTGGTAACCGAAACCCAGATGCTGGATGCCATCCCCGAAGTCATCCGGGCCATCGAGAGCTACGACATAACGACGGTGCGCGCTTCGGTGGGCAATTACCTGGTGGGCAAGTACATTGCCCAGAATACACCCACCGTTAAGGTGGTGCTCAATGGCGATGGCGCCGATGAGCTCTTTGGGGGCTATCTCTATATGAAGGCGGCGCCCTCCGACCAGGCCTTCGAGGAGGAGACCACGCGGCTGCTCACCGAGATCCACCAGTATGATGTGCTGCGCTCGGAGCGCTCCATGGCGGCCCATGGATTGGAGGCCAGGAGCCCTTTTCTAGACCGGCATCTTGTGTCGGTGGTGCGGGGAATCCCCACGAAGATGTTGCGTCCTGGCAATGGTATCCCTGAAAAATTTATACTGCGATCCATTATAGCACTGGGACTGCCACTGGATATAGTGATGAGGCCCAAGGAGGCGTTTAGTGATGGGGTGTCGGGCAGTCGCTCCTGGTACCAGGTGACGGGCGAAGAGGCCCAGCGTCGTGGGATGAGCGAGGCCGAGTGGTACCTTGGGGAATTTCGGCGGCACTATGGCGCCCACGAGGAGAAGACGATTCCGGGCTACTGGATGCCCCGGTTTATTGATGGGGCCACCGATCCTTCTGCCCGCACACTTGAACTCTATGGAAATAAAAAAATTTAATAATAAAAATGCATTGGATTATTCGTGTTGTCTTGTACTGCATTGTTACACTACTTATACTATTTATAGGGGCTAGTGTTTGGCTGCTTTCCTATGACTATGTGCATTTTATATATATGGATAATGTTGGCAACAAGCTACAGGAGTACTATGGCAACATGTACAACAAATTTAGCCAGGAGGATGGCAATGCTTACCATTACCTTCCCCTGGCGTTTGGGAAGGGACCCAGTGAGAGTGTGCTAACCTATCTCCCGCAGAAAACAAGGCGACCTCCGGGATTCAAAGACTCCCAAAACTACCACGAGGCCATGAAAAATATTGGCGGCCATCTGTGGGAGCTTTCGGATGTTGGGGATTTCTGGCTCACCATGGCCCCGATAATGCAGCGACAACTCGATGCCATTCTATTGCCCTTGTTTCCCGGATGTTTTTTTAATAGAATTGTCTTGCATTTTCGCTGCTCCGACGAACCTTTCCAAAGACACCCAAGCTATTGCTTTGCGAAATATTCTTTTTGGAAGGAAAGCATTGAGAGAATTCTGGGGGTTGTTGGGGCAAACGGTTCCCCAAACCCGTCGGTAAAAATTTTGTGGGCATTTGGCCACCGCAGCAATGCACATAACAAAAGGGCCGCCTCTATCTACAAGGACTCGCTTCTAGGGTTCTTGGAAAAAACATTTCCTTTTCTTGCCGTTAGTATTGACTCGGGAAGTGTTTTGCAGGATTTCCAGGAGATGCGCTGCGCTAGGTATCTTGTAGCTCCTCCATCTTCGTTTTCATTACTAGCCGCCGTTTCCGGACACCAAGACATGGCCATTATAATGAGAAGTCCTTTTACTGAAAGAGCGCCTCTGTTACCAAAGCATATTATATCGGTGGAGAATTGTTCGGTGTCCCATGATTTGATAAAGGACTATGAGGATACAGCAAGTGTAATTTCTCTTCTCAATAAATAATTACACATGGAATAAAAAAACAATTAAATTTTTTTATACTTTTAAGAAAACAATAATAATATATAAATATGAGTTACAGTTTTGGTAATGTTCCTAAAGATAGCTCGGCAGTAAATATATCTACAGAAAGATGTGTTTCTAATTTAAGTGTATCGGAAACGGTAAACATTGTAACAATTGGATTGGGTGAGTTACCAGTAGCATCCGCAAGCGATTCCATATATATAGACCCAATAACTGGAATCATATCGCGCGATGTTTTTTTTGGTGGCGGATCAACTGGACCAACCGGCGCCACCGGAACCATAGGAAACACGGGCCCCACGGGCGCTACTGGTGCCCCGGGAAGTTCGACGTTGACGGGCGCTACAGGTACCCCGGGCACCACAGGATTAACCGGCGCTACGGGCGCAACCGGTGCCACGGGTGCCCAGGGTTCTACGGGTTCTATTGGCAATACTGGCCCCACTGGCGTTCTTGGCCTTACTGGAGGAGTAAATTGGGCCGATTATCTGTACTGGAATAACATTATTAGTACCTGGGCGGTAGGTAATACACGGGTGTCTCTTGGAGCCAATGCAGGACAAACGGCACAGGGAGTAACTGCGGTAGCGATTGGTAATTTGGCAGGGAATATAACTCAGGGAGATAATGCAGTTTCGATAGGAAATTCGGCAGGACAAACTTTACAAGGAGTTAATGCAGTTGCGATTGGACTACAGGCAGGTAATTTAAGTCAAAACTCGGGGTCAATTGCAATTGGATTTGCTGCAGGAGCGAATAATCAAGGATCAAATGCAGTTGCAGTAGGATATCAGGCAGGCTCTTTAAATCAAGGAGCTTCGGCAGTTGCAATTGGCGAAGGTACTGGACAAAGCAATCAAGGACTTGGTGCAACTGCAATAGGAGGTTCAGCAGGAGTTTTCAGCCAAGGACAATATGCCACCGCAATAGGAAATGATGCAGGAACAAGTAGTCAAAAAATTGAGGCAGTAGCAGTTGGAAACGATGCTGGTGATTCAGAAACCTTGGCAGTTGCGATGGGAGCCGATGCAGGAGGTCGTGTTCAAGGAGTGGCTGCAATTGCGATTGGAAAAAATGCTGGACAGAACACGCAAGGAGCTAATAGCATTGCAATCGGATATAATTCGGGAGTGACTAGTTTTCCAGCAGGAGCTATTCTAATTAATGCTACTGGAAGCGATCTTGGTACGCCGGCGGCCGCCGCGGCCTTCTATGTTACGCCAGTAAGAGCGCTGGCAGCCACCTCAAATACTCTATATTATAATTCAGGTACCAATGAAATCAGCTATGCTACAAGTAGCGCAACAACGAAAAATACTATTTTGCCTCTAAAAGAAGATACCCGTGTTCTTTATGGATTGAAGCCGCGGAGTTTCATTTACAATAGTGATCCCGCGAGTGGTCGACACCTTGGTTACATTGCCGAAGAGGCGGCAGCGGTCCACCATCGCTTTGCGGGCTACAATGAGCCCGGGGGCGCTCCAGTTGGAATAGACTATAATTGCATTACGGTTTTCCTAATGGAAGAAATGCGAGCGTTGTCCGAAGAAATGCGCAAATTTAAGGCCCGGATCTGAGAATTGCCACTCCCCAAAAATCAAAGAAATAAAATGTTTTAAAATGTTATAAATTTTTTTATACTTTTAAAAAAACAATAATAATATATAAATATGAGTTACAGTTTTGGTAATGTACAAAAAGATATCTCAGCAGTAAATATATCTACTGAAAGATTGGTTTCTAATTTAAGTGTATCGGAAACGGTAAACATTGTGAAAATTGGATTGGGTAATTTACCAGTAGCAACAGCAAGCAATATTATATATATAGATCCAGCGACTGGAATTATTTCTCGCGATATTCCCATCGGCGGAGGGGCCACCGGCGCAACCGGCGCCACCGGAACCATAGGAAACACGGGCCCCACGGGCGCTACTGGTGCCCCGGGAAGTTCGACGTTGACGGGCGCTACAGGTACCCCGGGCACCACAGGATTAACCGGCGCTACGGGCGC
>Ga0209443_1001647_pt1 | contig 13771 bp, 9 predicted proteins | sample LauGreBMM110DCMD_2_FD_187571 | JGI IMG/M metagenome (GOLD analysis project Ga0209443, IMG submission 187571) | Freshwater lake microbial communities from Lake Michigan, USA - Su13.BD.MM110.DCMD (SPAdes) (version 2) | ecosystem: Environmental > Aquatic > Freshwater > Lake | place: Lake Michigan... | reverse complement strand
TAAAAAACCCCCATCATTTCTGATGAGGGGTATCCTTCGGTAGCTTTCCGTAAGGAATATGTTTTAGAATTCTAAGATTGCGTAATCGTAAGATAATGTTAATTCGATTGTTGCTGGTTCGTTAGAATCGAATGCTAAATCTCCAAAGTTTGCCTGAGAGATAAATGCACCTTTCAATTTCCATTGTTCAATCTTATCACCAACTGGTCCTAATAGATAGAAATCAACATCTTTCTTATAGAAATCAGCGTATCCATCTCTACCAGTGATTGATTCATGTCCTAAACGAATCCACTCCATTACTGCTTGTGCTCCAGAAGGAACGATTGGGTCATAAAGAGTGATAGTTATATCTTGCCACTCACCTTTACCTTTCAACTTTCTCTTTACGTTGATATGGTCTAAAGTTACGGTTTCAAATTGAATTGTAGGTCTATTTGCTGCCTTTACAAGATATGAAGGGATATTATCTATCTCCATCACATATCTATTTTTCATCTTCGGTTCGAAGTTCGTATAGAACATCTTATCAAACTCTAATATTTCTGCCATTTTTTATTCCTTTTATTTGTATTAATAAATATCTACTTTATTGATTTTCGTATTATGCGTTAAAACTTGCTCCAGTTGGTAAGATGTTGAAATCTATTACAATAAATTCCGCTGTCTTAGCCGGTTGTAAGAAAATTTGTCCTGCTAATATGTTTCTATCAATTACATCAGGTGTGTTATTACTTTCATCCATTACAACTCTGAAAGCGTATAAACCTTGTCTTTGTTGAACTGCCTCTAAGTAAGGGTTCACAGTGTTTAAGAATCTTTGACGAGTTGTAGAAGTATTTTGTTCGAACACTAAGAAACGAGATGTTGAAGCGATAAACTTCTTAAGAGTGATAAGTAATCTTCTAACATTGATTCTATCTAAAGCGGATGCCTTATCTTGCAATGTCTTCTGTCCGAATGCTACAATACCTTGTCCAGGGAATGCTGCAATTGGGTTTACTTTGTTCTCATATAGAGTATCTCTTTCAGAATGTGTTAATCTATTCAACACACTAACTGCTCCAGTAATACCACCTCTATTCAAACCAGCAGGTGCGAACCATTCTGCTGCTAATCTATCGTTTGCAGCGAATACAGCCGGCATCAATACTGATGGAGGTACACTCATTAATTTGTTACTATTTGTATCAACTGTCTTAACCCAAGGGTAGTAAGTTCCAACATAATTAGAATCTACTGAATTTGCTTCTTCAGTTGCTTCAGTAATTAATGCATCTACTTCCACAAAATCAGCGATGTAGAAACAATCTTGTCTATCTTCAACCATATCAATTACTTTTGTAGTAATAGCAGGGTGTAAAGAACGAATGATACCAGGAGTTACAACTAAGTTAATATCGTATTCATCTGCATTTGAAATAGCGTTGATTGCTTTTGTATATGCGATTGAACCATTTGTTGAGTTATTTGAAAGGTTAAATCCTTGCGAATTTGCCGTAGTTATTGCTGAACCTAAGTTATTTTTTACAACAGGTGCGTTACCATCAAATCCATATTGGAATCCTAACACAAATTGTCTTTTAACCATATCAGATGAAGTTGAACCAGTCATTTGAAATGCTAATTGCGAATCAAATGCGAATGTTGCGTTTGCTCCAGTTACTACACCAGAAGGAATTGGTTTTAAGTATTGTTTGTTATCATCAGATATACCAATAGTTTCAAAATCAAATCCAGAATAATATACAGGAGATGATGATGTGTTATTTACTGAACCAGTTTGGAAAACTACTGCAGGAACTTTATTTGCATCTCCAGATGCTAATGCAATTGGATTAACATATGCTGCGTGTCCGAATGGTGCTGATGAAATTGGGAATGAACCCGCTTCAGCTACAACTACTCTTATATATTTTGATTTATTTGAGTAATCGCCATTTTCAGTTATTTTACCATTAGTTTCAATTTCATTCCATCTATCACCTATTCTTCTAGCTATATAGTTAGGAGAAGCAGGGTCTAAGTTTACATTGTTAAATGTTTCAATTACTGTCTTTCTCTTATCAGTATCACTATATCCTCTTACAGTTACAGTGAATACAGAATAATCAGTTGCTCCATCTTCACCAGCTGCTTTAACATTAGAAATACCAATCTTAAATTTAGTGTTATATGGTGTACCATGTCCTAAAGTTACAAACTTAAATAAATCGTATCTAACGTTGTTGTTATCTTTTTGAGATTTAACGTAAGGAGTTTCAGCTTCTGATACATCACCATACACTTGCGATGGTAATGCGGATGCTGATACATATGTACCACCACCAACACCATAAGCTGCGTTAGTATAATTATCAGTTGCAATATCTTTAAAATAAGCGTAAGTATATGCTTTTTTAGCTCCGAATGGTGAAGAACCAAATGTATCTACAACATCATTTGTAGCAGTTTCTAAAATAGAAGCCGATACAAAACCAAATGAAGAAGATAATACAAAAGAACCAGATGCGAATCCAGGTCCAGATGCTGTTACAGTTGGTGTTTGAAATCCTACTGCCTCATCACCAGTTTCAGTTGAATATAAAACTCCAATAAGTTTTTCTCCAACCAAACCACCAGATGCAAAGATACCAATAGGTAAAGCTTGTGTATAACCACCAATACCACCAACTCTTACGATGGTAGCACTTCCAGCTTCTCTTAAATAGTTTTGTACTGCATATTCAGTATAATAAGTTCCATCAGGAGTTCCGAAGATATCTTCGAATTCTGATTGCGTTCTAACAATAGTTGGAACAAATGCAGGTCCTTGTTTAAAAGGTCCTATAAATGCTGCTCCAATTTCACCTACTCCTTGCGCTAAGAAGGAAAGGTCATTTTCTCTTGTAAATACGCCGGGTGATACGATTCTTTCTGCCATTTTATTTTTCGAATTTGTATTTTAAGTTTGTAATTAAGAAAGTCCTATATAATTACTTATATAAATATAAAGAAAATGTCCAAAACACAAATTTGTTTATAAATCTGCACTTTAGACATTTAAAGTTAATATTTTTAATTAAACCAATAAAGAACCACTATTAGCTTCAGCTGAACCAGATATTGGTGACCAAGGTAAATTAGCTACCTCAACATTATTAATAACGGATGTTTTTTCTTCTAATTGGTCATTTATTTTTCCAGATACATGGTCCCAATAATTAGTTACTCTATTTGAACCACTAACATATTCCTTAATCCAAGCTAATACAACTTCTTCTGTTAATTCGCTGTATGGTATAAAGTTATCAGGATTGATTTGGTCTAATGTAAATGGAGTTGCTCCAGCAAATGTGCCTTCATTTCCACTTGTATCAGTTCCTTTAACCTCCCATCTAGTACCAATTATAGCGTTATCAACACTATTATTAGTTGTTTTTTTAATTTGAGTTATTTTCCACTCGTAAGTTAATGCCATAGTATTTCTTTTTAATAAATATTTGTTTTTTGAAAATTATGATAATGTATGCGTAATTTTAGTTAATTGAAACTCCTCACACATTTTATCTGCTAAATAAGTATTACTACCACTCCATGCATTTAATACATTTGATGGTACATCCCAAATTCCACTGTTTATAATAGTATCAGGAACTGCGTCAGATTCTCTGTTAGGGTCTCTAAATCTCAATTCATATCTCAACTTACATTCATCCTTTCCCAAATCATAACTCATAATATTTGTCAAAACAACATTAATTGTTTTTCCAAATAGGTTTTTATTTTGTATTGTTGTTAGTATCATTGTATATAAATATTTAATTATAAAATTAACAATCTTCTAATTCAGATGCAGATGATATAACATTTCTTTCTTTTAAATCTTCTGCTAATTTTGCTTTCAAAAGTGGATATGCTTGTGCAAATATATCAGCTCCTTGCAAAGATGAAAAATCAGCTACTGTTTTAGAATAAGACCTACCATCGATTACTTCGGTTATAGATGCTGTCATTGGAATAGAATGCCAATGTGGTATTGCATCAACTTTTGCAAGAAACCTATCATGTATAGGAGAACCAACCCTAGAAGCTATTGATGTTTCTATTAAATTAGCTTCTTCTTCACTTTTAAATACGTTTACATACAATTCAAGAGCTCCTTTGTTTCTATCTACCACATAACGATAAATTCTTACATAAGCTTCATTTGTAACACCTTGCGATGTTCCTATTGTTGTATTAATTTTAATTGCCATAGTTATTTCCGTTTATATATATAAATATATAGTTTTTACTCAAAACTCATTTTTTCTTTTAATTCTTTTAATTCTTTTTTAGTTTCATCCAATTCAGCTTTCAATTCTTTAATAGCTTCCAATAATATTGCAGGAATACCTCTATCTCTAATTGCTAAATATCCATCATCACCAGCTCTTACTAAATCAGGAATGATATCTCCTACTTCCTGAGCTATGAAACCTATATCATGTCTTAATCTAGTTGTTTCATATTCATCAGTACCTTCTTTCCAATCATACTCAACCCCTCTCATTTTCATTACTTTCTCTAATGAATTTTGTAAAGGTTTTATATTTTCTTTTAATCTAATATCCGAAGGAGAACCATATGCAATAATATTGTTTGATGCAATAATTTGCCCATCATATCTTAATGCAATTGTTGCACCTCCACCTCTATTACCAGTGTGAATTCTCAAACCATATGAAGCTCTTAATGCTAAGTAACCATCATTCAAGTCACAAAGGTCACCATCATCCGATACCCATAAACCACCACCACCATAGTTATCAAAGTTTGAACGTAATACATATGGTACACCAACAGTAGTTGCTCCATCTGCATCCCAATACATACGAGGCCATCTAGAAGACCAACCACCTAAACGGAATACGTTATCACCATCCAATCCTAAGTTGATAGCGTAGTATCCACCTTTATGATAAGACATGAATGCACCATAGTTACTAGTAGTGTAAGCCTGTAATGTTGATGAATCCGTTGAAGTTCCGTAATATGCTCTATTGTATATGAAATAAATTCTACCATCTACAGTATCACCACCTCTAGCAATTGCCCAGCTAGAATAGTTACCACTATCCAACATACCTCTCCATCCAGTGAATGAAGACCAAGTATTTCTAAAGTACATTGTTGATACAGGTCCACTTGCTAACTGCCATCCATATCCGCAACCATATCCACAAGTATAGTGAGCTGCTTGAACCCCTACCCAATGTGAAGTTCCCGGAGGTTGGTTACCCGGATTAGACCAAGTATCAAAGAATCCACTACCCCAGTTCCAAACGTTGTTTAAATCTTCAGTACCCCATCCCATTGAACCAATCCAATAGTTACTATCTCCAGTGTAGTTATTTCTACGGAAGTTACCTTTACCAGTCAAACCGATTCTCATTTTAGAGTAATCATCAGTTCCCTGCCATCTAGTAGTTCCATTTCCATCAAAGTAGAATGATGTATCGTTTGAATCGTAGAATATAGGAGAACGTGCCGAGTTCACCATATAAGTGTATCCTCTATAAACGTTAAATGCCCCACCATCCCAATACCAAATCCAGCTATATCGGTTATCATGTACACCTACGTTGTCACCAGTTGTAGACATAAACACATGAGTCGTATCGATTGCCCAACCATACCATCCGTTTCTACCACCACCATAAGTTGATACGTTACCATAAGAAGAACCTTGTGCATCAGCTGCTCTTAAACCTCTACCATATGCTTGAAAATATAGTCCACCACCGCCATTATTTCTAAACCAACCATTGGTATATACTTCGGCAAATGTAGGACCAGCATCGGTTCTTACCGATTGGTTGATGTGACTACTCATCCAACCCAAATATCCTAACCAAAGGTCACCACTTCTATTGATATATGCTCTTTCCGCACCACTATCAGTTCTGAAAATAAAGTATCCAGATGATTGGTTTTGGAAATACATATGCGAACTATGCCATTGAATTTTATTGTATTCACCTTGCCATCCACCATGGTCTGAATACAACATATAACCCGGTTGGATATAATGATTGTTTGAGTTTACAAAATTTAATCTATTTGTACCATCCGGGTCACAATAATATCCACTATTGTTTGTATCATAGAAAATAGTTGAGTAGAAGTTACCTGCACTTCCCAAATATATATTTCCAACCCAATAATCATACATTGCTACTCTAACACCATTCAAATACATTTGATATACGTTGAAATAGAAGTTACTTCTATCAGTATAGATGTGAGCGTGTCCAGAGTTAGCCGGTCCAAATTCAATATATCCATAAGGAGTATTGTGTCTATAACCCCAACTACCTCCAGCTAAATAATATCCACCATCTCCATAATCCATTGATGATAGACGAGAACGTCCATTAGGGTCACAGAAGTATGCAGTATTTTGTTGGTCATAGAAAATAGGTGCTCTAAATGAACCAAATTCCGTTGTATTATCACTATAAGTGTATGTTCTAGCGTTACCATTATATAGTACTCTAAGTCCAGGGTTTGTACTTCCACCATCTACAGTAGTGGTGTTTATCTCTACATAACCACCTCTAATAAGAATAGAATCATCTGCATCATTTTCAGTTCTGATAACTAATCTAGAAGTTTCACCACTTGATGCATTTTGAGCGGTTTCATAGTAAATTTGTGCACCATCAGAAGGATAGTTTACACCACTTCTAAAATCAATTGTAGCCCTACCATATGTACTACTTGCTAATAATACAAGGTTTGCAGTTCCTTGTCCGTAACTACTTCTACCTGTTGCAACATTACTTGCTAAAGTTAAACCTCCTAAATTAGATGTACCATTAGGGTCTAAATAATATCCAGTATCATTTCTATCGTAAAATGCCGATGCGTATGTGTTTCCACCAATATAAACGTGTCCAGGTCCTTGCTCAAATCTTATTTTCTCATATGCCGTTCTATTACCACTAACTCTAGAAGGTACTGTGTAACTTCTCAATTGATTGGTTGAATCTTCTGCAGTTATTCCAAATGTGTTTGATGGATTATCATGATACAATCCCCATCCAGTATATGGTTCGTAATCTGCGAATATTGCTGTCCATCCTTCCGGAGTTACTTGTTGAATTGCTATTGCTGCTCCAGCTGATGAAGTACCACTTGCGTTTAATAATGTTGCTGATTTGTTATACGTTGCATGATTTACTGACCCAGCTACGAGTATTGATACACCAGTATCATTAAAATCTGCATAGTATCCAGTATTATTATAATCATAGAATATTGGTGACCTCATAGATGAGTAACCATATGAAATACTACTTGCTATAATATCACCAGTAATATACATACCACCACTAAAACCTATACGAGAATAAGTTGTACCATTATTTCTCATTGCTAAGTGATGGTCATATCCACTTCCGTATTCATAAGCCAATCCATACATATTACCGATTGGCCAGCTTTCACCGATAGTCCAAATTACTTTTGAAGCAGTACCAGTAGTGTTATAACTACCCATCATACCACCATCGTTACGGGATACTAAATAGTTTGAAAACCACATTCTACCATTTTGCTCCGTTTGATTGAAGTTATTTGTAGAAGCAGGGTCTGTGTAATATCCACTATTATTATTGTCATAATAGATAGGTGAATAAATTGCGTTTGTTGTAGTATTACCTCTATTGGTTACCGTTTGTAAAGTTTCAGAACCAGCAGTACCACTAATGCTTGTAGTTAAACTAACTTGTGGAACAACAGTTATTCTACTCAAACCAGTGTATGATACATCACCCTGAATACTCCACCCTTCTAATGGGGCATTTCCCTGGTCGTAGATACATCTTACATTGAATCTACCATAATAAATGTTATTAGATAAGTGAATACATAATTTACTACTTCCGTTTGTACCAAGTCTAATAGTACCAGGATCCCAGTTTCCTAAATTTGTAAATGATTGTTGTATAATACCATTATTATATGAATACCAAACAATTTGTAAATGAATGGGTACAGCACTACCATATGCATATCCTTCAATAATAACCGTTGGCATATTGAAAGTATTATAATCAATATTTGTAGTAATTAAGTATCCATTTGAAGGAGTACTCCCACCACCAAAATATGCAGATGTTAAACTATGATATGGAGTTGTTACTTGCTGAGTTCTTACTACGTTTAGGTTTGATGTTGATGAAGCAATATAATAAGTTGTACCACCTACATAAATTGTACCATCTGCTCTAAAGTTATATGGAGTATAAATACCATTAGTAAATGCATTAGTTTGGTTTAATCTTAAATAAGAATCGGTTGTATCTAATGCTTGCTTATTATTACCATAAAGATAATTAGTAAAGTATATATTATTTGCAATAAAGTTTTCATATGAGGTACCAGGGTTATTATAGATAGCAATTCTACCACTAGCTTCCATCATAATATTAGATGCAACTATACCACTCCAATGGAATCCCAATGCAGGTGCACCACTCATAGAACTATTAGAACCATATCCATTAGTTTCTCTTACCTGAATATGTTGTTGATATGATGTACCAGCTGTCATACTTCTGATATATGCACCTCCAGTAAAATCAAGACCTCCTTGAATTGCTATTACATTTAAGTTAGATGTACTAGCAGGATTTAAATAATATGCTGAGTTATCATAATCATAAAAAGTTGATGCATATAATCCGTTTGCATCCCAATAACCTAATACGCTTCTATTATAACGATAGAAATATAATGCTCCACCAGCTGCACCAGCTTCAGTTTTTCTGCCACCAATACCAGCATATTCTCTAATTGTTCCACCACTATCTTTTAATTGGAAATGTAAATTAGAACCAACAGAAGTTGCTGAATTATTATGGTTTGTTCTTGTTAAGTGTAATGTACCATATGTCCCATCATCACTAAAAGATGAACCACCTTTTCTTAAATCAAATGCAACAGGTGTAGAGTTTCCGGTATGCTCTAATATAGCTTCATTTGTATTACTAAAGTTTATTGCGTTTGAAGCGTTTGTTATATTAAGTGTTGCAAACGTTGGAGAATCGGTTGTACGAACATTTTGGTTCATATTATAAGCGTAAGGGTCACTTACACTATCTAATAAATATTTAAAACCAGTCCAAGAATTACCACTACTTACATCATAATTACCAAATCTAACTCCTAAACGAGTACCACCATATGTTGAAGAATATGGTGTATATAATTGTAATGAACCACCACCACCCGCATATGTTCTCATCATCATTACAGAACCATAATTTGGGAATCCTTCTGCTGATGAAACAAATGCGTTTGTTATACCTAGTCCAAATGTGTTTGGTAAAGATGATGCACTCCAACCATAGTTAGCCAATGCGTTTAGTAGGTTAGCAGAAGTTGCTGTACCAGTTAAAGGTCCAGTTATATTTGCGAATGTTACACTATCACTTGTACGAACATTCTGATTCATTAAATAAACTTCAGTCGCACCTAATCCAGTATCAATAGTTCCACTAAGAACTACATTACCTGCTACATATAAACCATCTTCTGCATACCATCTATCGTTTGCTTCTTCCCAATAAAATGCTTTTGTTGCTAAAGTACCTCTCTTAACTTCAATACCTGCGTTTTGAGTTGGTACAGTTGCTGCAGTTATATCTGCGTTAAGTGTAATAATATTATCACCTATATTAAGAGTTGTTGTATTAATATATGTTGTTGTACCACTTACAGTAAGGTCACCACTAATTGTAGCGTTACCAGTTACCGCAAGAGTTGTACCATTAAAAGTTAAATTTGCTTCAACGGTTGCGTTTGGTGCAGTTCCGTTTAATGTTATTACACCATTATCAGTTGTACCAGTTAATGAAAGTAATCCAGACGAGCCAGACGAACCTGATGTTCCCGATGTTCCACTTGTTCCAGAAGTTCCTGATGTTCCGCTTGTTCCAGAAGTTCCCGATGTGCCGCTTGTACCTGATGTTCCACGAGTTCCAGATGTGCCGCTTGTACCGCTTGTACCGGATGTACCACTACTACCACTTACTCCAGAAGTTCCTGATGTACCAGAAGTTCCTGATGTACCACTACTACCACTTACACCAGAAGTTCCCGATGTACCAGAAGTTCCTGATGTTCCACTACTTCCACTAACTCCACTAGTACCAGAAGTTCCTGATGTACCGCTTGTACCACTACTACCACTTATTCCCGATGTACCAGAAGTTCCCGATGTACCAGACGTGCCACGCGTACCAGAAGTTCCTGATGTACCAGAAGTTCCTGATGTGCCATTCGAACCACTAGCTCCAGAAGTTCCTGATGTGCCACTTGTTCCGCTTGTACCAGAAGTTCCTGATGTACCAGCACTTCCTGATGTACCAGTATCACCTGTTCTAGAAAAACTTATTGTTAATTGAGATGAGTTTGGTGGTAAAATTCCCGCTACATAAGCAACAGGTATTTTATAATAACCAGCAGCTACTGTTATAGCTGCTGTAATTCTAAATGTATTATTTACCGTGCCATTATCTCTAGATGTTAATGTTAATGTACCTCTAGCCGATGTTGTTGTACTATCATCCCAAGTATCATACCAACCAGTTTGTGTATTACCACTTTGGTCTAAGTTATCAATATATAAAAAAGTTACTGAACCTATTGTACCATTATTATATTGTACTATCCCATTACCAGGATCAGAATCAGTTATTGTTGTTGAGAAATTATATTTTGTTCCACCACCTTGTCCAGAAGTTCCCGATGTACCGCTTGTGCCAGAAGTTCCTGATGTACCACTCGTGCCACTCGTACCGCTTGTACCAGAAGTTCCCGATGAACCACCAGTACCACTAGCTCCAGAAGTTCCCGATGTGCCACTTGTACCTCTTGTACCAGAAGTTCCTGATGTACCGCTTGTGCCACTCGTACCCGATGTGCCAGAAGTTCCCGATGAACCAGCCGTACCACCACTACCAGCAGATGCGGATGAACCCGAAGTACCACTTGTGCCGCTTGTACCACTACTTCCAGATGTACCAGCAGAACCATTCGTACCACCTTGTCCTCCAGCTCCTGTAATACCACTTGTACCAGATGAACCAGAAGTTCCTGATGTTCCAGAAGTTCCTGACGTACCAGCCGAACCACCACTACCACTTACTCCGCTTGTTCCTGATGTACCTCTTGTACCAGAAGTTCCTGATGTACCATCTTGTCCAGAAGTTCCTGATGTACCAGAAGTTCCTGACGTACCAGATGACCCACTTATTCCAGAAGTTCCTGATGTGCCAGATGTTCCCGATGTACCACTTGTACCGCGTGTACCAGAAGAACCCGATGTACCATCTACTCCAGAAGTTCCTGATGTACCGCTTGTTCCAGAAGTTCCTGATGTACCTCCACTTCCAGAAGTTCCCGAAGTACCGCTTGTGCCAGAAGTTCCCGATGTACCTCTAGTTCCAGAAGTTCCCGAAGTACCGCTTGTACCACCACTTCCGCTTGTACCAGAAGTTCCTGATGTACCAGAAGTTCCTGATGTACCAGAAGTTCCCGATGTGCCGCTTGTACCTGATGTTCCACGAGTTCCAGATGTACCAGAAGTTCCTGATGTACCAGAAGTTCCGCTTGTGCCAGAAGTTCCCGATGTACCGCTTGTGCCAGAAGTTCCTGATGTACCAGACGTTCCAGAAGTTGCTGCTGCGAATCTTCTACTAATTCTTCCTGTTGTTGTATTAAGAACTAATACTTCGTTTGTTGTATTATCAGTTGGTATTGTTTCTCCACCAACAAATATTGAACCACTTACATTTAAACTACCAGTAATTTCTTGTCTATCAGTTACATTATCACCAAATTTATTAGAACCACTTGCGTAGATTATTGATGATGAAATGTATGTTGCAAATAATTCAGTTGTTGTTATCTTTCCAGCTACACTTATATCTCCTTTGAAAATACCACTACCAGTTACTATTAAAAATTTATCTATTGTAACACCAGTATTTACTACTAATCCTTTATTTGGTGAAATTTGTGCAATTGCAGAACCTGATTTTAATTTATCTAAGTCACCAATTGATGTTGCTGATATATTTGTTAATCCACTACCATCACCTTGAAATAAAGATGCGGATATAGAGCCACTAACGATAACGTTAGATTTTATTTGTATTGAATTTGTTGGAGAACCAATTAAATTTGTTTGAATACCAGAAGCACTAAAATTACCAACCACATTCACCGATTCCGATGAAAAGTTTACTATTTTACTCCCACTTACAAACAAAGAAACTAAACTTGAGCTTAGTTGATTCAAACCATTAGGATTGTTACCCAAATACTCCATTATCTAAAACTTTATGTTATTTCCAAAACTGAAACAATTACATCTGCTGAATTTGCTAACGATGATGTCACCGAAATAAAATCAGTTGCTTCTAATACTAACTTTTGTTCTCCACCAACTAATATATTTGAGCTACCAGGCATTACTAATGCATCTTTAACCAAAAAAACAGCTTTGTTAGCTGATGTATCTCTCATCATTACACTTACTGATATATTTTGTGATACAGAGTTTGCTATATTAACTCCAATAATTGTTGTTGATGTTGCTGCAGGTGTTTCATATACTTTCACACCAGTTGTTCCAACAGAACCCGTAATACTATTTTTGAATGCGTTTGCCATTTCTTTTTATTTTTTTATCCTAATGCTATTGCAAAAGCTATTGCTGAATCTAATACACTTACACCATCAACTAAATATCCACCAGCTGTCAGATTCATTGAACCCGTCATAATTATAGAACCACTAACAGATAATTTATTAGTTATATCTAAATTAGCAAATGATGCTTGTTGTACATCAATTGTACCTTTAAATGAACCAGTTAAAGAACCTGTAAATGAGCCACTTAAATTTGCGTAAGCAGATGAAGCTTGTGTAATTGAGCCAGAAAATATAGGACTGTGTATAATCATTTATATTTATATACTTTTGTTATAGGTATAAATATAAACTATTTTCCTTTTAAGGTTTCACAGGCCAAGTTATACTAAATGGATTAGTTTGAGATGTAATATCTCTTAAAGATTGTCTATATTCAGACCAAATTGCTTTTGTTTCGGACGGAATATCTGCTAATTGTGTCCAATCACATTCTGTCAATAATTCATTTCTAATTTCTCTGATAATAAACCATTGATTTTCTAATCTATAATCTATTTCACTTTGAGATGCATCGGTTTGAATCCAATTTTGATAATATACACCATTCGTTAAAACAGGAGTTCCTTCGGTAATATTTTTTGTATAATCATTTGGCATAATAGTTGGAGTAACTACATACATATCCCACTCTACAAGTGATACATCCGTTAATTCAGCTGGTAAGCTTACATTTGGAAATGCTACTCTTAATTGAGTAATACTATACGGATAGTTTATTGTTTCATCTATAATTCGTAAATGCATATTATTTAAAGTTTACAGGTATTGATGCAAAATTTGATAGTCCCGTACAATTGTTGAATGCTTCAGTTCCAGCTGGGATTGGAGTTCTATTCCACAATTCGGGTGCAGTACCAACTAAGGCATTTGTTGTAGAACTCATATTATATAAATTAGTAAATGTTGTTACATTTATATTATTTGTAAATTGTAACACATTTGTTAATGCTCTACAATTTCTAAATGTACCAGAAAAAGTTGTTACGTTTGTATTTAAATCAAATAATGTAGATGGTACTGA
>Ga0209443_1001646_pt1 | contig 13776 bp, 16 predicted proteins | sample LauGreBMM110DCMD_2_FD_187571 | JGI IMG/M metagenome (GOLD analysis project Ga0209443, IMG submission 187571) | Freshwater lake microbial communities from Lake Michigan, USA - Su13.BD.MM110.DCMD (SPAdes) (version 2) | ecosystem: Environmental > Aquatic > Freshwater > Lake | place: Lake Michigan... | reverse complement strand
TGAATATGCGGTTGGCACCATCGCAGCAGCAGGCTTAGGTGGAGTTTTACTCAAGTTATTGACGAGTCCAGAATTCCAAGCACTTATCTGGAAAATCATTCAGAGTTCATTCAGTTTTCTTTTCACAAACTAGAAGTGTCAAGAATGCCAAGCGTTGGATTAGGTGCGGGCAGGCAGCTAGTCCAACGCACGCACGGGTATGCAGTTGCAGAGTTTGCGATCGTTTTGCCCGCAATCTTGTTTGTTGCTTCAATCATTTTCACGCTCATTGGTATAACGACCACACAAATTCAGTTAGAGAGTAGTGCGGTGATGGCCGCCCGAATTATTGGACGCGGCGACCCGCTCCCAGATTCTTATCGCAATTCGCTTCCGGTAGGAACTGAAATCTTTGCTAAACCTGATGGCGACGTCGTCGAAGTAATTCTTATGACCACCAGAAACATTGGGCTACCTTTTCTATCCCATACCTTCACATTGACTGCGAAAGCTCGGGCTCGGCTAGAACCTGTCTTTGAGGAGTTTGGCTAATGCAAAGCATCAAGCCAACAGCATTAAATGATTCTGGGCAGGTGACCATTTTGCTACTTGCATTGGTGCTTGCAATTTTGTCTGCGCTACCAATTTTGGCAACAATTAGCCAGTTAGTAATTACCCAACAGCGATTGAACGCGACAGCAGATGCAAGCGCGACAGCAGGCGCGCTCGAATTGGAATTTAATCATGGCCAAGCTTGCGAGTCTGCGCGTAACTTCAAAATGAATTTCACGAGTTCGACTATGAGCTGTCAGGCATCAGAATCTTTAATCAAAGTGGAGTTAAAGTTGCCAAATACTTATTTCCCAACGAAATTTTTGTTGCCCAACTTAGTGGCCAGTGCCACAGCAGGCATTGCCCAGCCAATGGAACCCATGCCGTAGATTATTACTACAACACCAGAAGGACGCTCATGCAGATCGAACTAACACCAGATGTCGCTCGTTACGTTATTTCGGTATCAGGCGAAGTTGATCTCGCCACTTCGCCCGAGTTAGATAGCGCCATAATTGCCGCGCTTGAGTCGGGCGCGCAAGGACTTGCAGTTGATCTATCTGATGTGACATTTATGGACTCATCAGGTTTGGGCGTAATAGTTCGCGGCCTAAAACGTTGCCGAGAAGCTGATATTGAATTGGATCTAGTTATTACGAATGAACGTGTGCTTAAAGTATTTGGAATTACGGGCCTAGATCAAGTAATCCCTATCCACGATTCATTAGAAGACATTTAAGTATTCGGCTCAATCTGCCATTTTTGGCAGACCTGCAATCTGGGCTAGACTGAGCAAGCGCATTTCGGTGCGCACGCGCTCGTAGCTCAACGGATAGAGCATCTGACTACGGATCAGAAGGTTAGGGGTTCGAATCCCTTCGAGCGCGCCAGGCACAAGACATTAAATCAAGTAACGATAACTTCGATTCCTAGGTCTTTAAGTTCCGCCACGTGACGCGAATCAACTTCGTCATCCGTTACAAGTACATCCACATCGCTTAACGCGGCGATAGGAGTAAACCCCGTGCGTCCAACTTTGGAAGAATCTGCCACCACAATTTTTCGCTGTGCTCTAGAAACCATGTTTGTTCCGATGCTTGCAACAAGTTGGTGGGGAGTAGTGAGTCCACGCTCGGCCGAGAGACCGTCGCATCCGATTATTGCTACGTCGGCATTGAGTGGCGCAATCGAAGCAAGCGCCTGTGGACCGACAAAGGCCATGTAGGGCGCTAAGTAAGTACCACCGATAGCAACTAAGTGAGGATCGTCCCAGCTACTCACTTCATTAATTATGGGAAGTGAATTTGTAACAATGGTTAAAGAAATTCGTTGTGATTCACCAAGTGAAGAGGCAACCCTCGCGACAGTCGAGCCAGAATAAAAGAAAACAACACTGTCAACTGGAATCAGTTCTATCGTGGCTTTGGCTATGCGTTGTTTTCGAGCGACGTTGCGTTGAGCTCCTTTTGCGTAAAGCTTGGAGGCTTGTGCAACTCTCGGACGTGTTGCACCACCACGAACTCTGGCAATCTCACCATCGAGTTCCATAGCGGTAAGGTCTCGCCTAATTGACATTTCAGTTAATCCAAAAGATTCAGCCAGATCACGTACAGATACAAATTCCGTTTCTTCAATGATTTCAAGAATTCGTGCTCGTCTGTCCCGAGTACGTTCGTGCGGAGATGCGCTATCAGGCGTGTATTCCATACTCCGCACCCGTCTTTCTGTTCGATTCATGTTCGTTTCCTGATCACTCTATATGTAGTTAATCCCGGCCTAACACGCAATGACCTTGGAAAGACTCATGGCCGCCACAGATAACAATGTGGCGGCCATGAATTGCTCTATTTAGTAGCAGTTCTGTAATTACTATCCTGACTTGTGTTCGGAACGAATTCCTATGCGCTTGCGCTGGTATGTGACGTAAACCAATGCTGCGATTAGAAGTGAACCAAACGGAAACAGGATGCCGCCCCACTGTAGGTACCAGTGGAATGGCTCGAATGGATTGTAAATAACTTGGCGCGGCCATGCGATATTCACAATCATTGTTACGCCCCAAATAAATGCGGTTGCATTAACAATCAGACCGAATTTTCCTAGTGAGAAGTATCCACTTTCAGACTGTGACCACTTGTTACGAATGCGGGCTAATGTCAATGGACCAACAACCATAGAGTACGAAGTGAGCGCCAAAATTACAGTGCAACTAGTAACTACTAAGAAAATCTGCGGTTGCCTAATGTTTGAAATCAAGACCGCCATAGCAATTACAGCTACGACCAAAATCGGAACAACTGGCGATTCAGTCTTCTTAGAAACCTTAGAAAGCGCGCCACCAAATGGAAGTGCGTTATCTCGTGACATTGCATACATCATTCGAACCGCGCCAGTTTGATTAGCTAATGCGCAAACGAAAATTGCAATTGCAACACAGGCGAGAAGAAGGTTACCAAACGCGTTTCCAAGGACACTCTTAATTACATATGTAAGCCCAAGAGACCCGAGTTCCTGGGCTTGTAAATCACCAACAGCCATAAGGGCGGTAAGAATAAGCAAACCTCCAAGAACACCCGATGCCACTAGTGCCCTAATGATCGCCTTTGGATTTGTTTTACGAGGGTTGACGGTTTCTTCACTAACTGAACCAGCAGTGTCAAAACCCCACATAACGTAAAGGCCAATTAGAACGGAAATGAGCATGGCACCCAGGTAGCCAGAACTATGGTTTCCCCCAGTTCCGTTAGTTTCCATAACGACACTTACGCCACGTTGGGCATTTAGTCCCAAGAAGACAATCATCAAAACAACGGCAATTAATTCGATAGTGACGCCGATGTTGTTAACAATGGATACAACTTTTGTACCAGCCAAGCTGACTAATGTCGTCAAGGCAATCATGATTCCACCCAAGATGACAGCGTTAGCCGGAACGTCGTAAGTGCCAGTGCCATCGCCTACAAATTGGAATCCGGACCAGATTGACGGGAGTACGAATTGCCAAGCGAGAGCTACAGCGGCGGTAGAAACCGTCAATGCAAGAGTGAGGCTAATTCCAGCCAGCCAAGATGTCATAGGTTTAGCAATCTGCTTCGACCAGTTGTACACGGAACCTGCCAGAGGGTACTTAACTGCAAGTTCGCCAAATGAAAGCGCAAAGAGAAGCTGGCCGAATACTGCAATTACCCAAACCCACCACATCGCAGGTCCGCCATTGTTGTAGGCGAAACCAAATAATTGGAAGACGCCGGTCAAAATCGAGATAAACGCAAATCCGATTGCAAAAGTCGAGAAGGAGCCCAGACTTCGGACTAGATCCCTCTTGTACCCCAGTTTTGCGAGATCTTTGTCATCGGCAGCAATTTGCTGCTCAATGCTTAGATCTGAGGAATTTGTTTCCATTCGCTTGCTCCTTTCAAGAATTAAGCGGTCTTTCCTTCATGAAATTGGCTCCTGCCAATGCTCATATCTTGATTAAACAAGAAGCAAACAATAAAAGCAACGATTTCTGTATATTTCTTTTAGATGTTATGTTCGTTTAAACAATAACAGCGATCATCTGAACATTTCCCACTATACTGTTCAATAGGTTCTAAGGTTTCAATCTTTTGAGGAGCATTTCGTGCCCAACAGCAACTCTGCCGATGTCCTCATAATTGGGGGCGGGGTACTGGGATGTGCTGTTGCTGAGCGGTTAAGTCGCACTACGGCCAGCGTCATTCTTATTGAAGCCGAATCTGATGTAGCCGAGCATGCAAGCAAAGGGAACGCAGGTGTGGCTGTTTCCTACTATGGTGCACCAGGATCTCAGCAAACCAACTTGATCAACTTAAGTAACCCCCTATGGGAAGAAATTTCTAAAAGGCTAAATGTTCCATATCGACGCATCGGCGGACTTATGGTGGCACTCAATGAAGAGGAAGCTCATCACCTCGTAGGTACCGTTGATGAAATCCTTCAGTGCGGCGTTAACGCAAAGTTAGTTACTCCTGCAGAAGCGCTACAACTGGAACCACTTGTCACAACAAAGATTGTTCGTGGAATTTCGATGCCTGATGAAGGAATTATCGATCCAATTCGACTAACGACAGCCTATGCATCTTTAGCAGCTAAAAATGGTGTGTGCTTCCGGCTAAACGAACGAGTGCTGTCTATCGAACATAATGCTGATGGAAGTTTGATTAGAACTGATCAGGGAACTATCGAGGCTCGTTTTATCGTAAATGCGGCGGGTGTTGCCGCCGCTGAAATTAGCGCAATGTCAGGTGGAGAAAACTTCACCACATTCCCACGCAAGGGCCAATACGTTGTTCTCGATAGATCATATGCGCACAAGCTTTCACGGATCGTATTTTCAACACACTCTCCAACAACCAAAGGAAGCAATGTTGTGCCGACAACCCACGGTTCTGCATTGCTTGGACCTACTGCTAAAGATCAAATAGATCCCGATGATAAATCAACTGATACTGAAACTATTGAATGGATAATCAGTAACGCTGCAAAACTTGTACCTTCAACATGGGATGCACCTGTAATAAAGACATTTGCAGCAAATAGACCTGCAGGTGATGAAATTCATCGACTCAGGGTTGATAAGAATATTGCAAATCTTATTCACGTGACTGATCGCAGCGCTGGGGTCAGCATCTCACCGGCTGCAGGTGAGTTAACACTTGAACTACTCAGAGCTGCCGGGTTAGATGCGGAAGATTCAAAGAGTGCGATTGCCGTGCTTCCCAAAATTGGATCATTGCGCTTATCACAAAATCCTGAGGATCTTGTCAAAGACAACCCACTCTATGGACAAGTAGTTTGTGCGTGTGAGTTTGTAAGTGCTGCTGAAATTCAGGCAGCACTTGAATCCCCAATACCAGCGACTTCAATCGATGGAGTTCGCAAACGAACAGGTGCAGGATATGGAAGATGTCAGGGTTCTTTGTGCCTTGCAGGAATCTCATTCTTGACTGCAATCGCAACACAGAGCGGACCTGGCACTGTTTTACAAACGTCTCGTGGAACAGTTGGGTCATAAACAATGCGTATCACCGTTGTAGGTGCCGGCGCCAGTGGATTAGGTTGCGCAGTAGAGCTTGCTCGCGAAAACAACGTAACTGTTGTAGATCGCTTGCCGGTTCCAGGTGGCGAAACTGGTTGGCAAAATCCTGAGATTCAGGCGTTTTTTAAAACCGCTAAAGAACTAGGTGTGAGTTTTGAACTTGGAAGTATGGCCACACATTGGGATGGGACGACCCTCTTAACTGTTAGCCCGCTAGGAACTCAGAAAATTAAATCAGAATACCTCTTCTTTGCTGGAGGAATACGCCCTGCGACATCCGCCGAGATTGGTCTCACCGGCGATCGACCAGCTGGACTGTTTCCAGCAACAGTTGCACTTCACCTTTTAGAATCTGGTGTCTTGCTTTGGCGTAATGCCGTTGTTGTTGGCGACGGGCACTGGGCAAGCAAAACAATTGAAGTGATAACGAAACTAGGCGGCAAGTGCACCAGCATCGTAAGTGATGACACGGAAATGGAAGCAACATCGCGAAATATTGTTAATGCGAGCAACTTTAGAGTGCGTGGAACAACTCGAGTTGAAATATTTGAGTGCGATGTTGCAAAAAAAACTTTAAGTATCGAATGCGACGCAGTCATTCTGGCTGGACCTGCACATCCCAACAGAAACATTGATGGAGCGTTGACGGACTTTGGAACAAAGCACATATTTGTACAAAGCACAACATTGGTCTCACCAAAATCAAGATTTGAGCACGGACGTATCGAAGCTCGCATTTGGGCAGATGCACTAGGAGAGATCACATGAAAGTAAGTTCACCGATCGGAGATCTTCCATTTGAGCCCAAGCGGATTCGAATCAAGGATCGCAAAGTTCAGATAGATGGAGTTATGGGTGCATGGCCGGCAAAAGTTGTCATTGACGCTTCCGATGTCCCATCGATCCTTAAATTGCTATCTCGCCCCCTATTTTTTCTCCTAGTCATAATCGGGCTTGGAGTATTCACGTTCAACACATTTAGTTAATAAATAAGAAGCAAAAATAAAATCAAAGGAGAAGAAGATGAAAGATACTTGGCTTGAAACACGAATCAAAGTGATCACCTATGCGCGTAAATTGCAAGCAGAGCGTCTTGTCTATTCAACGGCAGGGAACATTAGTTGCCGCATTCCAGGGGAGCCTGAACTACTCGCTGTTACCCCTTCTGGTCGCCAATACGACCTTTTAGTGCCAGAAGATATCACGATCGTTAATCTCGATGGAGAGATCATTGATGGTCATCTTGCACCAACCTCCGAAGTCACTATGCATACACTGATTTCAAAGAACCGACCAGAAATCGGTGGCATTGTCCATACGCACGGTAAGGCGGTAATGACAATGGCCAATCTTGGTTGGAGGCTTCCACCAATTCTGACTGGCCTAGTAGAAGCAACTGGTGGAGATGTAGTCACTACCCCTTACTCACAGCCTGAAACCGATCAAATGTATTACTACACCGAACCGGCACTTCGTGAACGTGGCGCTACCTTCCTGGAATTTCACGGATGTGTTTCGTATGGAGCATCACTAGAAAAGGCCTTTCATACAGCTGCTGTAGTTGAAGGTGCTTGTGAAGTGTATTTAGCTGCTCGACAGTTCGGTGAAGTTAGAGAACTTCCGAAAGAGCAGGTTGCGTGGATCGCTTCCTACTGGCGTGCACAATTCCCGGGTGCACCTGAGCCACTACCTGCACCAGCGCCTTTGCCAGGTCCAAAGGATATGCGCTTGTAATGAGTGGTTACGTAATCGGGGCGGACATAGGTTCATCTTGCTTAAAGGTGGCCTTAGTCCACTCCGATCTAGGCGTGATTTCAATTGCTGAGCAAGCATATCCAATGCACCGACCACAGCCTTTTTGGGCTGAGAATGATGCAAACGATTGGTATTTCGCATTGGCGAAGGGAATTCCACAAGTTCTTCAAGCTGGTGGAGTTGCACCGGAAGAAGTGGTTGCTCTATGTCTCGTAGGACAACGGGACATTGCCGTTTTGCTAGACGAATCTGGTGAAGTACTAACACCAGTAATTCACTGGACTGATAGACGCGATCCTGATGAGACTTCTGAATTCTACGATCGCATCGGCCGCGAACAATTAATTGATAGAAGTGGAACATTACCGATCCCAGGGCTTTGGTTGCCGAATTTGGTTTGGACCAAGAGTCATCTTCCAGAAGTTTGGGCAAAGGTACGTAACTTACTGACTCCAAAAGATTTCCTTGCATACAAATTGACTGGTGACATTGGTACAGATCCGACTGGACCAACGCGCAGCATGATGAACGATTGGCGCAATGAAAGCTGGAGCGAACAAACCTGCGCAGATCTAGATATACCAGTCGAATTTCTTCCTGAGGTGAAGTATCGATCTTGGGAACCACGCGGAGTTCTAGGAAAAATTGCATTTGAAATCGGCCTTGTTCCCGGTACAACTCTGGTCGCTGGCGGAGGCGACGACCCAGCGGCTGCCTTAGGTTCTGGTGTGATTAATCCGGGGGACATAAGCATTGGTACTGGATCTTCAATGAGTTGGAGAGTTGTTGATAGTCAGCCTCGTCATGACCCGACTGGATTGATCGGGCTAATGCCACACGTTGTTCCAAATGCTTACTTGCATGAAATGGTTGCAGTCGGTACCGGCACAACACTTCGGTGGTTCCGTGAAGCATTCGGAGGTGCCTTGCCCTTTGATGAACTAATAAATCAAGCGGCGCGAATCGACATGGGAAGTGAAGGGCTGCTGTGCTACCCATTTGTAGAAGGTGCTTCTGTTCCGTATCAAGATGACAAAGCTAGAGCAACTTTTTATGGAATAGCGAGCCAACACGAAAGGCCACATTTTGTTCGCTCTGTTTTAGAAGCTATCTCCTATCAATACCCGTCACTACTTGAAGTGGTCAAGAGTCATGGGCTCCCTGTTGGCACTTTGACTATTTCCGATGGTGAGGCTCGAAGCCAAGTATGGAATCAGATAAAGGCGGACGTGCTGGGCGTATCAATTACTCCTGCGGCACGCGTAGAGGCACCTGCCTTGGGAGCTGCGATTCTTGCTGGTGTTGCGACAGGTCAATTTTCATCCTTTGAAGAATCGGTGGAGATCGTTGTAGAACTAGGCGCACCAATCATTCCCGATCCGAATTCTCACGATCTCTACACGGAATTAAGAGTTGAATGGGAACGATTAAGAAATATTGTTTATCCAGACCTTGTGAAGTGATGCAGGCCCGAAGAGGGGAAAGAAATCAAAGTCCATGAAGACCGTTAAGACTCTTGTGGTGCAACAGCTCTTTGCATCTATTTGAGTGATTTTGTGAAGTGAATTTAGGTAGCCATTCAGGTAGCCAAGTTGTTGATATTTACTGAGACAACCTGAGAATTATTTGATATATTTGTCCTATGTTTAAACCACTAGAGATAGTGGGAGACACTGCGTTCCGTACTACGGATCAGAAGGTTAGGGGTTCGAATCCCTTCGAGCGCGCAGAGTTCTAAGTTAGTCAAAGGCAGCTATTTAGTTACAAAATTTTGTAAAGCCAAGTGCCCTAAAGGTTTTATCAGTGCGAGATTTCGCTTCTTCAAGGCGCTGTTTTGTTTCGCCGAGATATTCTCCAGTAGCTAAGGCTTTGTTAACGTCGATTACTCGAATTGGACGAATATCGCGAATTAGTGTCGGAACTTCACTAACGCAAGACAACGAAAACTTTCCGTCCGAAACTTCAATAAACTCCCAGCGAGTTATCAGACCTTCAGACTTGATTGTTGTGGGTTCTCGATGCGCGGCAACGAAATTTCCATGACTATAAGCAATCCAGGTATTACCAATTTGAGTTAGCGGTTGCACGGAATGACTATGCGAGCCATCGATTAAATCTATTTGTCCAGAGTCAGCCAGTGCTTGCGCAACTGATGTCTGGAAGTCATCGGCTTTGTTTGTGTATTCTGTGCCCCAATGCAATTTAGTGATGACTATTTCCGCGCCTTGTGATCGCGCCAACTTTGCTTCCGCGATTATTGCAACTAGATCAATTAGGTTCGCGCTCCAAGTTTTATCGACGTCGCGCTCAAAGCCATTGAAGCCATATGTATAGGAAAGGATTCCTACTTTTACTATTCCGTTTTCGGTCTTCACATCCATAATCAATGGCCTACTTGCAGCTTCCTGCGAAACCGCAGTGCCAGTGTGGGGGATACCGGCAGCGTCCAAAGTTTCGATAGTTCGTTTTAAGCCCGCAAATCCTTGATCCAAACTGTGATTGGAGGCCGTGCCACACACATCAAAGCCAAGTTTGATGATGGCATCTGTTATCTGCGGTGGGACATTAAAAGTTGGATATCCCTGGTAGTCAACGCCGGGCTCTGCCAGTGGTGTTTCTAAATGACAAAGCGCGAGATCGGCAGAACTGATCACCGGCTCTAGATCTGCAAGTTGCGGGTAAAAATCTAAATTTCCATCAGTGCCATCGGCTTTGGCTTGGGCCCATAATCTTTCATGCAACAAAATGTCGCCACTGGAAACAATCGAAATAGTGCGAAGTTTTGGTTCGGGGCTAGCACTTTGAGAATTTAAAGTCGAAATTTCAGCCTGCGTGGTTTCAGCCCCATCTTGGTCGCTGATCCAAAATCCAACGCTTGCTACTAAGGCAATTACGACCACAAGAAAACTAATTCGTTTTATTAAGCGCATCATGGGACCTGACTTAACTAACTTCCAAAGTCAGACTTAGCCCGGTTAGTTTTTCTATAGCAGTAAGCAATGCATCGTAAGTGTTATTTGAAACTGTGCTTTTTACATCATGGCCATCTTGGAACTTTGAAGCGTCAGAGAAATCCAAAGTTAAAACTTGATTTTCCAGTTTTGCTAATCGTGCGTCAAAGAAAGCCAGCCAAGCAATTCGATTTGTTGCTTCGAGTTCGTCTAGAACGTCGTTCCAGATACTTTTTAACTCAAGTAGCTCCATTACTCAACGGGGGCGTGTTCGCCCGCATCTTCAAAGCCAGCTTCACGATGCGAGCCATCACAAAATGGCTTGTCCTTTGAGTGACCGCAGCGGCAAAGTGAAAAACTTTCCTTTTCAGAAATAACTGCGCCGTCAGCTCCAATCAAAGTTGCACCTTCAACTCGTAATGAGCCGTTTGCACGAATTGAAATCTTGGCTTTTTCTTCAGACATATTGGACTACTTTCCGTTGAATTGTTTTACTGGCGTTGTTATGACTCTAGAGCCAAACTGGTGGCTTACCCAGCGCTGTGCCATCAGAAGTTATTAATTTTCCATCGGGTTCGCGGCCCATTAACCATGCCGCTAGATCCTGCGGCACGCCAAAAATGTCAGTCATTCCGTTTTGATCGCCAGTCCAAGTGTGGTCGCCGGCAATCAATAATCGGAACTTAACTGCTTCTTTTCGCTTGCCACCAGTAATATTTTTTAAAGTTTTAATACTAAAATCAAAAGTCCAGTCCGTTGACTTGTAATCCAGTCCAAGATCAACCAAGTGCACTAATAGTTCACGTTCGCGAAGTGTCGTGATTCCGTGGGGATGAATTTGAGATCCGTTACCCATGACAACTTCTTGGACTAAAAGTGGACCTTCAATCAATCGATCTAGATTTTCCGCAAAGATCTTAGATTGCTCTAGAAAGTCGGCAATGATTGCTGAGCCATTTCGCTTTGCGCCAGATTCAATATCAAGTCCGCGCTGCTCGATGGACACATACATATCCTTTTGCACGCCAGTTAGCGCCCATTCGATCAGATTCGAAAGTCCGCGGGCGTTGTTTGCCAGGTGTGTAAGAACATGGCCGCGAGACCAATCCGGCAATAACGAATCAGCCATCACTTCTTCGTCACTGAGTCCGCTTGCATACTTGGCGACTAGGGCTTGGGCGTTTGCAACATCAATAACAGAAGTGATCATGGAAGCAACCGTACGGCAAAGCGCTACTTCTTATCTGACTCCGGGGCTAGTTCCACAGGTTCTGCGCTTAACGCGTCTTCGGCGAGTTCTTCACTAATTTCCTGCGGTGCGACCACCCTGGATCTGACTCGACCCACAATCCTAAACAAAGCGGCAATAACAATCATGACCCCCAGCACAGCTATTTGAGTTAAGTAGTAAGGACGGCCTTGGTCACCTAACCAACCCGCAGGTAGATAGTCGTTACCAAACCACCGATCACCAAGTCCAGGGGCAAGTAGTTGCGAAATGCCAAAAGCAACTACCAGGGTCAACCAAATAGCTACTGTGCGGTGCGCTCGGACTTGATATGGTCGCGAAACGTCAGGGAACTTATTGCGCAGTACCCAAAACGCTGGAAAAATTCCGAGATAGGTTACCAATGAAGCCGCAACCGCAAAACTAACTGAAACGCCAAAATATTTCGCGAAGTCGCCCCGATTTAATTGATAACCCAGAACCAAAATTGCGGAAGCAATAATTCCAGTGATGTTGTTGATTCGGACAGGTGTGCCGTATCGAGGATTGGTGTGACCAAGCCAACGCGGTCCGGAGCCATCAAAACAAGCCATTGCTAAATTGCGATTGGTAGACATCAACCAAGTCACCCCAGTTGAAAATATGGCCAAGATTATTAGCACTCCAGCAAATCCACCAAGGTAAACACCAGCGCCACTTAACGTGACCGTGCCATCTTCGGCAATGCCCCCACCGTAAACGGTAAATACAGTTTTCAAGGCATCGACAAAACCAGCAAGGCCATCGACTCTATTAACTGGCAAGACCAAGAGCACGGCCAAAATAGGAATGCTGTAGATGAACATGGCAAACGCTGTTGTCCGAAAAACGGCATAAGGCAAGTCGCGCTTTGCATGTCGCATTTCGGCGCTGGCCGCACTCACATTTTCTAGTCCAAGAAAAGCAAACAAAATAATGGGAATTGTCAGAATCAAGCCATCAAAGCTCAACCCGAAATCAGAAAATGCAACACCACCCATGCCGTTCACAATCCCAAACGCGATAACGGTAATTGTAAATAACGGAAGCAGGATAAGCCTGGAAAGTACGCCAAGCACGGGAACCCATTTACCTACTCGAAACGAGTAATTGTTTGCGAGAACGCAAATCCAAATAAATGCCAAAGCAAATCGATAAAAAGAAAATTGGGAGATTTGATTGCCAGCCATAAAAAAAGTTTCAGCAGCAGCGATTACCACAATGGTTAGAACCCCGCCAAGCCAAATTGGGGTCTTAATCCAACTGATGACTGAAATTATGGAACCCGCTAGCCGACCAAATGCCAAGCGAATCCACATGTAAGGACCACCTTGGAACGTAAAGGTGGAGCTTAATTCAGCGAAAACCATTGCCGCTGGAATCAAGAAAACGATAGCGAGTACTGCCATCCAAGAAATAGCTTGTGGACCGGCAGCAGCAACTAAGGCAATGGTGTCTAATCCAATGACCGAGCAGAGGGAAAAGAATAGAACTTCTTTGCGGCCAAAGTCTTTCCGGAAATTTTTTCTTTCCTCCAAATATGTTGGAGTTAGGTCAAATTGGGAAGCAGGTTCTTTTGTGCCGGTGTCATTTTCCATATGAAAAACTTAACGTGTGCAATATGCATTGCTGGCAGTAACCCGACAATAAGAAATAATTCAGTAATAATCCTGCATTTTCTGGACAGTATTTACCTGTCTGCCGAAAATCAGGCAGTCTCTTCCGTATCCACGTTAGAAGACTCGCTCACCAGACCAAGTTGCGTTTCATGCGTGGCATAGCGCGACTCGCGAACATCAACCTCAAGTTTTTCGGTGATTGGCAACTCATCAGTAAATCGACCAAGTTCCTCAACAGCCTTTGCCTTTGGCATCACTGAGCGATCAAAAGAACCAATCGCGTTGTTATAGGTATCCATGGAACGCTTGAGGTTATCGCCTACTTTGCTGAAGTGATTTATAAAAGTTATCAAGCGTCCGTAAAGATCGCCAGACTCTTTAATCATTTCTTGCGCATTGCGAACCTGGGTATCTTCTTGCCACAACATCGCGATGGTGTTGAGCGCAATCACAAGTGAAGTTGGGGAAGTCAGAACAACTTTTGCTTGCGCTGCATCTTCAATCAAATTTGGATAAACCTCAAATGCTGCCGCAAGTGAAGATTCAGTTGGGATAAACATAATTACGTAATTCAAAGATTCTTTGTCATCAACATAGTTGCGACTCGACAACGCT
>Ga0209443_1001643_pt1 | contig 13798 bp, 10 predicted proteins | sample LauGreBMM110DCMD_2_FD_187571 | JGI IMG/M metagenome (GOLD analysis project Ga0209443, IMG submission 187571) | Freshwater lake microbial communities from Lake Michigan, USA - Su13.BD.MM110.DCMD (SPAdes) (version 2) | ecosystem: Environmental > Aquatic > Freshwater > Lake | place: Lake Michigan... | reverse complement strand
ACCAAGCTTGGTCAGCGATCCGGTGCCCGAGATCACCGAGGCAAAGCTGGCGTCGCTTACTTGGCTGAAGGTCAAGGCTGCGTTATTGACGATAGCGCCTGTGCCAAAGCTGCCGGTGTTGCCGATGAGGCTGCCAGCCGAGACTGTGGTGCCGCCTGCATAGGTGTTCACGCCGCTCAACGTCAGCGCGCCTGCGCCAAGCTTGGTCAGCGATCCGGTGCCCGAGATGATACCGCCCAGCGCGAAGTCTCCGCCGCTGGTGTCGATATTCATGAGTTCCCAGTCGCCCAGAGCGCCTGACCAACCGGTGTTCAGGTTCAGCTCATCGATAAACGCGCCCGAGCCGCCATTGAGCGAGGTTACCCCCGCCAGAGATACGCCAGAGGCGATGTTCAGCGTATCGTTGCCATCGCCCAGGCCAATGCTGCCGGTCACCACTGCCCCTGCATCAATCGTGACGACCGCATTACCAACCCCGTCCACAATCGCCGCACCAGAGGTTGCCGTAACGCTTGAGGTCGACAGCAGGCGTATCGCCACTGCGCCGCCTGCATTGGACTGGGTCGAGATGCCCGCTCCGGTTCCGCCCGTCACCGCGCCAGAGACCGTTACCGACAGCGCGCCAGTGCCAGAGTTGTCGGCACGAATGCCTTGAGTTCCGCCCGTGACAGCCGCCGCCGCGATGGTGAGGTTGGTGCCGGCGCTAGAGTTGATGGCAAGAATGCCATCATAAGTGGTCCCGGTCACGGCCCCGGTCGTGGTCACCGACAGCGCGCCTCCAAGGCCATTTGCATTAATGCCTCGAGTGCTACCCGTGACAGCAGCGGATGAGGATATAGTTAGGTTGGTGCCAAAGTAACTGTGGAAGGCGTTAATACCATCACCGCCTGTTCCGGTCACGGCCCCGGTCGTGGTCACCGAAATCGCGCCTCCAAGGCCCTTTGCAATAATGCCGGCCAAACCGCCCGAGACCGCAGCTGTGGAAATGGTGACGCTGGTGCCAATGGCAAAAATGCCAGTACCACTTGTTCCGGTCACGGCCCCGGTCGTGGTCACCGACAGCGCGGCGCCGCCACTGATGGCATTAATGCCTTGCGTTGCGCCCGTGACAGCCGCCGCCACGATGGTGAGGTTGGTGCCGTTGCCTTGGGCATTAATGCCATCAGAAGTGGTCCCGGTAACGGTGCCGCTCGCAGTCACCGACAGCGAGCCGGTGCCATAGTTGCGGGCATCAATGCCTTTAGTGCCCGTGACAGCCGCCGCCACGATGGTGAGGTTGGTGCCGGCGCCGGCATTTAGGGTGCCAAAAGGCCTAGGGATTGTGGCATAAATGCCGCGACCACTAGTCCCGCTCACGGCCCCGGTCGTGGTCACCGACAGCGCGCCTGTGCCACTGTTGCGGGCATAAATGCCGTCAGTGGCGCCCGAGACCGCTGCTGCGGAGATGGTGAGGTCGGTACCGGCGGTCCCTAAGTTTTGGGCATAAATACCGCGACCGTTCGTCCCGGTCACGGTCCCGCTCGCGGTGATCGACAGCGCGCCGGTGCCATAGTTGCGGGATAAAATGCCGTTAGCGCGGCCAGAGACCGAGGCCGCAGAAATGGTGAGGGCGCCGGCGGTGCTTGTGTTGAAGGCTAAAATGCCATGTCTTGTTGTTCCGCTCACGGCCCCCGTCGCCGTCACGGTCAGCGCGCCAGTGCCAGAGTTGTCGGCACGAATGCCGTCAAGGTTGCCCGAGACCGCTGCTGCGGAGATGGTGAGGTTGGTGCCGGTGCTGCTATTGAAGGCAGCAATACCGAGACCGTACGTCCCGGTCCCGGTCACGGTCCCGGTCGTGGTCACCGACAGCGCGCCTGTGCCACTGTTGCTGGCTTCAATGCCGTCCGTGGCGCCTGTGATCGTCGAGCTGAAACTGTCGGTAAGACTTGTTCCGTTTGTGCCGTTAAGAACAAGTGCCGACCCCCCGGTGGTCGTGGTCACAACGCTGAAGGTGTTATCTGTAACGACCACTAAAGGTGTTCCGGTGAGAGTTCTGGTGGTGGTTTGCGCACCCGACAGAACTGTTTGCGCAGACGCCATTGGCGCCAGCAGCAGCCCGCCGCCCAAAGCTATTACTGCCGCAACTGCTGCCAATGAAGCACCCGAAGACAGAGCACAGATATGGGGCGACAGGCCACCCACTTGGCCCTTCCTCTTTGTCAGCCGCCCCCCGCGCAAAACAGAGTTAGCGGGAAATGATGGGACGTTACGGGGTATTAGCGCCATAAAAAACGATCCGTGCTATAAGGAATAATCACGTGCGTGCGCCAAGTCTTTATGGGTTTAACACCATACCAGATGTTGTAAATTAAAAATAATTCTCGGTTTAGAAGGGGACCGGTCTTTGCAAACAACAGCCTCGATTGCGGCAGGCGCGCGACCTAGTGTGGGGAAGCGCCGCTAGACAAGCGAAGGCGGATTTCCGACACCGATTGCCGTTCGAATGACTGACACGCAATCATGGGTATGCAGGCGCATGGCTCGACTGCCGCGACTATCAGCTAACCAGAGTGGGCCAATCGTTCCTGTACGACGTCCCGCTGGGCAAGAGAGGCATCCTCGCCCAGTTCGCCGGACAGCGGGTTCGGTTGGTGTGCACGCACAATGGATTATTTCGAACATGGGTCCGTGTTGGGCCGGTGCGGCATGGCTGTGGGTGAAATGAGCGAAAGGACGAACAATGGTTTTTGTAAAGACTGATTGGGGCGGCTTTCATGAGCCGCCGTACACCGCCGAAGAGAACTGGGAATTTGAGCAGCGGCTTCGACGGGGTGGTGACATCACCATTATCCGCCAGCGGAAACCAGACCGCCCTCCTCTACTTGCATCAAACAGGCCTGCTGATTTCATTGAAGTGGTGGGACAAGTGGTGGGACAAGGCGCATTTGTCCCAAAAATATCAGGAAATACGTTATAACTAGCGGACACCCTGTCCGCCAGATATTGCTGCCTTTCGCGCCCTTACTTCTCCGGTGTAAGCTTCGCGCCGCTTTCGATATTCTCGTTAAAGCTGGTGACGATCGAATCCACAATCATCTGGATTTCTTCCGATGCAAATTTCTCCGCTTCGGTCTGGCTTGATCCATAAGACCGCTCTGACTTTACAAGGATTTCCTTATACGCCGCGCGCTGTGTCGGACATGCCGCGTCGGTGGTTTGAATGAAAGCACTCGGGCTCGCTTTTTCGCCTACGGCAGTATTATGTACTTCAATCATACAATTGTTGAACGATTTACGCGCGTCATCCAAGGGGTCGCCATTCATAGCGGCCATGCTAAGCAGTGCAGTTGCGATGATGGTTATCATGATTCAAATCCCTGATGTTGTTAACCTTACGGTTCTTCGACCTGCGATATGCTTAGTTTACACAACCGTCATTGTGCAATCAATGCACTATGACGATTAGACCACTCCGAATTATTGCACCACCTGGCCGCCCTTAATCACGGCATCGACCGATTCCAGTTCGCGCACATCAGCCAAGGGATCTCCATCTACGGCGATGATGTCGGCAAAACGGCCAACCGCGATAGCGCCGACGTCTTTCTCACGATCAAGGGCCTGCGCCGCATTGCGGGTGGCTGCCTGAATGGCTTCCATTGATGTCATGCCATATTGCACCATGATCTTAAACTGGCCGCCAACCAAGCCATGCGGCATAACGCCGGCGTCGGAACCAAAGACCATCCGAACGCCGGCTTTGTGGGCTTTTCGGAAATTGTCGCGCTGGATTTGCGCGACTTCGCGGTCTTTGCGCAAATTATCCTCAAGCACGCCATTTTTGGCGCCTTCGGCCTGCGTATAATCCGTGTTGTATATATCCATGGAGAACCAGACCGGACGCGGCCGTGCCACAGCAAGTTTAATCCCCTCATCATCGACAAGGCTGGCATGCTCGATGGTATCAATACCGCCCCTAATTGCCGCCTTGATACCCTCTGCGCCATGCGCGTGCGCCGCAACGCGCAAGCCCCATTGATGTGCCTCATCCGCAATTACGCGGAGCTCGCGCTCGGAAAGGTGTTGTTGGCCGGGCTCAGTGTTGCGGGAGAATACCCCTCCTGTTGCGCACACCTTAATGACCTCAGCGCCATATTTACGCTGACGGCGCACTTGGTAACGCAATTCGTCTTCGCTGTCGGCGATGCCTTCTTCCTTGCCCGATTTTTCGAGGCTTGGTGGCAGGAAGGTCGAGTCACAATGCCCACCGGTCGCCCCTAAAGCATAGCCAGCGGGCACAATGCGCGGGCCCGTCGCATATCCGTTTTCTATGGCTTGTTTCAAACCAATATCATTGCGGTTGCTTGAGCCGACGTTGCGTACGGTGGTAAAACCAGCCTTCAGCATTGCCTGCGCCGATCCCACCGCCGTCATGCCCCAGAAACTGTCGGTGAATTCGAGACCGCGGTAACCGCCTATGTCAGCAGGACTATCGAGATGGACATGCATATCGACTAGGCCAGGTAAAAGGGTTTTGCCGGACATGTTAATATGCGTGACATCGCTGCCCCATTTGACGGTGCGCGCGTCAGCTATACTGGTGATGCGGCCGTCTGGGCCGACAAAAACTGCTGGAAAGTCGACGGTTTTACCCGTCAAAACGTCGATCATCTTGTCGGCGGTAATGACAGTTGTTTGCGCCTGTGCTGCGCCAGACAAAAGTGCCGCACCCGTTAACACCGCGACTCGCAAATTCCGTGGTAAATTAGCCATTAACCGCATGTTTCACGTCCCATAAATAATCAGTGCACTGTAAGATGACAAATTACCGGCGTGTAGGACAGTAAAAATTAGCGCCCCGTGTTCTAAAACTTTTGGACAGCTGGGGCTTTGCTCTGCCATTGCTCCCGGCGGAATGAAATGACCGCTGCGGCTATTAACGCAAAAGACGTTCCAAGCATCCAGCCGCCGATGACATCTGTTGGCCAATGAACATTTAGCAAAATACGGGAAAGACCCGTAAGCAAAATCATAGCCACAGCAGCCAATTGCCAAGCAGGATGGCGCGCTTGCGGAACAAGCATGATGAATAGCAAATAGACCACAGCTGCGTTGGTTGCATGGCCGCTGGGAAATGCCGGGCTGCTGATCGGATCAAGTTGCGGGACGAGAACAGGACGAACACGCGCGAAAAAGCTTTTCAGCACGTCGGACGTCATTGCGGAGGCTAAGGTCGCAACCGCCATTGCCAATGCTGCCTCCCAACCCCACCAGCGCCACAGCGCAAGAGCAAGAATACCAACGATGACATAGCGCTGAATACCGCCACCAATCCAGCTAACGCCTTGCATGGCATGGATAAGCCAATCAGGCGAAACGCCGCGTTGCATGTTTAGGGCGTGTGATAGCGCAATGTCAAAATCATGAAAACGCCCTGCTGTGACGGCAAAGCCTAATGCGATCACTGCCGCAAAGAGCAGCAAGGCAGTCACAAGCAGACGTGCGGACAAAGTCACATGTGCAACATCTTGCCATAAGCGCCCAAGACGCTTTCGTGCATCATCTCGCTTAACGTAGGATGCGGGAACACGGTGTGCATGAAGTCCGCTTCAACCAGTTCAGCGGTTTTACCGATGGTGTAGCCTTGAATAAGCTCAGTTACCTCGGCGCCGACCATATGCGCGCCAAGCAACTCTCCGGTTTTGGCGTCGAACACGGTCTTGATGAAGCCTTCAGCCTCACCCAACGCAATCGCCTTGCCATTACCCATGAACGGGAAATTGCCGACCTTGACCTCATAGCCGGCCTCTTTGGCTTTGGCTTCGGTGAGGCCGACGCTTGCGACCTGCGGATGGCAATAGGTGCAGCCGGGGATGTTTAGCGGCTCCATCGCATGCGGATGCCCGCCAGCAATGGTTTCGGCGGCAATCACGCCTTCGTGGCTTGCCTTATGCGCCAACCAAGGCGGGGCGGTAATGTCGCCAATCGCCCACAGGCCGGGCACGTTGGTGCGGCAGTTGACATCCGTTTTGAGGAAACCGCGATCCATCTCTACGCCAAGTGCTTCTAACCCGATATTCTCGGTATTGGGGACAATGCCAATGGCGACAATGCAATGCGTGAACTCAGATGCCACGACTTTGCCATCCTTGCCCTTGATCGATGCCGATACGCCAGTAGCAGTCGCCTTCAGGCTTTCGACACCCGCCCCGGTCATGATGGTCATGCCTTGTTTGGTCAGCGCCTTTTCAAGGAAGGCCGAGACATCAGCATCCTCTACCGGCACGATGCGGTCGAGCATTTCAACCACAGTGACATCTGCCCCCATATCGTTGTAAAAGCTTGCGAATTCTATACCAATCGCGCCGGAACCAATAACAAGCAATTTCTTTGGTATCTCGGGCGGCACCATCGCGTGGCGATAGGTCCAGATGCGCTCTCCGTCTGCAGGCGCAAACGGCAAATCGCGGGCGCGTGCGCCGGTGGCGATGATGATATTCTTCGCGGTCAGCTCCTCGGTCTTACCGTCTTTGGTGACCGAGAGTGTGTTCGCCGCGAGTAACTTTCCATCGCCTATTTGGACGGTGATCTTGTTCTTTTTCATCAGATGCGTGACGCCCTGATTTAGCTGCTTGGCAACGCCACGCGACCGCTTCACCACCGCGTCGATATCCGCGCTGATATTGGCCGCCGTCAGCCCATAATCCCCCGCATGCTGCATATAATGATAGATCTCCGCCGACCGCAACAGTGCCTTGGTCGGAATGCAGCCCCAGTTGAGGCAAATCCCGCCGAGATTTTCACGTTCGACAATCGCGACTTTTAACCCAAGCTGCGCCGCACGAATTGCGGCAACATAGCCACCGGGGCCCGAGCCGAGGACGATGAGATCATAGTTAGACATTTTACGCCACCAGGCCCAAGGGCTTCTCTACAAGTTCCTTGAACACCTTCATAAACATCGCGCCGTCTGCGCCGTCGATGGCGCGGTGGTCAAACGAACCGGTTGCGCTCATGACCGTCGCGATGGCGAGCGCGTCATCGACGATATAGGGGCGCTTTTCCCCTGCCCCAACGGCGAGGATCATACCCTGTGGCGGGTTGATCACGGCGTCGAATTGCTTGATGCCCATCATGCCCATGTTGGAAATAGATGCGGTGCCGCCCTGATATTCATGCGGCTGCAATTTGCCTTCCTTGGCGCGGGCAGCAAGTTCGCCGACTTCGGTCGAGATTTTGGACAGCGATTTATTCGCAGCGTCCGTAATGATTGGCGTTATAAGGCCAGTGGGCACCGAGACAGCCACGCTGATGTCAGCGCGCGCATATTGCAGCATAATGTCACCGGCGAAGCTGACATTGCACTTCGGCACCTGAACCAGTGCCAACGCCAGTGCCTTGATCAGCATATCATTCACCGACAGCTTGATATCGCGCGCCTCCAATGACGCATTGAGCTCAGTGCGCAGCTTAAGCAGCGCATCAAGGCGCACATCGACGGTCAGATAGATATGCGGCACCTGTTGCTTGGACTCGGTCAGGCGGCGCGCAATAGTTTTGCGCATATTGCTGAGCTTGATGACCTCGTGCGGGATGTCGGTGTTCATACCCGCTGTGGGCGCCGGAGACAGCGCAGCGGCCGCCGCAGGGGAGGAATGTGCCACCGTTACTGTCGGTGTGTTTCTCGCTGCCGCCTCAACGTCTTCCTTAACGATGCGGCCATTGGGGCCGCTGCCGGTTACGCGGCTTAGGTCAACGCCCTTTTCTGCGGCGATGCGTTTCGCAAGGGGGCTTGCTTTGATACGTTCGTCATCGGAGGATTGTTTCTGCACATCAGCTTTTGATATTGTTATCGGCGTCTCAATCGACTTTGACACGACCTGCACTGTTTTTGAAGCTTCGGGTAACGCAGCTGCCGGTGCGGTTGATTTCGGCGCAGCTGTTGCGTCCTCATCCTCACCCTGAATCATTGCGATTACCGTGCCAACCTTCACGCCGTCGGTTCCTGCCGCCACGAGCAGTTTTGTGACGATCCCGTCATCAATCGCCTCGAACTCCATAGTCGCCTTGTCGGTCTCGATCTCTGCCAATAAATCGCCTGAAGAAACGCTATCGCCCTCCTTCACAAGCCACCGCGACAATGTGCCTTCTTCCATAGTAGGAGAAAGCGCGGGCATTTTGAGTTCGATGGGCATTGGGTAATGGCCTTTTTTGGACTTCGTTGATAACCCCGAATAGCCAAGCTTTCCCAAGCGTCAAGCGTGATAAGGTTGCCAATCATGCAATTTTCGCGCAGTCTGTATAAAATCACAAATAGCTGGCAACAAAGCTGGTGCCGAGGGAATGCATGCGGACATATCTGGTGGTCATCGACGAAACCGAAGAAGCGCGCCTTGCACTGCGTTTTGCGTCACGTCGTGCTGCCAAAACCGGAGGTGAAGTGCATATCTTAGCCCTCGTTGAGCAGGCTGATTTTGTCGCATGGGGCGGCGTTCAGGCAACCATGGAAGAAGATGCCCGCGACCGGGCAGAGCAGCTTGTGACGGCTGCGGCGGGTTCAATCTTCGACGAAATGGGCGTTCGCCCTGCCATCACTGTTAAACCCGGCGAAGCAATCGACGTGGTAAAGGTCATGCTCGAGGAGCATCCGGGCATCGCGGCGCTTGTGCTGGGCGCTGCCGCCCAAGGCGCGCCGGGGCCGCTGATAGCGCACTTTACCGGCGTCAATGCCGGGACACTGCCCTGCCCAGTCATGGTGATCCCGGGATCACTCAGCGACGCACAACTGGATGATTTGAGTTAGTTGTCACTATGGCGCAACGCGGCGTCGGAGATTAGCGCTTTTTCCCCTGATGCCTGATGTTGCCCGGACGCCCGCGCTTTCCTGCATCATATTTTCCGGTCTTTGGATTACCCTTATGCTTAAAACGGTCAGGTGAATAGCTGCCACCTTCTGGCAACTCAAAACGCAGAGACCCTGAAATCGGGTTTGCCTCCGCCAGCCGCAGTTCCAGCCGCATTCCTGGGCGATATTCCTGCCGCGTTTTTTCACCGATTAGTGTTTGGCTTGCCTCGTCATAATTGAAATAGTCCTTGCCCAAGGTTGAAACCGGAACCAAGCCATCGCCGCCAACCCCTTCAACTGTCACGAAAAATCCAAAGTTTTGTACACCTGTAATACGCGCTTGAATAATTTGTCCGACCTGCGCGGAGAGATACGCCGCGATGTAGCGGTCGGTCGTCTCACGCTCGGCTTCCATCGCGCGGCGTTCGGTGCGGCTAATGGCTTCAGCAGTTGCCGCAAGCTTCGTAATGGCTGCCTCGGTGAGGCCAGTCGTTGGCTTGACATCCTTCAACTTGGGTTTGGGCATCTCAAGTCCATAAGAACTCACCAGCGCCCTGTGCACGATAAGGTCGGCATAACGACGGATTGGGGAAGTAAAATGTGCGTAACTTCCAAGCGACAGGCCAAAGTGGCCAACATTATTGGGGCCATAATAAGCCTGCGTCTGACTGCGAAGCACCGCCTCCATGATCTGCGGGCGGACCTCTTCGTCGACGATTTTCTCTAGAATTGCGTTGAATGTCTCTGGTTTAACCACTTGGCCCAATGCGAAGTCGATTTCAAAGGTCTTGAGATATTCCTTGAGTGCAGCAAGCTTTTCGCGGCTTGGCGGTTCATGGGCGCGGTAAATTAAGGATGATTTTTTGGCTTCTAACGCCTTGGCAGCCGCAACATTTGCAGCAATCATGAAATCTTCCACCAAGCGATGGGCCTCAAGCTGCTCGCGCACGGCCACGCCAGTGACACGGCCCTGTTCGTCCAGCGTAATTCGCTTCTCGGGTAAGTTAAGCTCCAATGGCCCGCGCTTATCCCGCGCCTTGGCGAGAAGCTGCCAGCAGGCCCAAAGCGGCTTAAGCGCCGTTTCGAGCAACGGGTTTTCCATTTGTCCATCAATTGCAGCTTGCGCGTCGGGATACGGGATATTGGCAGCAATTCGCGCGACCGCTCGGGTAAAGCGCCATGACGTAACTTGGCCTGACTTGCCAATGGACAAGTGACAGGCAAGTACCGCCCGGTCCTCCCCTGCCCGCAAAGAACATTTGTCTGATGACAAAGCATGGGGAAGCATGGCCACGACCAAGTCGGGGAAATATACGCTGTTCCCGCGCTTTGATGCCTCATGGTCAAGCGCGCTGCCGGGACGGACATAATAGCTTACGTCGGCAATCGCGACGATCGCGTCAAAGCCGCCGGTGTCGGCGTTGGCGGTAGCCCAAATGGCATCGTCAAAGTCGCGAGCATCGCGCGGATCGATAGCGATTATGGGTAAATGGCGCAGGTCTTCGCGATGGTCATTGGTAACGGGCAATTCCCGCACGCGTTCTGCCTCGCGTTCAGTCGCCTCCGGCATTTCCAAAGGAATGCCATATTTGTGAATGGCGATAAGGCTGAAGCTTTTGGGTGCAAATGGGTCGCCAAGTACTTGCGTGACCCGCGCAGATTTTTTGTGCGCGTTGCCCGTCAATTCCGCCAATACGAGTTCGCCAGCCTTCGCATCACCAACATCCCCGATTTGGGTGTCAAAGCGCGCCTTTTTGTCGACCGACTTTAACCAGTAGCGGCCGTTTTCTCCGCCCTCGACCACGCCCAATATTTGCTCGCTGCCCTTCGCAAGCTTTTTCATGATATGCGCAACCAAGCCATTGCCGCGTTCTTCTGTGCGTGCCAATATTCGCTCGCCGATGCCCAAGGCCCCGCGCTTACCTTTGGCTTCAATCACGCGAATTTTAGGTAGTGGAATGCCTTCGGCTTCCCAATGTTCGGGAACAGCAACCGCCTGGTCACCGTCAATCGCAACAATTTTTAGCACTGTAACCTTCGGAACGCCGCCCATTTTGTGAAAAGCGCGGCCCGGGGCCATGTCGATCAGCCCTTCATCGGTCATGTCCTTCAACAACGCCTTAAGCGTAATTTTCTCATTGCCGCGTAGACCAAACTCACGTGCAATCTCGCGCTTGCCCGCAGGCTCCTTCGACGTCTTGATAAATTCCAATATCTGATCGCGGGTGGGAAGTCCCTCAAATTGCGCGTATTTGGTCATGTGCTAATAGGTCCGCCCTATCAATATCCGCTCCACCGCGGGCGCGCCTGTAAAGAAGCAAGCGCCGTCCGCAGGCACCGCGTCTACTGGACTGTTGCGCATGGTCAGCTTTAGCGCTTTGAGCTGCGCGACAATCTTGTCGAGATCAGCGCCGCTTGGACGTGCCCATTGCACTTCAACCCAGCCAGCAAATTTGGCTTCATCGCCGGCAAAATGCTGGGCAAGGTCAGTTACGTCGCGGCGAATACTGGCTTCGAGACGTTCTTTTGCTTGTGCGTATAAGGTGCCTTGGATGTCTTCCAGCATCGCGGCTGCTGAGGCCATAAATGCATCGCGCGGGGTAAATGCCGTCGCAAGCTTGTCATCCTCCTTGTAAAGTTGGTCACGGCGAATGACGGCGGCTTTGGCCTCACTCATGTCGCGTGGGCCGACTTCGACAATAATTGGGGCGCCTTTCTTTACCCAAGCCCAGCGTTTGTTTGACGCCTTTGCAGCCTTGGTGTCGAGCAGCACGCGCAGCGGCTCGCCGAACGCGCTGAGGGCAAGCAATTCGGAGCGTAAGCTGCGGCAATATTCCAAGACAGCTTCGTCTTCGTCATTGTCGCGCAGCATAGGAATGATCACAATTTGGTGCGGCGCAATTTGTGGCGGGCAACGCAAGCCATCATCATCGCCATGTGTCATGATCACGCCGCCGATCATGCGCGTGGAAACGCCCCAGCTGGTGGTATGGGCGAACTGCTGATTGCCCTCTTTGTCCTGATATTTGATGCCCGAAGCTTCGGCAAAGCCCGTACCGAGATAATGCGAGGTTCCGGCCTGAAGTGCTTTGCCATCCTGCATCATCGCTTCGATGCTGTAGGTTGCTACTGCACCCGGAAAACGCTCATTCTCAGGCTTCTCGCCAGCCACAACTGGCATCGCCAGCGGACCTTCAGCAAAGGCACGGTACATTTCGAGCGCGCGCATCGTTTCCTGCATGGCATCCGCGCGGTCGGCATGCGCCGTATGCCCTTCCTGCCATAAAAACTCGCTGGTGCGCAGGAACATACGCGTGCGCATTTCCCAGCGGACGACATTGGCCCATTGGTTCACCATCAAAGGCAAATCACGCCAACTTTGCACCCAGCGGCTCATGGCTGCGCCAATTACCGTTTCCGATGTTGGGCGAACCACAAGTGGCTCTTCCAGTTTTGATCCCGGGTCGGGGATAAGCTTGCCATTGCCGTCGCTGATAAGGCGATGGTGCGTGACCACTGCCATTTCTTTGGCAAAGCCCTCCACATGATCGGCTTCTTTTTCGAAGAAGGACAATGGAATGAACAATGGAAAGTAGCAATTTTCAACGCCAGCGGCTTTGATTTCTGCATCCATCAGCTTCTGGATGCGTTCCCACATGCCGTAACCCCAGGGCCGAATGACCATACAGCCGCGCACGCCCGATTCTTCGGCCAAATCGGCTTCAGAGATGACTTCTTGATACCAGCCCGCGAAATTTTGGGCGCGCGTAACGCTTAATGCATGTTTTATCAAAATCTTACCTGTAATTATATGTGAGGTTATAAAGCTTTGTCAGTCGCTATTTGGTCGATCTTGGCCTGTAGCGCAGCGATTTGTTGCTTAAGGTCCGCAATGCTGTCCTCGTGCTCGCTTTTCTTGCCTGTTAAATTACCCAAATTACCCAAATTAGGCATAAGCGCCTCGCGCGCTGTCCGCAAAAATTCGATGTTCTGCTTTGCGAGGTGGCCAAAAGGACCCGACGTTATGGCCGTTTCAATAACGTCCTGAACCTGTCGTTGGTTTTTGCGGAAGTTATCCATCGAGCTTTCAAGAAATTGCGGCACCATTCCCTGCATGGAATCCCCATACATAGCGATAAGCTGCTTAAGGAACCCTACTGGCAGCATCTGCTGTCCGTTATTTTCCTCATCCATAATTATCTGCGTAAGGACGCCGTGGGTTATATCTTCGTTGGATTTTGCATCAACAACCTTAAAATCAATATCCTTGCGCGTCAGTTCAGCGAGGAAATCGAGCGTGATATATTTGGACGTATGGGTATTATAAAGCCGCCGATTTGCGTACTTTTTAATGATGATTGGCCCATCACCGTTTCTGCTGGCTGCACGTGCCATAGTTGGTCCTTCCCCGAATACTCCGTCACTACTAGCACCAAGTTATAGTGCACTGCAACATTGGCGCGTAAAGACGCGCATGAGCGTAAGGTCCAAGCGCTTTTCGTAATGCTACTTCAAGAAACGCAGTTCTTGTAAAATGAACGACACAGCGATCTTACATCAAGCATCCTTAGCGACAACAGGTTCAAAGCGCTGCTTCTGCCATGTTTTCCATTTTTTTGCGCCTTAATTTTCAAAGGCTATTTTCATACCATTACCATCATTACTACTGCTCAAGTTACTGTAATATAATGATAGGTATTGCAACACGCAGTCAATTCACTGGTGTGGTTTCACGGCAACATTGTGACAAAAATTGGACTTTTTTGCTTCAAGTCATTGCACTAACGGCAATCATGCGCTTTAACTAGAAATTGGATGTTATATGAACGATAATTCAGGAATATTTCCATGAAAAAGACCAATTTTTTGATTGCTGGCTCTGCTATTAGCCTTGCACTGTTTACAGCGGCTCCGTCTTACGCGCAGGATGCTCCAGCGGCCGATGAGCCTGCAGCGGAGAGTGCAGTAGATGAA
>Ga0209443_1001640_pt1 | contig 13813 bp, 13 predicted proteins | sample LauGreBMM110DCMD_2_FD_187571 | JGI IMG/M metagenome (GOLD analysis project Ga0209443, IMG submission 187571) | Freshwater lake microbial communities from Lake Michigan, USA - Su13.BD.MM110.DCMD (SPAdes) (version 2) | ecosystem: Environmental > Aquatic > Freshwater > Lake | place: Lake Michigan... | reverse complement strand
GGGGTTCAGAATAATACATTCGTCGTCTTGGGTTTTCTTGGAATATAAATCCTCTAGTCGAATCAAAAAATCGTCGCTTAAATGAAAAACGTCGCGATATTGACGTAATATTTCATTTATTTTTACCAACATTTTCTTATCTAGTTTTCCCAATAGTTCCAGCGCTTTCGGTTCGCATTTCGCTGTGATCTTTTCTACAATCGTATAAAACACGCGCGATTTTATTTCTTGAAATACCTCCGATTTCAAAATCGGTGTTAGAAACGAAAATAAAATATTATTATAACCGGGCTTTGCGTCTTCTCCTTCGCCTTCGGTATCTTCGTTTAAATCGACCGACGTTTCATCCTCGTCGTCTTTATATCCAGAATAAATTAATAAATAATCATAGGATTCTTGTATCAAACGAAACTGTTCTGCGGCATCGTGCGCTTTGTTCTTATCCGGATGATAAACCAATGCTTTCCGCCGATATTGACGTTTCAAAGCATCAATTTCCCATTCACCGACCAATCCCAAATTTTCGCATGCCGTTTTATAATTCATAATGATGTATCTTATTTATAATATAAAAGAACATACTCTCTAAGTGATAAATGGGGCGATAATTATTATTATAGTATTTCAAAAACGTATGTGTTTTTTTTAATACATCGGAAACGTGCGAATTCGATAAATTCCCGGACTTTATAAAATATGTAATGATATGCCATAGGCACTCTACTGCATCCAAATTATACACTAAAATATCGTATATTGTATCTCGAAAATTTGTGATTATAATCTTATCTGGGTGTAGCATTTCTTCAATTATATTATCGCATATTGTATTAAATACGTCATTCGGAAATGCGCCGTCTTTTATAAGCGCAAATGATCTGAGCTCTTTTATATTTAATAAACCCGTAGTGTCGATATTTTCCATACAAGACTTGATTTGAAGCGATTCCTGACCATTGCGATTTCTTGGATTCGAAATTCTATCGCAATACGTTTTCCCATTAGAGCTACTATCCTGTTTACTAATAAACCGAGTAACGCCAACGGGACATTCACGGTCTAATACATCCGTAAACTGATTCGACGATGGTCGTTTAATGGAAACGATGCGGCAATTATTAATGATACTATTCGGAATAAAACTAATATGTTCAGTTATCAATATGAACTTTATTTGAATATTTAAATGCGGGTGATTGTATTGCTGCATATAACTATAGAAAATTTCCAGTAATTCCGTATGAACACCGTGGAAATTTTTGCATATAATAATACCGTTTTTATCGTTTTTCACGGAAATAATATCCACAATCTGAGAGAAGACTTCGTGCCATATGATCTTGGAATTACACCCCAAAAGCGCCATATCCACTTCGTAATGAACGTCGCTTATTCTATAAATATACGTCTGCTTTTCGGTTTGAAGTGTTATTTTTTTATCGTATTTTAATTCACTCGGGCTATATTTTTTAATAAGCCGCAATATCTGAGAATATTTTCCGCAGCCCGATGGACCGTATACAATCAGATTCCCAAAATGCGCGAGTCTACTAGGAATTTGCTTATGCAGATCTTTCATTTCTGGGTGCAAGTTGCATTTTTCAATTGCGTTTATGTATTCTTCATAATGAGTTTCGTAATATTTCATTTATCGTATAAGTATATTTACATATATATATTTATACGCATTTCGCAGTTTATGTTTTGCCAACACGTTATCCATCAGTTGTATTTTTCATCTGATACGAAATGGTAGATATGTTAATATTATTGGCGATAGTTAATCCTAATCCCGCCATAAAACATAATAAGAATAATAATTTGACTGGCTCTGACGTAGATAATTCTGTATAATACATATATATAATCGTTATTATTAATAACGCGACAATATTTGCCACGAATATCGATTTGAACTGCGTTAATCTGATGCGATTATCGCGTGAAATTCTTAGTTTTCCCCATCTTTCATACGATTCTTGTAATAAAAACACCGTATTTAACATTTCGCGATATTGCGCAGCTATTAACGGTAAAATGAACCAATGCAAAGGTATGGATATTTCGCGACCTATGTATTTTTTTGTAATTGCCGGGAATGTTAATAATTTATTATTTCGATTCGGATCGGTAAATATATCAAAACATAACGCCAATGTGTATATATTTTGAATAACAAATGCCGAAACCACGCCTATAATTTCTAAATTATATGAAAACATGCAGACGAAGCTGAAAATATAAAAAACAAATAAAATAATGTATTTAATAACGGGATAACTATCCATGTCTACTAATATACGATGTTATTTTTTCTTCGATAGATAATTAGTTTGTATCCATGCGACCAAGGTCTCCGAGGGGCAAGTTTCGGGAGGTTCTGTGAATTTCTTTATATTGAAAAACTCGGGGGTTTTCATTTTCGGAGTTTTATAATACACATAGGGTCCGAACTTTCCCGTTCTCACGCTCATATCTTCGTTGAGATCTCGAATATGACCTTTTGGTTTAACGTGACGTAGGGTATCCTTGGGTTGCAATAAAGGGATGACGTCTTCCAGTTCGACAAGCTCCAAGGGTTTATCTACCGTTCGAATGCTAATAGTTTGGTCATTCCATTCGACATAAGGACCGAATTTTCCAAGACGCAGCTTGACTTGAGATCCTTCGTGCGAACCCAGGTTTTCATTCGAAATCGCGATTAGATCCGATAGTTGATATCCCCCCGTCTTGGCTCTTTCTAAATCGATTGTGAGTCCTGGTTTTACGGAATAATATTGATAGCTGCGATCACCCTCTTTCTTGGATCGAATTGCCGGACCGTATTGTTGGAATACAAGTTCGTGCAAATCGTCGATCGGATATACTTCTTTTTCTTTGGCACATGCATTGGTAAGACGTTTTATATCCAAATAACACTTTGCGCATAATTGGTGCCATTCCGATTCCGCGGACTTATCAAACGTCGCTATTTTATCCAAGTCGGATTCCATGGTTTTTGTATATCCATAATCGAACAAATCTTGGAAATATTGGATCAGAAATTCCACACATAGTATGCCCAAAGGTTGGATCACTAGTTTGTTCTTCTCTTGACCAAAGACCTTCTCGACCGTCATTAGTTCCAAGGTACTAGATCTTAGTTTAAAATTATTGCATTTGAGTGAAACACCTTTTACATCGCTGCATTTTACGTAACCGCGATCTTGAATCGTATCCACCAAAGTCGCAAACGTCGACGGGCGTCCTATTCCTAAATCCTCGAGCTTCTGGATCAGACTGGCTTCCGTATAATGGGAGTGTTTATTACGCACCACGACCGAGCTCTCAATATAGTCGTATTTCAAGGGTTTATCCAAAAGGGTTCGTAAAAACATTAGCGTTGAGTTTGGATTGTCTTCTGTAGTGGGTTTATCGAATAACTTTCTCCATCCTAAAAACACGGGAATATCCAAGGTAGTTTGGTAGAAAAACTTATCAGGAGCGGTGATTTTTACTAAATAACTCGTATATTCAGCATCTGACATACAACTTTCGACGGTGTTTCGCCAAATAAGTCGATACATCGACGCCTCTTTCGATCCTTCGGGCAATGCTTTTACTGTGAGATCTGTGACGCGAATTGCCTCGTGTGGATTCGTCGCGTCGGTTTGTTCCAAGGTCCTAAGATTTCCTACATAAGATTTATCGCCAAACTCGGTTGTTACGAACCGATCGAGCTGTTCTAAAAAAACGCCGGAATATTTCACACTATCCGTGCGCATATAGGTAATAAGACCATTTTGATATAGGGTTTGACAAAATTGCATGGATTGTTTGGGCGAGCATTTCATGACATTCGATGCCACCTGCAATATTCGCGATGTATTAAATGGCTTAGGTGGTGCGGCGCGCTTTAACTTGGGTTCGTCGATCGTCAAAATATGCGTATGGGTCTTTGATTGTTCCAAGAATTTTTGCATAGACTCGGTGGCATCGAATTCGTGGTTCAAATCAAATCCTATGTTAACAAAATGACCCGTGGTCTTGTATTTTGTCTCCAATTCAGATCGCTCGATCTCTTTTGCGTTATCGTAGACGAGTCTTAGAGCAGGGGTTTGGCATCTCCCCGCTGACAAAGAATTCGACTTGGAGTGATATACTCTTTTCCATAGAAGCGGCGAAATCTTAAATCCCACAATAATATCCAAGACTTGGCGTGCATGTTGAGCGTATACTAAATTCATATTTATTCGACCGGGCTTCAAAATCGCAGCTAGGATTGCAGGTTTGGTAATCTCATTAAACACAATACGTTGAGTAGAGCACTCTTTAAGTCCGAAAACCTGGCAAATATGCCACGCAATGGCTTCGCCCTCGCGATCGTCGTCTGTAGCTAAAATCACGTTGGATTTATCGAAACATTGAATAATTTCGCGCATTTGTTTGACATGGTCGGTTTTTTCCTTTATTAACGTAAATGTAGGTTGAAATTTGCCTTTGGTATCTATGTTTTTCAAGCCATCGATTTCTCGGATATGACCCTTGGAAGCAATACATCGATATTCATCGCCCAAATATCCTTCAATCTTGGAACACTTGGACGGGGATTCGACAATAACGAGATATCTGGCGCCTATAAAATGTTGTATGGCAACAGCAGTGGCAACTTTCTTTGCATAATATTTCTTTGGAGGCATCTTATATAATAACATAAGATGCGTTTATGTGCATTATTTCAATAGTTTCGAAGTCGATATATTTTCACGGTCTAGATGCAGACGCTCTTCCACTGCCTTCATGACAGCCGATTGATTCGATTCAGCTCCACCGTTGGTCTCGATCATCATTTTAAGCCCCTCTTCATATTCATAAGTTCCCGATTTCCGATAGTTCGGATTCGAGCTCATGATTTCAACAGCTGTCTTAATGCATTCATGTTCGACTTTATTACATAGCTGTTTGATATGTTTTTGATCCTGTTCTTTGACCCAGCCATCGTTCTCTTTTACGTAAGTAGTATGTCGTTTCAAATCCGTGCAATGCATGGGTCGTTCAGTCAAATCCAGCGGTTCCAAGGCATCCATGATGATTTTCGAAACGCCCTGGCGATTTCCGTGTTTCGTCATATACATTACGTTTTCCACGCTCGCATTTATTGATTTAATGAAATCGCCAATTGATACCGCATCCTTACAATATTCGTTCAAAAACACGTTGAAATTAATATTGTTATTGGTCGTATTATTGGTGGTGGTATTGTTATTATTTGTCGTGTTGTTTGTCGTATTGTTATTAACGACGCCCTCCTTTTTTGAGCATAGTTCTTTCAATAATTCAATAATCGTATCATTGGAAATGGAAAACGGCAATACATCGGAAATCGGTTGAGATTGAGCAGTTTGAACCGAATTATCTTCGGACACAACACAGGTCTTCTTATGTCTCCATAATGACGTTCTGTTGCCAAAGGTCATGCCACAGCACTCGTAACTAGCAGCGGGGTTTTTCGATGTTACAAGTGTTACATTTCGATGTTTAGCAGTGAGTAAATGTCGCGAGTAATCTTTTTTGTTATTGGTTTTCATCTCACATTTTTCGCATATGTATTTTGGGGTTTTTTGGGGTAATTCCTGTTTCATATATTGTAACACAGAAAAACCCCTAAACGTCCGGACGCGGGGTCTCGAAAAAATTATGGTAAGGCTTTTTTCAAGGTCAAAATGTCAATATGACCAACTGACTCCAACAGCTTTTTTTCGTTTTTTTGAAATAAAATAGACCCTAACTTTTTTTTTGGACAGGAATTTCTTGTCCAGGGTCTTGTCCAAGAATGAAAAGTAGGGTCTATTTTCTCTACAAATCGCTTTTTCTAAGGCATTTATTTATCCAAGATATGCGTTTTTACCTCCAATAACTAAGAACCATAAATATAAACAGGTAATTCCGAAAAATAGTATTCTAAAAGCCGGATTGTATTTTTTGAGATAAGTTTCGTAAAACTTGGGCGCATAAAACTTGCGCATAATAAACAAATAAATAGTAAAACATAAAATAAACAAAATCCATAGATAAGATGGAGCAAAATTGTTGCGTTTGTTTACCAGATAAATCGACGAAATTGTAAACAACATATTAATGTTTATAAAAATGCTCATTGGGGTTTTGCCAAAAATGGCTTCGGAATCAGAAAGTCGATTCGCATCTTGACCTAATACATAATTCGGATTCAACATTATTTTATAAACATAGGTCACTAAACATTCGTCTTTGCATAGAAGCCACGAAATCACCAACAATAGCATATATCCCATGTAATAAAAATCATATCCCCGGGCTTTTGAAATAATGAATGCGTAAATGGCTATAAACACAGTCCATGCGCAATGTGTTAGTCCTATCGCTGTTTCTAAATTCATGGTATTGCGCCGATACATTATAAGTATATAATAACTGCGTTCAAACGATATAAACCTTTCTCCGGATATTAAACTGTACACACCGTTATTAATAAATTATGTCACCGGTTCGGATTATGGTAACGGACCGGCAATACTCATGTTGGACATTTCACGACGTAGATACGACACATGAGATCTCATTAGAATCACCGCCTAAGTTTCAAGCCGCGGACCAGAAACTATTTTCTAAGGACGTCATCGAAATATCCGAGGATGGATTAAGTGCGACCATTATCAATTCGCAAGTGCGATCTCCGCACTCTATCTACGCAGGCGTGTTACAGCTCGATTCTAATAAAACCTACGGGCGAACCGAAAACAAGAAGCGACTACTGTATAAATGTATACCGGATGATATTCATTTGCCCGCGTTTTTGGTGCCATATGACGTGAAAATCGGATTCGAAAAAAAACATAAAAATAAATACGTGGTATTTCGTTATGATCAGTGGTCAGGAAAGCATCCCCAGGGGCTACTCGTAGAGTCGCTCGGTGACGTAGATTCTCTGGGAGCGTTTTACGAGTATCAGCTTTATTGTAAGAGTCTTCACGCTTCCATTGCGGAAATCACCGCTGAAGCTAGGTCGAATCTGAATAAGAAAACGCATCAAGAATATATTTCGCAAATATGTCAAGATCCAAGGTTTTCGGTGCAAGACCGACGCCAGGACTACATTTTTACGATTGATCCACACGGGTCAATGGACTTTGACGACGGGTTCTCTCTGACTCGATTACCAGACGGAAGGCGACAGATGAGCATACATATTGCGAATGTTTCTCTTTGGTTGGACGCAATGGGTCTTTGGAAATCGTTTTCGAAGCGCGTTTCCACGATTTATTTGCCGGATAGACGTCGACCCATGCTACCCACCGTTTTATCAGATGCTTTGTGTAGTTTGCAGGAAGGACATCCTAGATTCGCGTTTACGATGGATATTATTTTGGAAGAAGACGGATCTGTTGCGAAAGATTCGATAACAGGAGAAGATAACATTAAGTTTACCAATACAATAATTAAGGTCGCGAAAAATTATAGATACGAAGAATGTTCCATGTATGATGATGTTATGTATAAAGATCTTTTTAATTTGACAAAGTTATTAGACAAAACTGCCGCGAATAGCCACGACGTCGTAGGTTTTTGGATGGTTTATATGAATAAAATGTGCGCGAAGAGGATGGTGGATTTAAAGATTGGGATATTTCGATCTGTGTTAGTAAAGTCACCCGATGTATTCAATAAATCTTTATCGGAATCGTTGACGCCGGATTGTAAACGTGTTATTCAAACCTGGCATAATACGATTGGTCAATATGTCGCATTTTCAGATAATGCGGTTTTGGATCACCAAATCATGAATGAATCATCGTATATTCATATCACGAGTCCGATTCGACGACTCGTTGACCTATTGAATCAGATGCTGTTTTTATCTCACGGAAATCCTACGTTTTTATCCAAGGACGCTGTGGAGTTTTTAAATAAATGGATGTCGAATTTGGATTATGTGAATACGTCCATGCGTTCTATTCGGAAGGTGCAAACGGATTGCGACCTACTTCATAAATGCACCGTAGATCCGGATATTATGAAAACGGTGCACGATGGAGTTATTTTTGATATGATTTCAAAAAACGATAAATCAGTTACGTTTATGGTTTATTTGGAGGACTTGAAGCTGCTATCGCGCGTCGTTTTATTACCCGGCGCCAATATCGAAAATTATACCAAAGCCAAATTCCGATTATATTTATTTGAAGACGAGGATAAGACGAAGCGAAAGATCCGATTACAGATGGTGTAAAACCAAGATAAAGACATTATGCGTATAAAACTATACACATAATGAAATGTATTTCTTTTTGTTTTTTTGTTATGTCATATCTAGCAACCGCCATAAAAAGACCAATTCCCATTTCAAGAAAAAACGTTAGTCTCCATGGAACGTTCGAATCAGTAATGTTTATGGCTTCTATACCTGAGCTTTTTCTAGAGCCCAAGAAAACCACCGTGCAACATCTAAAGAGCGTTTTGCGTCTAATTCGTCATAAGAATATTGCACCTACTCTGGCAATTAGCGTCGCTGGGGGGTGGATCGCAAACCCTAATCCCGCGTTTCTGATAAAGCCCGAGTTTCTAGCATCTTGTGCTGTAACAATCGCGATCATGTCTAGTAGTATGATTTTGAACGATATTGCCGACTACAGTATTGATTTGGTAAATAACCCGGGTCGACCTCTGGTAACTGGCGAAATTACACAAAGACGCGCTTGGATTTACGTCGCCGCGCTTTTCGCAGTATCCGAACTCCTCAGTGTTAAGTTCTTTTCCAAGACATTGCGGCAAATGGTCCATGCGGCATTATTCGCCGTTTCTATCTATACTCCTGTTCTGAAACGCATAACTTTTGTGAAAAACCTAACGTGCGCGTCTATTGTCGGATTATCGATATGGTTTGCGGGAATAGCGGCGACGAATGGAGTGATTCAACCTAGAAACGCGGAACTTCTTGGAATCGCTGCGCGGTTATTATTTATGGGATCTCTGAACAATGAGATTTTCTTGGATATGCGCGACGTCGATGGAGACCGACTCCACAATATTCCGACGATTCCGGTTTCTTATGGTATGTCATTTGCATGGGACGTGGCTGCTGCAAACCTAGTGTTTAATACAGTGACGAGTGTTATTAAACTTGGAATATTGACGAAAAGCACAACCGCCGGTTTAACTATATATGTAATATGCTTTCCATTATGGCTGCATTTGGATAACATAAAAAAATACGACTATTCGATTATTGAGATTCTGAGAGCGGCAAAACAGTCTACGATTCCGATGATGTTATCCCTGATTTATTTTTCTTTATTGGAAAAGTTTATTTAATTCCGAAATGACTTAAAGAGCGACGACAATTAAATAACAATGAAGATTTTAAAATTAGTCACGTCGCTAACTGCGGTGTCGGCTATTCGCCCAAGATTACAAAATGTCAAACCGTTATGTAAAGATTGCAGGTTTTTCATTGCAAATGACAGAGAATGCGGTAAATTCGGAGATGTAAATTTAGTGTCAGGAAGAGAAAGTTTCGAGAGTGCTCGTTCCGCGAGAAGCGATGAAACAAAGTGCGGAGAAGACGCGAAACTTTTCGAGACGAATCGTTTCAAAATAATAACAGTTCCGTATTATTTTTTCTTAGATTACTGGATGTTAACGCCTGTGGTTGGATTGTTGGGCTTTTATTTTTATCAAATAAGTAAATTTCTGAATCATTAATATTATTATATATATAATATATATATAACAATGAATTGGTTGTTTAGCATTTTTAGTTCCAAGAAATCGTGTAAAAACAAGTCTTCAAGGAAATCCTCCAAGATTTCGAAAAAAGGGACGCGTAAGAATTACAAACGCGGCGGATGAGGAGGAAATAAACGTCAGCTTATCTATTCTGGCAATTAATCATTTGATATAAATTCGTTGATCATAGGAAAAATCGTGGCAATGACCGTGGCGCAAGCCGACGCGATATCTCGATGTTCTTTCTGTGTTCCATTTCCTGAGCGCAATTTAATATAATGCACCCAAGATCTCAATGTCCCGTTCATATACATTCTTGAACGAGTCATTCCTTCAGGTAACACCGCGCGCGCTTGTTCTTTCGCAATTCCATTTTCGATAGCCCATGTGTAAGCAGCTTCCGCGTTTTCTGCGACGCGATCTTGGACAGTTTCCCAAGTCTCTTGTAGCCTAATATCCGAAGTCTCGATGCTATTCTGTCGGTTTTTCGTATCTTGTAGCCTAGCTTCTCTGAATTCGAATTCAAGATTCGCCACTGCATAACGCTGCGAAAACTCCTGAAATGAAAACGATCGATGACGCAAAATCTGTCGCGCAATATCTCGCGTAGTTTCTATTTCCAAACAAATCGATACCATTTCCAAGGGAGACCAGTGTTCGTTTTTAATGAGATACCGAATTAGGCGCTCGTTCGTATCAGCGTTAGCTTGATTTGCTGGATTCGAAACTCTGGCACAGAACGCTACAATATCTTGAAGTCCGTCGGAAATTCCGGAATCTGTAACGGACTTGGAATAACTGATTAGACGAACAGGCATATAGGAGACTATAAAAACAACCCTTTAGGTTTTTTGCGTATAAACAATAAAATTGATTTTTATCTAATATATACAAAGCAGGCAGTAAAATGAAAATGATTTGTTCGTTGTTTGCGCTTCTAGCGCTTTCTATAAATGCATACTTACGCAATTCGATAATTATAAAACAAGCTTTTGAAATGAAAACAAGGCGTAATCGATTTCCAAGAAACGCAACGGCATTTGGTCCAAGTGTTGTTTTGCAATCATTAAATGATACTCGCAATTACATAACTCTTGAATTTCCAATGATTGATCAAATATATTGGGACGACGGTGAAATAGTATGGGAATTTAGGCAGGAAGACGAAACGAATGATAATAAAACATCAGTTAGAGTAAACATAGATCCAGTGCCGATTGACCCCGTTATAAATAGACACATGTTAGTAGTGTAATATATTTTATCTTTGTATCTTAGACAAATATGAAATTAAAACGCGGAGTATTGCTAATTCTAGCAGTAATATTATTAGCATTAGTAATTTTGATATTAACAACGTATTTTTTTAAAGAAGGTTTTGAGAATGAATCCAAGATTCCGAATCGAATATGGACATATTGGGATGGAGAAATACCACCCTTTGTTCAAAAATGCATAGAATCATGGCATAAATATAACCCGAAATATCATATTGTTGTATTAAATAAACAAAATTTGAGTCGTTATTTGCCGGATGGTATGAATATATCTGAATTGAAACACGCAAATGAATCTTCAGCGCGATTTTCGGATTTTGTTAGATTATTAGTAGTTCCTCGATATGGTGGAATCTGGATGGATGCTTCTATTATATGTCAACATTCTCTTGATTGGGTTCATAATATTCATAAAGAAACTGGATGCGAGTTTGTGGGATATTATCGCGACGATTTCACTACTATTCCCGAGCACCAAGTTGTTGAAAGTTGGTTTTTCGCTTGTGTTCCCGAATCTAAATTCGTCCAAGATTGGCGCGATGAATTCTTGAAAATAAATAACTACGACAGCGTCGATGATTACGTGAATGACCTTGAGCGCAACGGAATTCAGATGCAAAATGTTCCAGAGGAAAGACTTAACTATTTGGCAGTGTATTTATCAGCGCAAGCAATTATGCAAAAAAACGGAGACCAATATAAGTTGCAACTCATTAAATCAGACGACAGTGCACTGAAACACTGGATCGATAGAGGATTTCATTCTGATTTGGCAGCACAAGATTTAGTCAAAAAAAATAGCGAACATAGAGATCAACCTTTGATTAAAATAGTAGGAGTAGTTCGCGACGAGTTATTGAATTTTGGATCCGATTGGAATATTTTATTTTAGATATCGTCGAACGCTACAATTTCTTCTCCGATTCGGTAAAGCTGGTTTGACGAAGCGTCCATCGGATCGGAATATTCAATCTCGACGTCATTTGTGAAAACCAATTCCTCGACTTCGGGTTGTTTTACTTGGTTCGAAGACATTTTGGATGAGACATGTCGATCAAGACCAGTCAAATCAACCGCCGGATTGGAGCGCATTTGTCTTACGTCCTCGGCGTCGTATATTTCCAATAGGTCGCAGTTTTTTTGTTCGGATTCCCAGTCTCGAATGCCAACGAGAATAATCGATGACGGCGCGACCATATTATTTTTTTTGTTTCTGCTGCGGAATTTTCCTCGAATATGACACATCAGACTAGCACCGGAATCTGTTATTACGTAACACATGCCGTTCCCCAGCATTTTAGAAACGTAAGCGTATTGTTCTAGTGCATTCTCGGATAATCTGAGTCTATTTGACTTGCCAGACGAAACGAGTTTTCTGGCTTGACTTTTATGTCCACTTCCTCCGGTTGTGTTCTTTACCATTTTCGCAATTGGTTGGTTTTTTGCATTTAGCATTGTTGACGAATTGTAATCAATTTTATTTTGTAGATACATGTTATATGAAATTGACGATTGTGATAATATTAATAATATTTTTTTTATGCCTAATGATTTCGCATATATTTTGGAAGAGAGAAGGATTTTGGAGCATAACTCCTGATAATAATAAAAACATACCAGATGATTTTGCCACTTCATATACAGCTATAGCCGTGGAATCCAATTTAAGATCTGCTTATTCTAATGTCGATGAATTTGCTAAGGTTTGTGCAAATAAGATACCGTTGACAGCAACTTATGACACTATGGTTATAACTGAAAATCCTAGTGACAATAAATATTTATGTTATGTTACAAACATGATGGATTCAGAAGAATCAGAGTCACAGCCAGCATCGCCGCCACCAGCATCGCCACCACCACCGCCACCAGCATCGCCACCACCAGAGTCGCCACCACCAGAGTCGCCACCACCAGCATCGCCACCACCAGCATCGCCACCACCAGCATCGCCAACTCCACCCCCCCCAACGTCAATAAAGGAAGTAACGGGTTTGATTTTAAAAAGTAATTTCAGATTTAACAAAGATGGAACAAACACTCAATATAAAAGTGCAAAAACGGAGGCAGGTGGCAAAGACGTTATGTGGGAATATGCAGGAAATGAAAGGTGGAATTTTTACGTTCCAGACAATTTTGAAAATAATTCGAAAGGAACATTAATATGTAATAGCAACAATCAATGTATAACAGCTCGCCGATCTAAAGAGAATTTAGATGAAAGTTTAAAATTAAGACCAAAACCAGAAACAGGAGATCAGGATAATAGTTGGCAATTTAAAAAATATGGTTCAAATAATTATACAATATGCACAAACGTAAAACTAGACAATGATGCCAAAGAAACTAATTTGTGTTTAATGCCGTTTATTTATACTAATAAAAGAGGGAAAAATCGATTGGATATCTTAAAAGCTCAATTTGGATATGAACCAACATCGGGACAACTCCCGCCTAGTGAATTTTTATGGGAAATAGACGGAATACCGGACAATTTTGAGGCTATGGAAATAGCAATGACCCCCAATTTGTTTGATAAGCTTAAAAATCCCCCACGGGATACGAGAAACCTTGGCGACTTTAAAAATGCACAATCTGTAGCTCAGGGGTGGTTCCCGGGAATGTCAGGAATACCAAAAATCCCAGGAATCCCAGGAATCCCAGGGGTCTGATAGGAAAGAAGAGAAAACCCACCCAGTGCTCTAAAAGAAAAAAAAACAAAGTGACAATAAATACAAGTTTTTTTTTGAAAGGGATTAAGTTTAGATTTGTCTGACGAAAGCATGGGAGGA
>Ga0209443_1001637_pt1 | contig 13831 bp, 14 predicted proteins | sample LauGreBMM110DCMD_2_FD_187571 | JGI IMG/M metagenome (GOLD analysis project Ga0209443, IMG submission 187571) | Freshwater lake microbial communities from Lake Michigan, USA - Su13.BD.MM110.DCMD (SPAdes) (version 2) | ecosystem: Environmental > Aquatic > Freshwater > Lake | place: Lake Michigan... | reverse complement strand
ACATGGTATAATATTGTTTTTTATTTCCGCCATTAATAGAGCGCCGTCCCATCAAAGGTAAAATCATATCCCCGCGTCCATTTCGCGTTAAAATGCCAATCTGCGAGTAATTGGAAGCAAACCCACGCGTTGGGACGTTAATCGGTAAACCTGCCGTCGCGTATGTGGGATCCATTTTGACCGGAGGAGCGTATGGATCTAATAACGGGTCTTGAATTCTCGTCGAAACAGGTGCTAAAGAAGGGACTGCAATCGGCGCCTGTTGTATAATAACCGAAGGCATAGTTGGTTGATATTGTTGTGCGTATATTGAATCATGGTGAGAATTCATCACTTTGGCAAAATAAGCATAATATAAATACGCCAAAACCATTACGACAACAAATAATAAAAATAACGTCATATTTTCAATACAAATAACTCCGGGTATGCATTTTTTCCCCATGTCTTTATAATAAGCGGAGAAATTAGCGTGGAAAATTGAAAGTTGGATCACTGCACGAATATGTATTACAAAACCAATAATCATGGCAAAACGCGGGGCAGGATGCTCAGTCGAGGGTAAAAAATATGAATTATTGATTTATGATATTGCGAAGCGGTGTGTATCCAAGATCACAGGAAAATCATTCAATACGCAGTCGGAGGAAGAGCTCGGTGGGTCTAGTGCAGAAAACGATATTGTATGTAATTGGAGTTCGGAACGCGACGTTCCGATCGAAATAAAAAAGAAAACGCCCGATTGGATGCAATGTAGTCTAAAATACAACCAGACACTTGGATCGTGGGCAGGTGGAGTTAGAAACAAGATTCCTGAAGCGTCAAAGCTTATTTTCCAAGAGTTATTGAAAGACCGTGTATTATTTAATGGTAAGATTCCGCCTTTTATGACCAGCGATATTACCCACGAACAATGGCTCAAAATAAAGTCTGAAACCAACGATTTCAACGATATGTATTTTGATTGCCCTCAAGATACCATTGCGCGACTCTATGGAGAAAAGGGTTGTAGATATATTCAGGTTTATAGCAAAGGTTTGTATCATTTGGGACAAGATGTTTGCGAATTTGGCGTTCCGCTATTTGAGTGCGATCAACAAATGCGTATACGGACCAAGATACACGGCACCAAAAATAAAAAGGGATTTTGTAGTTTATCGGTTACTATGGCATGTCAGCCTAAACAGATCAAGGATTTATCTGCAAGTTCATATAGTCTAGATTGTGTGGATAAACTTCCAAGCAATCTTGTTTTAGTGTAACAGAGGATTTCTAATTACCTAGGTTGGCTTTTCAACGCCATTGTATAGCTTTTTCCTTCGATTAATGCGCCTCGGTTTGGCTCGGGCTTACCATTACGCGCCCAGTCGGGCATTTTATCGATGCCCCATTGCTCTCTTCCTGTAAGAACATACCAGTTAAAAAAATTCCTGCCAGACTCTTTGTAAAATTCTCCGCTAAATTGTTGGTTTGATGCAATGAGCAACTCATTTCGCCAATTGTATCTTCCAGCTCTTCCGGTGCAATTATCAGCGTTAGCCATAGAAGCCGCAGCGGCTTGACGCAAAGCGTCAGCCTTTGTCGGATTCGTATTTAAAAGATGCTTTTGGATATCCGTTTTGGCACGCTTAATAGCTCCGAATTCTGTGCCTGGAAGCGTTGGTGCTCTAGCAGTGGTTCTTCTGCTTGTTGCGGTTTTACGCGTTTTTCTTCCTTTTCCCGATCTACTGCTTGATCGACTAGATCCGCTACTTGGGCTATAACTAGAACTTTTCGAACTCATTATATAAATAAGCTATATATTTTTCTTACATAGTATAACAATTTCCGACGATTCCTTGCTTGCGTTCATTCCGTAGCTCCAAGATGTCTCAATTATTGTGTAATCCTTATATAGATCTCGTATATAGTGGCAATTATTATAGGTCATCATCCAACCAGATTTTTTTGTAATTGCGTTAAATAAAGCCTGGTGATCAAATGATTCATGCATATCACCATTATTACCATATAATTTTGACGTCTCTAAATAATACGGCGGATCCAAGAATATAAACGTGGTTTCCGTGACGCTATCCAAGAATTCCGTGAAATCTTGGTTCTTTATGGTAATATTGGTCATGTCCAATTCCGAAATACGTTTAATAGATGATTCCGTAAACCTTTTTTTACTAGCTTCTTCGGAAAACCCACCGGATAACGTAGCACCGCTAAATGAACATCGATTAATGACGAAATATAATGTTGCCGTTTCCAGCTGCGAAAGCCCTGTGGATATGATAGTTTCGCGGAATTTGGCAAAGTCGGCTTTTGTCACCCCTTTTCCAAGAATAACTCGCAAAGCCGCGCATAATGCGGGACAATCATCTTGGACCTGTTTCCAGAATCGATATAATGGGGCGAATTTATCATTTACTATTAACGGTTTTTTGGTTATACCCTGTAAATGAAACTCGAACGATCCGCCGCCGAAGAACGGTGATGCAATTGTCTTATATTGGGTCATATCAAAGTGTTGTTCCAAGATCTCTGTTAAAGCACTGCAAGCCCGCGTTTTACCCCCTGGGTATCGTAATGGAGATTTATTTGGCGATGGCATTCTTTGTATATTAACAAGTAATATACAAAATATGATATTCAATTTTATAGCGGTTTTCCGCCATCCGTTTCGGCGACGGGAGCAGCGATAGTAGCCGCAGCCGGAGGGGTTTTGTATTCGGGCCAATCATCCCAATTGGATTTATTGTTATTCTCATCCCAAAACCAGTGCTTCCAGTGATTATCAACGCCAAATACTGTTTTTACAATAACGTTAGTTCCATTATTTATCATCGCGGTTGTGCATTTATAATATTTACTCCATTCGCCAAACGTTTTATATTGACGCCCATTTCCATCACCTATATCACCCGGACATAAATAACAACGCTTTTGCACGTCGTCTGACCAACGTGTAATACTAAACCCCATCATGCTTGTCGTTATTGAATCCAATGGGTTAATTATAACATCTTTTATAAATTCTACTATGAAATACAAATCGACTCCAAATATAGCTTTGAGTAAAAATAAGGGTATATCCACGATTATTAAATAGACAATTCCAAAAATAATATCTAAAATATAGTAAAGCGTGCATTTTCCATTAAAAAAACGGGCAAATGATACCCAAAAACAATCAAATTGTATTCCTAGGATTTTTAATCCGCGCGAGTATCCGTCGTTTAGTGTTTTGCTTCCACATTTAAAGTGAAAATCTATGCCTTCTGATAATGTATTGATTCCGTTAAAAAATTTCGCCAATTTATCAAAAACATCGGTTAATGGTTTAAATGCGTCTTTAATTGCGTCTCCAACTGGGTCATCCATGCCTTCTTTTATTTTAAGATTATGCTCTTGACGGTTACGAATAATATCTCCGATATAATATGAAAACCATGTTACCAATAATATTCCAAGAATAGCAAATTTTAATTTAGTAATAAATTCATGTTTCATATTAGATGCTACTATATATAGTATCTAATATTTTTCAATTCTTATTCATATCCATTTCTTTTATTCTGTGAAATGTTTCTTTGGCTTCTTGTAATAGAGGATTCATAGCAGAAACTCCCTCTAATAATTGATTTTGTAGTTCGAGTAGTTTTTTATACTCTCTTTTATTTTCATTTAACTGTTCCTCATCCGCGGGTTTTGGATCTTTATCGTCCTGTTTATCGTCTGTTTTATCGGATTTTTTATCGGATTTTTTATCGTCCTTTTTATCGTCCTTTTTATCGTCCTTTTTACTAATAAGATCATCCGCTTCATCCAAATCAGCGATACCTTCTTTCATTCCCTCCTCCGTGGACATTCCTTCTTTCATCGACGTGCCGTCGTGAATAACACGGATTTCAATACCCTGTCTTAATATATTTGAAACTACTAAACCTATGCATAATACAACAATCATATTCTTGCTAAAAAACGTTGTTAAAAAGGACGTCAATATGAAAATCCCGGCGTAAAGTCCGTTTCCGCTTATTGCAAACGTATACAAGTTTACCAATGAAAGAAAGAAGAATATATATAAGACGATGCGACTCTTCAATAAATCACTAAAATTAAGGGTTTTATTTATCCATTTTGTTGCCGTTTTTAATATTTTCCAAGACATGTATATTCTAACTAGAGAAAAGTTACCAGAAAAGTCTATACTGGGTCTTCGTCAGTTTGATCTTCTGGTGTCAAATAATTAGGAGGGACTTCTCCTCCGTAAATATCCAAGATTTCCTTCACGACTTCCTCGCGTTGAATATCGCTACGGTCGAATTCGAAGCTTCCAATACTCGAGGATCGTTTTCCGCGGAACTTATCCAAGAAATCCTCGAGTCCATTGAGTTCATTGGGTCGGTCATGTTGATCCAAATCTCCGGTTATTACAAGACGGCTATTTTCGCCTAAACGTGTTAGTAACATTTTCATCTGCGATATGGTAGAGTTCTGCATCTCGTCTGCTACGATCCATGCGTTTTTAAAAGTGCGCCCGCGCATATATCCAAGGGGTGCTATTTCAATGACTTTATCCTCCAATAAAGCCGTGACTTCCTTGGGAGAAATGAATTGATGTAACACGTCATAGATCGGTCTTATCCAAGGCGCCATTTTATCTTCGAGTGTTCCGGGTAAGAATCCGAGGTCTTCGTCCACCGAAACCGAAGGACGCGTGAAAATGAGTTTGTCGTAGATTCCCATCAAAAAATAACGCACACCATATTCTGTGGCGAAAAGCGTTTTGCCCGTTCCGGCGGGTCCAGTGGCGAGGATGATTTTTTTGGTTTTTGACTTTAACATCGAGTTGTATATTTCCTGGCTTCTGGTTTTGGGTCTGGTGAATTTCTGATCAAAGAGGTCGCGTTCTGCGGGTGAAAGATACTGAAAATTTTCGTATAAACTTCGCTGTTGCTTTACGTCTAAATAATTTGAATGTTCATGGGAGTATTCATACAAGATTTCTTTTTCGGTTTGTTTTTTTTGTTTTTTACCATATTTCTTTTTATTCGCGGAGCCTGTCGCGGAGCTTATCGCGGAGCTTATCGCGGAGCTTATTCCAAGATCCTTAGAATCCTCCATTTAAAATATGGATTTATAATTAAAGATACAAAATTAACTAATAGTGATAGCAATTAATTTTATTAGTTTTATACACCTGATAATAATGGCATAAAGTTATTTACTAGTCGATCGCCTTCTTCGCCTTCTTCGCCTTCTTCGCCGCCGCCGGCTTCGTCGCCACCGGCTTCTTCTCCGTCGCCCCCTTCTTAGCACCTTCCTTAAATCCAAAAATAGAACGTCTAAAGAAAAATAATCCAAGAATGACTAACACTAAAAGGATCCACCAAATTCTTTGGCGAACGATTTGAACAATCGAGTTCATTTATATACTTATTATATATAAAATCATCCAAATATAAATTTATCAATCGCCGTTCTAACGCAAAACAATCGATGGACTATAATTCCCAATAAAAAAAACCCGCCTAATGTCACCCAGATATTCCATTTGAAAACCCAAGCAAACAATAGTGCACCAATTATCGTTGCAATAACGTCTACTATAGCTATCCCAAATAATCGATACGAATGCACTCCTTCACCCGGTTTGCCGAATATGTATTTATAAGGACACAACGGGGATTTCATATATATTACAAAACCTTTATTTTCCAAGATCTAATACATTCGGATTCTGATTTAATTTCACGTAACTTCTAGTAGGCGGCGCGCCGGGTGTATTTTGACTTACTAAATATCCACCCCAGTATTTATTGTATAAGAAATCACCGAAAAATATCATTAACATTAACAATAACGCGGCACAAAAAAACCAATATGCATTATAATCGCCCATTATAATGTATAATACGATAAATTACCAGGAAATTCAAGCGCTAGCCGCGCGAATAAATTCATCAACGTTGGGATTAACTAATAAATGAATATGTCTATTAATTTTTTCGTCGGACCAATTCCACCATTGAATTTTCAAAAGCGCTTCAATTTGCGGTTTTTTGAACCGAGAACGAACGTGTTTTGCGGGATTTCCTCCGACTAAAGAATAGGGCTCTACGTTTTTCACCACATGACTATTGTTCGCAATTACCGCACCGTCTCCTATTTTCACGCCGGACATTATAGTTACATTTGCGCCTATCCAAACGTCGTTTCCAATAGTAACATCACCGTTTGTGTTTCGCGAAAGATTCTTTACATTTGGAAAGATGGATTGATGAATATACCCAAATGGATACGTCGAAACAAATGTAGTATCGTGACCTACCCCGTTTCCTAAATATATTTTCACGTTTGTTCCAATAGAACAAAAATTTCCTATGGTAAGTTTTGCGTCGGTAACATCCCAGCATATCGCGGGCGTTCCATAAGAATATTTTCCTATAGGGTTCATGATACATGGTGATAAAATATTTATTTAGAGAATAATAACATCTGCATATATCGTCACAGATTTTAGAACTTTAACAGTATTACCAGTGCGTGGAGTTAGAATGCGTATTATACTCTACCTGTGCAATGTTTAATATGTATTTATTCCAACTCACTGCATTTATCGTAATGTTACAAAAATATTAATTATTCTAGAAAAATGGTATAAAAATATCGGGTATATATTATTTAGCAATTCAGGACTATGAGCACTACTACTGTCGTAACAAAACCTGTTGACCCGCTCCTCGAGCCATCCGATGATCGTTTCGTCCTTTTTCCCATCCAGGATAATGACATTTGGACCATGTATAAGCGCCAGGTTGACTGCTTCTGGCGAGCGGAGGAAATCGATTTGTCTAAGGATTTGGGGGACTGGGCGTCTTTAAGCGCCGAAGAGCGACACTTTATATCCATGGTTTTGGCGTTTTTCGCTGCATCGGACGGTATTGTTTTGGAGAATCTAGCGGTAAGATTCATGGGCGATGTTCAGATTCCCGAGGCGCGGGCATTTTATGGCTTCCAGATTGCGATGGAGAACATACATAGCGAAATGTATAGTCTGTTGATTGATACGTATATTAAGGATTCGGAAGATAAACACAAGTTATTTCATGCGATTGATAATTTCCCGTGTATCACGAAGAAGGCGGCATGGGCGAGGAAGTGGATCGGCGATAATCGCTCGTCGTTTGCGTCGCGCCTCGTGGCGTTTGCGGCGATTGAAGGAATCTTCTTTAGCGGCTCTTTCTGCGCGATTTATTGGATCAAGAAGCGCGGACTTATGCCGGGGCTTACGTTTTCCAATGAACTTATTTCTAGGGACGAAGCGCTACATACGGAATTCGCCATTTTGCTTTATAGAAAGTTGAAGACAAAGCTTACGAAGAAGCGCGTCTTGGAAATTATCAAGGAAGCCGTCGAGATTGAAAAAGAATTCATTACGGAAGCACTTCCCTGTCGTCTTATTGGAATGAACTCGGGGTTGATGACGCAATATATTGAGTTTGTCGCCGATCGATTGATTGTTCAGCTAGGATACGATAAGGTTTATAATGCGCAAAACCCGTTTGATTTCATGGAGCTTATTAGCGTAGAGACCAAGGTCAACTTTTTCGAACGCACGAATTCGGAATATGCGTTGGCGAATAAGACTGTTGATAAGGACGTTTTTGAACTTTCCGCGGATTTTTAGAGGTGTGTTCGCGAGATTTTTACACCTTTGTGAATTGTCATTTCATCTTGGTGTGCGCAAAGCTGTAAAATGCGAAGGGAGGGGTCGTGGGGTCTGAAATCCCTGCGGGATTTTGATGACCGTAGGTTTTCAGCGAAGCTTGCGCCTGTAAAAATTGATTTCATTATGTATTATTTAATCACATAATACATAAAACAACATGCCAAATTGGTGTTTCAATCTCGCCAGATTCACGTTTCCGAATAAAGAAACCTACAATAAGTTTATACTCGCCGTCCGCGATGAATCGCTATTTGCCACTTTTGCTCCTCTCGAACTTGATTCGGATCAAACTTGGTCAATTGAAAAAGCCGTCGAAAAATGGGGAACAAAATGGGAACCGTCGGAGTGGCAAAATGTAGAACCGACGCCGCTTATCGAAGACTCGGATTATGTTCTGAGTGCAACTTTCGATACAGCATGGGCGCCGCCTATTGGATTCTACGAGTGTTTAATGAAGGAACATAATATTCACGTAGATGCTGTGTTTCATGAAGGCGGAGAGGAGGTGTTCGGGAAATGCGTTTATAATGAAACAATTAGTAAAAATACATATTTTAATTATCCCCGAAGCGAAAGTCAACTGTTCAGAGTAAGACAAGACATTGGAATCAACGGAGAACTTGACAGTTTCATGTCATGCGAATGGGATCGGCTACTGGAAATTTGGGAAGAAAAATCTGACGAAGATTCTATCTAAAATATTTGTGTTTATCAGGGAACATACTGTTCGAGGATATAGGACACCAGGGGAGAAAATAGGGGGGGTTATTTATTTGATCTACGCTTGGTTTTTCTGTTTTTGTTTCCACGGCGATGGGTTTTGTTTCCACGACGTTTCATGCTACCACGACGTCTTGTCTTTTTTCCACCCCAGGCACCATTTCCATATGCACCATTTGATGTTATATATCTCGCGCCATTATAGTTTCCCGCCAACGCATTACTCGTGCTACCTATTTGACCCATCATCCTATCATCTTTCAACCATGCTCCGTCACGCCTTACAAGAGGAGTATTTTTACGAGCAGTAACACGAGCAGTCGAAGACGCAGTGTTTCTCATGTATCCTGGTGTTGTTCGGGCGGATGGTAAGGCTTTTTGCGAAGCATGAATCTTGAAGGCGCTAGCTGGAGAAGCCGGTATTCCTTTTGGTTTTCTTTGTAAATACGCATTGTATCTCTCTTGCATTGAATCTTGCGCTGGCACAGTATCGGACACCGGATCGTACACAGGCTCGGGCTCGGGCTCAGACTCATACTCAGGCTCAGACTCATACTCATCCGAGTTTGATGCTATTGGTACATTAGTAAATGAAGGTTGTCTTCTCGTTGACATTTACTTTATATAATAATACGCATATTATATTTTACTAAATTCCATGTCCCATAATATCTTACGTTTTTACAACATTTGCGCATTATACTCAAAAAGTGGGTAATTAAAAATACATTTTATTTCGATTCTTAGAAACGAATACTCTCCATAATAAAGAAACAACTATAACCGTTATAATAAATGTATGGTGATTTACCGTTCCCTTATAGTCTGTTCTCAAATAATAGCGAAATGTTATATACAATAATACGACGATAATAGATAATATAAGCCAAGTATAGTCCATATATCATTTTGTTAGTTTTTATTTGAAGTGGTTTCAAATAAAAACAAGACCTAAATGTCAGACACTGCATAAATGTTAGACAGTACATAAATGTTAGACACTGCATAAATGTTAGCCCTCTACGAGAATTGAACTCGTGACCTCCAGTTTACAAGACTGGTGCTCTACCACTAAGCTAAAAGGGCACTTGGGGACAATAGTCCCACATATTATCAATATATCTTTATTTAAGTAATTTTTTAATTATTCACATTTATTCTAAAAAGGTTTTATAAAATTATCAAAATGGTTTAGGAGGAGGGGTCGCAGGGGAACCTAGGTTCCCTGCTATATAATTTCAGAGTCCTAGCGCTGGCGTCTGTCGCCTGAACGTATTTCGGCATCCAAAAATAGGGAATAATATGCCCTAAATCTCCAAACGCGCTCGTAAAAATACTCCTATACCACTGTTGTTCCGTAGTCTTAGGCGGATTATGTTCATATTCAATTTGCATAAAGTCGCTTCCGGTCGCTAGGCTTTCCGCGTGCTCCTGCAGAATCTCATACAAAGATCTTGTATTATGGCTGACACCGTCACTGAACGCCTCCTTTCGACGCCAAATCACTTCCGGAGGTAATATCGGTCTGTCTGATGAATCTCTAAAATATTCACCTGAAAATGCGGACCTAAGCAAGAATTTTTCTTTCTGTCCAGTCTTTGGATGGTATCGTAAGGATGGATGAATCGATAAATAATACTGAACTAAAGAACGATCCAAGAACGGAGTTCGTGGTTCCAAACCGTGACTCGAAATACAACGATCAGACCGTAGAACATCGAAATAATGGATGTCCTTTAGTAGCCTCCGTGATTCGCGATCAAACTCGATTTCGTCGGGGCATGCGTGCATATACAAATACCCACCACAGAGCTCATCCGAACCATCGCCATTGAAAATCACCTTAGCTTCGCTATGTTCTGCTATATACTTTCCAAGAAGCCAATTTCCCAGACTTGCGCGAACCGTCGTCGTATCATAAGATTCGATGGCTTTAATGACATGCGGAACGGCGTCGATAAAATCTTGTTCTACCACCAAGATCTCTGTATGTTTCGTTCCAAGGTAATCCGCGACTAACTTTGCGAATTTCAAATCTTCCGACCCTTGGAGACCAATGGAATAAGTTTCGATTTGCGGCAAATCATGTATGCGATGGTATTCGGAAACCAGAGCGGTGATTAGACTACTATCTAGTCCTCCGGATAATAAGCACGCAATGGGTCGATCGGTTGTGCAACATCGCTTGAACACCGCAGCCATTAGATAGCCCTGAAGCTCTTCAACGGATTGTTTCAATCCCATAGCCGGAGTTGAATTCATAGAGATATTGCTATTAAAACCAGTAGAATGATATTTTACCATATTGGAAAAACTCCAACTAGTCAAGGCTTTCCAAGGTAGGTCAAATTCAGCATAATGTCCCGGTAAAAACGGTTCAATGTTATAATTCGGCGTCACTGATAAACCCAAATCGCGAAATGAATTAATCGCGTTTGCATTATTCATAATCGTCTTTATTTCGGATAGCATTTTCAATTCAGACGCAAATCCGAATACGTCCGGCGTGGTTTTATCTTGTAACCAAAACAAAGGACGCACTCCGTATGGGTCGCGAGCTACATATAGCTTCGCTGGAATGGTTTCGTAACGATTATCTAATAGAATAAACGCGAAAACCCCGTCGAGCATTTGTAGTGTTTGGTCAATGCCGTATTTTTTATATAAATGTATAATCACCTCGCAATCTGAGTCTGTTTCGGGAATCACTTTCATGGCTTTATAGAGTTCGCGATAATTATAAATCTCTCCATTACAAATAAGCGAAATATTATTATGGACGATCGGTTGATTCGATTCCGGATTTAACCCGTTGATCGCTAGTCTATGAAATCCAAATAGCGTTTTTACCGCGGCACTGGCTAGATGCGAATGTTCAGGTCCGCGACCCTTTCCTTTTTCAAATTCTGACGTAATTTTATTCATGGGAATTCGATCATTATTGTTAAGTAAAGCAAAAATTCCGCACATTGTTATAGTAATTATTAAATAATACTTTAAATGGTTTACTTCTATGAAGATTTCAACCCTCCACATAATCACGGATAACTGAATTCACTTAGGCGTATTTAGTTATTCGTTGGTTTAGATATTTGGGAATAATTTCTCTGAATTTTATAACTCTATGGAAACTATAAAATTTACAGCAAATGTATTATATGATCCGACTACAAATAAAATAACCGGATGGTCTGATAGAAAGGTTATTTTGGGAGAGACTATTATTTATAAAGATCCCGAAGTAGGTTCTATAGCAGAGGTTCCAGCCCCAGTTAAAACTCCAGTTCAACCATCGGTTCCAGCTCCAGTTACAGCTCCAGTTCAACCATCGGTTCCAGCTCCAGTTACAGCTCCAGTTCAACCATCGGTTCCAGTTCAACCATCGGTTCCAGTTCAACCATCGGTTCCAGTTCAACCATCGGTTCCAGTTCAACCGTCTCAACGTATAAATTCAGGTTTAGAAAATTCACAAGATCAATTATCAAGTAAACAATTAAGTCCAGATGAACCTATAGCACAATCTGTAACTCAACCTCAATCCGAATCTCCCGATCCAACGCAGTCACAAGATCAACCTGAAGATTGTAGCGATCCAACCTTGTTTTTCGAAAACAGAGCGGACGGAGATTGTTTATTTGACTCTATTGCTCAAATTTATTATCCAGTAGATTATAGAAATCTTGACGAATCTAGTAAAAAAAAATTCACAGATGAGGTTAAATACATTGTAAGAAGCCTTAGACATATTCTTAACATTTACTACAGGTTAAAAGCACGGGCAGCTACGAGTATTAATAATGCTAACAGCATGTATAACCGTTCCGCATATATATTTGAAGACAAGACATGGGGAGACGATCGAGATCTTGAAATATTAGTTAACTTATTAGGAATACATAATGTTAAAATTATTAGGAACGGTAACGTTTCAGACAACGCAATGGTTAATTCATCGGATACTGTTAATACCGGTTATACGTTTTGTAATCTTTCAAACGAAACTGGAAAATCTGTACATTGGGTTTTGAAAAAGGGTGGACTAACCCGAAATTTTGATACTGACTACAAAAAAGCTTGGGCAAAAGTATATCCAAGTAGCAATAAAGAAACGGAGGTGAATGGAGATTTAAATCCAAGTAGCAATAAAGAAACGGAGGTGAATGGAGATTTAAATCCAAGTGGCAATAAAGAAGCGGAGGTGAACGACAATTCCGAGAATAAAATGAATTTGGAAATTTATTCTTTTATATTAAATGGATATTCACCTGAACGCGAAAGCTTGCAAAAATTTTACACTTCAAGTATAAAATCGTCCGATCCGAATACATGCGGTTATATTTCAGTTAATGGTAAAAATATTCCTGAAAACGAAAAAATAAGATCTTGTGATGAAATAGATGGAACAATTGAAGTTCAAGTTAATGGATCTAAAGAACCTTTGGTAATCGAAAATTCTGATAAAATAAAGTTTACTATAACATCCGCGCATTTTGAATCAATAACGAGCGATAATTTAATTAATTTCACGCACGATTATAATGCAAAAGAAGATAATAGACCTGGTATAGATACATTTATAAATAATCAAAACATAGGAAACATGAAACAAATTTACACATCTGAAAATGTTAAAAAATGCTTGGATGAATTGACTAGCAAACTTAAACAAGTTTGGGGTGACAAATCGCAGAATGCGTATACTTATATCAAAAAACTAAAACCAACTGCCGACGACAAATATGTTATAATAGGAGATATACACGGTTCGTTTGCCACTCTCGTAAGAACTTTATTACGATTAAGAAAAATGGGATTTATTGATGAAAACTGCGTATTTAAGCCAGATTGTCATGTTATTTTTTTGGGAGATTTAGTAGATAGAGGCGTTTATGGTTATGAAGTTATAATTATTATATTTCTTTTAAAATTATTAAATCCGAATAATGTTCATATTAATAATGGAAATCACGAAGAAAAAACCACGAATATTAGGCATGGATTTTTTAAACAATTAATAACAATGTTCCCTTCCGTGAATTATAATAATACTATGTGGGAATCAATTAACAAAGTATTCGATTTGAATCACAGTGCACTGTTAATTAAAGATCCTGATCCTAATAGCGTTAACTTTATTTATTTGGCGCACGGAGGGTATCCGATGAATAAAATCCTTAAATTACACAACTTATCTCCTTCTTCTATAAACTCGTCGGATCATATTTTTATGCTAAATTCAGAAATAGAAACGCAAGACGGAGAAAATACAATAAGATGGAACGATTTTTATGGAAAAGAAAACACAATACGATCACGTTCACGAGCCTACCAAATAGGAACGAAGACAATTAGTGAAATAAAAACACAAGCAAATGTAGTATTAACAAT
>Ga0209443_1001636_pt1 | contig 13832 bp, 6 predicted proteins | sample LauGreBMM110DCMD_2_FD_187571 | JGI IMG/M metagenome (GOLD analysis project Ga0209443, IMG submission 187571) | Freshwater lake microbial communities from Lake Michigan, USA - Su13.BD.MM110.DCMD (SPAdes) (version 2) | ecosystem: Environmental > Aquatic > Freshwater > Lake | place: Lake Michigan... | reverse complement strand
TAATGTTACTTGGTTTACCACCAGGAGGAGGACCACCACCACTACTACCACCAGGAGGAGGACCACCACCACCACTACTACCACCAGGAGGAGGACCACCACCACTACCACCAGGAGGAGGACCACCACCACCACTACTACCACCAGGAGGACCACCAGGAGGACCACAAGTACTACCACCAGGAGGACGACCACCACTACTACCACCAGGAGGACGACCACCACTACTACCACCAGGAGGACGACCACCGCTACTACTACCACCAGGAGGACGACCACAACCACCACAACCACCACCACCACCACCACCAGGAGGAGCAGCACCAACACTAGAAGCTGCTATAGCAGCAGTAGTTGCTGCTGAAGCAGAAGTAAAAGCAGAAGCAGAAGCCACAATAAGAGCACAAGCAGAAGTAGAAGCAGCAATCATAGCTGTAACCGCAGCTAGGGCAAAAGCACAAGCCACCGCTACTGCAGCAAAAGCAGCCGCAGCAGAAGCAGCCACCGCAGAAGCAGTCGCTGCAGGCACACCCCCCCCACCTCCCTCCCCAGACTTAGAGAACAAAGAAAATTTTTTTAAATATATATTTTTATATGGAAACATTTCTTTACTTAATGAAGTAATTAATAAAGAATTAAATAATGTACCTGATGAGTATATAGATATAACCCCAGAAAATAGGCAAAAAATGTATGAAGATTTAAACTTTTATACCCCTCAAAAATTAAATATCATAAAAAGATATTTAAACTTAATAAAAAAATGCAATGAAACAATGTGTAAATATAATTTATTTGATGAAAGTACATCTAAGAAATGGGTGGTTTCAAATCATACAGACAAAAACCCTATGACGGATATAGATGAATATACAAAAGTAAAAGAGTGTAGAAAATATAAAGAATACTGTAATATATTAGAAAAAGCCAAAAACGAAGCGGAAGAAGAAGTTATAGCTGCAGAAGAAGCAAAAGTCCAAGCATATGCACGAGCAAATGCCGCATATAGAGCCGCTGAAAGAGCCGATGCAAAACTAAAAGCCGCCGTACAAGACTTAGAAAAAGCAACAATAGCAGGAGTACCAGGAGCACCAACAGGAGCACAAGGAGCACCGACAAGAAGACAATACATGAATACAGCACAAATACAAGCCTCCTCCCTAACCCCAGCCCTGACCCCAGCACTAGCATCAGTAGAAAGACCACAAACAAGAGGACAACTAGCCGTATCAGACAACTTTGCATCAGTAGGAAGACCACAAACAAGAGGACAACTAGCCCTATCAGACAACTTTGCATCAGTAGGAAGACCACAAACAACAGAACAACTAGCCCTATCAGACAACTTTGCATCAGTAGGAAGACCACAAACAAGAGGACAACTAGCCCTATCAGACAACTTTGCATCAGTAGGAAGACCACTACTGGAACAACTACCAGGCATATCCAGAGTACAAATACAATCACTACTAGCAAGAGAACAAGACATGACAACAGCACAACAAAAAGTACTACTGGAACAAATACCAGGCATATCCAGAGTACAAATACAAACAATACTAGGACAAATACAAGCCTCACCTCTAACCCCAACCCTAGCCTTAACATTAACCTTAACATCAGCCCTAAGCTCAGCCCTAACCCCAGTCTTAACCCCAGTCCTAACCCCTGCACTAGCACAAATACCAGAACCAGTATCAGTAGAAAGACCAGCAGGAAGACAACTAGCACTAACAGCACCACCAGCACTACCAGTAGCACTACAAGCACTACCAGCACTAGCAGTAGAAAGACTACTAAGAGGACAACTAGCACTACCACTAACACCACCACCGCAACCACCAATAGCAATACCATCGCTGCCAATATCACAACTAATACAACAATTAGTATCTCCAAGATTAAATATATCACAAACAGCACCACCAGCACTACCAGTAGCACTACAAGCACTACCAGCACTACCAGTAGAAAGACTACTAAGAGGACAACTAGCACTACCACTAACACCACCACCGCAACCACCAATAGCAATACCATCGCCGCCAATATCACAACTAATACAACAATTAGTATCTCCAAGATTAAATATATCACAAACAGCACCACCAGCACTACCAGTAGCACTACAAGCACTACCAACACTACCAGTAGCAGTAGAAAGACCACCAAGAGGACAACTAGCACTACCACTAGCACCACCACCACAACCACCAATAGCAATACCATCGCCACCAATATCACAACTAATACAACAATTAGTATCTCCAAGATTAAATATATCACAAACAGCACCACAAATATTCGGATTACTACCTACCAGAAATAGACAAAACCAAGCACAAATACAACAAGCAGTAGCAGCTGTTGAAGTAGCAAAAAAAGCTGCCATAGCTGCAGAAACAGTACAATCCCAAGCATACAGAGAAGCAGAAGCCGCCACCGCCGCCGCAGCTGCAGCCGCTGCAAAAGTAGTAGCCACCACCAACGCTGCCGGCGCAGCAGCTGCTGCAGCAGCAGCAGCAGAAGAAGCAGAAGAAGCAGAAGCAGCCGCAGGCACAGCCCCCCCACCCCCCCCGCAATCAAACACAGACGACTTTTTAAAATATATATTTTTATATGGAAACCTTTTTTTACTTAATCTAATAACTAATAAAGCATTAGAAATAAATATAGTCGATAATTATATAGATATACGCGAAGACAATAGAATATTTTATTATTGGTTTATATTATTAAGGTTTTTTTTTAACATCGATAAGAAATTAGAAATTATAGAAAATTATTTAAATTCAGTAAAAACATGCAATGAAACAATGTGTAAATATAATTTAGATAGTAATAAAAAAGCATTGAAATGGATCGCACAAAATCATCCTGACACTAACCCTCTTGAGTTTGATTTAGCGGAATTTACAAAAGTAACAGAATGTAGAAATTATAAGGAATTTTGTAATATGTTAGACAAAGCCAAATTCGAAGCAGAATTAGAAGCCACAGCTGCAGTAGACGCACAAACCCAAGCACAAACACGATTAGAAGCCGCAACTAGAACCGCTACCGAAGCCGAATTAGCACAATCAGAAGCACAAACACGATTAGCATTCGCAACCAGAGCCGAAGCCAGAGCCGAAGCCAAATTAGTACAAACAGAACCACAAGTAAATAATAAATACTTGACTTATAAAAATAATTTTAATCAAAGTAAATATTATGAAAAATACTTGAAATATAAATTAAAATATAACCAGTTAAAAGAAAAATTTAATTAATACTAAATACTGAAAAAGGTGTAATACTAAATATAAACTAAATAAAATATATTTAAAAAAAAATTGTTTAAAATATATTTTATTATAATGTCTAATCCAATAATGTTCGTAACAAAAAGAAATGGGACTCAAGAACTTATTAAATTTGATAAGATTACAACACGTATTAAAAAATTAATTAAAAATGAAGAATTAGATTATATTGATCCAATATTGATATCACAAAAAGTAGTCGCCACTATTTTTAGTGGCATTACAACTACTGAATTAGACACACAATCTGCTGAAATTTGTGTTAATCTATCAACTCAACATCATTATTATAGTAAATTAGCTGGAAGAATTTTAGTAAGTAGTTTACATAAAAAAACAACAAATCATTTTGTTGATAAAATGATTTTTATTCAAAAACATCTTAATTTGTTTGATGAAAAATGGTTAACTTGGATTAAAAAAAACAAGAAAGAAATTAATGCTATAATTGATTATGAACGAGATTATTATTTTGATTATTTTGGATTTAAAACTCTTGAAAGAGCTTATCTATTAAAAATTAAAAATGATATTATTGAAAGACCACAAGATATGTATTTGAGAGTTGCTTCTTTTTTAAATCAAGGAGATTTAGATGGTATTAAAATAACATATGATATGTTATCTATGGGATACTATACTCACGCAACACCAACACTATTTAACTCTGCAAATAAAAGAAGTCAATGTTCATCCTGTTACCTTTTAGGCACAGATGATTCAATTGAAGGAATTACACATACATGGGATTCAGTATCTAAAATTTCTAAATGGGGAGGAGGCATTGGACTACACGTTTCTAATATTCGTGCTAAAGATAGTTTAATTAGAGGAACCAACGGACCTAGTTCTGGAATTATTCCAATGCTCAAAGTCTATAATGAAATAGCACGTTATATTAATCAATGTTTTACAAGTGAAGTTAAAGTTTTTACTGAAAAAGGATTAATTTCAATGAAAAATATAAAACCAGGAGATAAAGTTTATACAAAAGATGGTAGTTTACAAGAAGTTAAAAAAGTATATTGTGATGAATATAACAAAGAAATTTTAAATATCAAAATTACTCATGATTATGAAAATATAAAAGTAACTCCAGAACATCCATTTTGGGTTGTTAAAAATCAACCATCTAATACAAATTTTAAAGTAATTGTAAATAGATTAGAAAAAGGACTTGTATCTGGTGATTGGGTTGATGCTAAAGAAATAACAAAAGATGATTTGATAGGATTTCCAATTCCAAAACATTTTGTTGACAATCCAAGTTTAGATGAAACTGATTGTTATATGTATGGTTTAATGTTGGGTGATGGACATATTTGTAAAAATCAGAAGAAACAAGAGTGTGGTTTAACTTTAGGATTTAAAAAAGATAAACTACTTGAATTTACAAAAAAATATCTTGATCAAAATTGTATTCATTACTGGGTTAACAAAACAGAGTCTGTAAATCAAATTCGATGGATGATTTCAAGTAAATTTAAATTTGTAAGAGCTCAGTTATATGATGTTAATGATGAAAAATGTTTTGATTATAATATGCTTAATCTACCAATTGAAAAAACCAAATGGATTATAAAAGGTTTGTTAGAAACAGATGGTTCTATTGGTAAAGAAATTCAAATTGAAATGACTAGCCAAAATGTAATAGATGGAATTAAATATATTCTCCTAAAAATGGGAATTCTTGTATCTGGTTATTCACGAGACAGAATAGGAGAAGTAAGTGAAAGTAAAAACATAGTAACAAGAAAACAAACATATATACTAAGAATTCCTAAAGTTGATGAAATTACAACTTTATTAGGAATTGAAAAGAGTAAATATGTTAAATATATTAAACATAACGATATGCTATATACTAGAATAAAAGAAATTTCTAATGAAACTATTGATGAAGTTGTTTATGACTTGGAAATAATGAATAATCATAATTATTTAACACAAGCAGGACTAGTACATAATGGAGGTAAGCGTAAAGGAAGCATTGCAATTTATTTGGAACCATGGCATCCAGATATTATTGCATTTTTAGATTTAAGAAAAAATTTTGGTGCAGAAACAGAGCGTGCACGTGATTTATTTTTAGCTATTTGGATGCCTGACTTATTTATGAAAAAAATTCAGGAAGATAGTGATTGGTATACTTTTTGTCCAGATGAATGTCCTGGATTAGCTGATTCTTGGGGTGAAAAGTTTGAAGAACTTTATAATAAATATGTTGAAGAAAAAAAATATAGACACAAATATGAAGCTCGTAAAGTAATGAAAGCAATTTTAGAGTCACAACTTGAAACTGGTACACCTTATATTGTATTTAAAGATACTGCAAATCGTAAATCAAATCAACAAAATATTGGTACTATTAAATCATCTAATTTATGTGCTGAAATACTTTTATATTCTGATCATAAAGAATATGCTGTATGTAATCTTGCGTCAATTGCTGTAAATTCTTGTGTAAAAAAATTTAAACCTACAGAAAAATTTATTTTTTATAGCAAACCACTTTGCAAAAATTCAAGATATATTAGAAATTTTTTGAAATATCATAAATGGGATTTTGAAGAAAAATCTGGTTTAAATGAATTAAAAGAAAATTCTGGTTTAAATGAATTAAAAGAAAATTCTAATTTAGATGAATTAAAAGAAAATTCTAATTTAGATGAATTAAAAGAAAATTCTAATTTAGATGAATTAAAAGAAATTAAAGAATTACCAGTTGTATTCTATGGTAAAAAGAAACTTAATAATTTTAATGAACTATTTTATATGGCTCGTAATAGTTTTGATTTTGAAAAATTAGAAGAAATAACTTATATTGCTTCTAAAAATGTTGACAAAGTAATTGATCTAAATTATTATCCAACAATAGAAACAAAATATTCAAATATGAGACATCGTCCTATTGGTATTGGTATTCAAGGTTTTGCAGATGCAATTGTTTCATTAAAGATTGCATTTGATTCAGATGAAGCAATTACATTTAATGGTAGAATGATGGAATCAATTTATTATGCTTGTTTGAAAGCATCAGTTGATATTGCTAAATCTCGACATGATAAAATGAAAAAATTAATTGAATCTAAAGTAGAAGTGCCTGAATTTTATGATTCAAATTTTCAACTTCAAGATAAAGATTTAAATAATTTATATCATGAAATGATACCTTGTAAATATGAAATAAATAATAATAAATATCCTGGTGCTTATTCTACATTTGAAAACTCACCATTTTCTAAAGGAATTTTACAATTTGATATGTGTAATATTAAACCTTCTATGACAGAAAAATGGGATGAACTAAAAAAAGAAATTGCTATTTATGGTGTTCGTAATTCGCAATTAACTGCTTTAATGCCTACTGCATCAACTAGTCAAATTTTAGGTAATAATGAATGTTTTGAAATGTTTACTAATAGTATTTATACAAGAAGAACTTTAGCAGGTGATTTTCCTGTTGTTAATAGTTATCTTATGGATGATTTATTATCAATTGGTCTTTGGTCTAGTGATATAAAAGATTTAATTCTTGCATATAAAGGATCTATTCAAGAAATAAATGGAATACCAGAACAAATTAAAAGATTATACCCAACTATATGGGAAATTAAACAAATTTGGACACTTAAAAATGCTATTGCTCGTAGTCCTTATATTGACCAAACACAAAGTATGAATATTTTTATGTCTATTCCTGATTATCAAAAATTATATTCATCTCATATATATGCTTGGGAAAATGGTTTAAAAACTGGTATTTATTATCTTCGCACTAGACCGGCAGAAGATGCTACTAAAATTACTATTGATCCAAATATTAAAAAATTAAATGAAAACGTTGATAAAAAATTTAAAAAACCAGAAAATGGAGAATTATGTGATATGTGTTCTGCATAATTAAAACTTTTTACTTTATTATAATTATAAATTAAAAATTGAAAAAAAATATTATTTAAATAAATATTTATATAATTGTATAATATGGCTACTCATCAAAAAAAACATAATAAAGACCGTGTTACTAATAGTAAAGAGTTAATTATAAAAGACCAAAGTCAAGGCGAAAAATATGGAGAAGTTGTACGTGCCACAGGAAATTGTCGTTTTGAGTGCCGATTCCTTGATAATTCAACAATAAATGCAGCATTAGCTGGAAAACTTATTAAAGGTCCTCATAAACAACGAATAACACCAGGTGATTTTGTTCTTCTTCAAGCCTTAATTGATAAAAACAAGTATTATATTATTCACAAATATTCACCAGATGATAAAAAAAAACTTGCAAAAAATGGCGAACTTACTCAAATAAATGCTATAGAACAAATAGGAACTACAGTTATGATGGAAAGTGAAATTGCAAATAAAAAAGAAAAAGTAATTAATGATATTGATGACATTGCAGAACTTATTGAAAATATATAAATTCTGATACACATTTAATCATTCATTTATTAAAACTAAAAAAATTATTAGCATAATTATATATTTTATCTTTTATATCTTTTAATATACATTTATTTATTAGAACTAAAAAATTTATTAGCATAATTATATATTTTATCTTTTATATCTTCTGGTAAAATCATATTTGAAATATTTTTAACACATGTATAATCTGGGCAAATTTTTTTAATTATTTGTAATTTTTTATTAAAGAGTGTATTAGAATAGTTTCTAATAAATTCTACTATTGAATTATCTAATCTTAATATTTTTTCTAATGTTTTTTTATTTAATGTTATCGGGTCAATATTATTATTTTTAATTCTATGTTCTATATACCATATACACCATCCTAAACAAAATCCTCCAAAATCTCCATTTTTTTGATTCTCAATATCATATTCATTTGATAATAATTGATAACCAGGTTTTGGTAAATATTTACTCGGTTTTAAATATGTCATACCTGTATTATAAGTCAATGTTTCTTCTAAAAAATCATCTATTTCATTTTCAATTCCATCATCACCATATGGTTCAAATCTTTCAATACTTAAATTTTTAAAATCATATAATATTATATTTGCATGTTTTGCATTATTTTCAAGTAATTGACCTAAAAATAATATAGCATAATCATACTTTTTTTCTCTTCTTATATTATTTATATTTAAATTTAAATTTGGATATATACTAAATTTTCCTTTTTCAAATGTTACTTCTTTTTCATATATTATCATCCAAGGATAATCAATATCATATTTTTCATTCTTATTTAATTTTGGAATATATAAATTTTTATATTTAGTTGATAAATAAATAAAATAAATAATAACATCTATTGGTTTAGCTGTAAATATAGTATAATGTTGATATTTTTGTAAATCTAATTTAACTATATCATCTAATTCAAAATTATCTAATTTAGTTAATTCATCAGCCCATTCTTTAGATGCAAAATCTAAAACAGTTTCTCCCTTGTTATTTTGTTGTTTTATATTTAATTTTTTATTTTTTATATATTTAATATATTTATCAATTGGATATTTTACTAAATAAAAAAGAGGTGTTTCCTTATTTAAATTTAATTGTAACCAACTTTCATTTGGACTATTAATTAATATTTCATCTATAATTTTATCTAATATTTTTGAATTACAATCTTTACAATTAAATTGTAAAACTAATTGAACATAATTTATTCCATCTCTATTTATATAATTATAATCTAACTTTATTTTTTCCCATATTATTTCTAATATTCTTTCTATTTTTATAAAATCATTATATGCTTTTACAATTATTTTTGAATACAAGTAAAAAAATGGTGATAAAAATAAATTATACGGTTTAGTAACATATTCTAAATCAATATTTCTTTTAACAAAATATTCAGTTAATATTATATTTTCTGAATTTATTAAATTTATAATTAATCCTTCATAATCATAATTTTTATTGTTAATTTCTTTATCAGTAAATTTATCAAAAATATTTATTTTTTCAGAATCATTTAACTTTTTATTTAATATTATTGAACTTAATGTATAATATGGATTAAATTTATATTTTGATATAAACCATTCTACATTTTTTACAGTTAATTTTGAAATCATAAAATAATAAAAATATATATTTTTTTCATTTTTAAATTTAAATAAATATTCCCAATTAATATCAGGATAATCTTTTATTAATTTAATTATTTTATTAGGATTTATAATATAATTAATAAAATTTAATCCTTCTGAATTATGATTTTGAGCTTCTTCAGGATATTCTTTAATTAAATATTTAAGTATAGGCATATTATTATGTTTAGCTGCTAACATTAATCCATCTAAATTTTCTTCATTAAATTTATAAATTGGATGCTTATTTAATTTTAATAATTCTAATTTATCAAACATTATTAAATAATGAAAAAGATAATTTTTATAAAATATAGGTTTATTTGGATTATAATTATCTAAATCTGAAGGATTTTTTAAATCCATTATTTTATGTATATTAAATTTCATAATTATTTTAAATGAGAAAAAAATTGATGAATTAAGTAATTTTTACTTTTAATAATATATTTAAATGATATCAGAAGATTATGAAAAAATAAAATATGGTATATGTAGATATAATAATATTGGTGATATTACATGTTATATGAACTCAATTTTACATATATTACAACAAATTCCTATTTTTGCTGATTTTATTTACACATGTAGTTATTCGGATATACTTAAATATAAAAGTAAGGGTGATGATAATTATATTAAAAATTGTTTAATCTATGAACTATTTCGTCTATTTTTTGCATCTATGACTCATGATGATATAGCAATTACACCAACATCTTTTAAACATAATATTGGACAAAAAAATGATATGTGGAATGAAAAAAATCACCAAGATTCTCAAGAATTTTTAAGTTTTTTAATTTCAACTCTCGAAGAAGAAATTGGTGTAAAAGTAAAATTTATTCCTAAATTTAACGAACTTGAAAAAAATATAAATTATACCAATCTACTTGCAAATATAGCTTGGCAAAATTTCCAAAAAAATGAATATTCTCCATTAAAAGAAATGTTTAATGGAATGTTTTATATTCAAACTAAATGTAGTTGTTGTTCAAATATATCAATGAATTTTGAACCATTTACAACTCTTCAAATTGCAATACCATTTAATGATCCAAAAAAAGAATTTTTATTAATAGATTGTCTAGATGAATTAATTAAAGAAGAACAATTAGATAAAGATAATATGTATAATTGTGAAATGTGTGGAATTAAAAATAAGGGATATAAACAAACTCTTCTTTGGAAAACTCCAAAAATTTTAGTAATTCATATTAAACGTTTTTCAGGTAGTATACCAAAAAAAATAATTAACAAAATTAATTATCCATTATATAATTTAGATATGAGTAAATATTTTCATATAAAAAGTCCTTTTATTAAAAAATCAAAATATAATTTAATTGGTGTAAATTTACATCAAGAATTTGATTTTTTAGGCACAAATTCGGGACACTATACATCATTAGTAAAAAATCGATTAGATAATAATTGGTATCTTTTTAATGATGGTTCTGAACCAATTCATATAACTAAAAAAGAACATATTCAAAATAGAAATGCATATTTGCTTTTCTATTACCGTAAAGATTAATAAATCATTATAATTAAATAGTTTTTTATATTATATATTTCATAATTATGTTCTGAAAAGTCATTTAAATTATAATTAAAAGGTAATTTATAAACAATTATTTTACCAAGTATTCTTAATTTTTTAGTTAAATCTTTTAATGTTATATTACTTAAAGATAATGAAATAGATGTTTCTAATTTATAATTTGGACCCCCCCAAGGTGGATCAATAAAAATTAAATCATAATTATCGTTTAAATGATTTAACACATCATCATTATATAAAATTGATGTTAAATTATATAATTTTGTATTAATTTCCAAGTATTCAAATCGTTCTTTATTTATTTCTATTGATATAGTATTTGAAAAATTTAATCCAAATGAAATAGAATTACCTCCTATACCTGAGGTACCATCTAATATTTTAACATCTCCAAATTTTTCTTTTATAATAGTTGAAAGTAAATCAGCATCTTCTTTATATGATAATGAATACATACCTTCAATATCTCCTTTTAATTTAATATCATTTTCTTCTTTTTTATAATTAATATCCATTGTTATTAATTATAAAATCTTTCTTAAATAGTTTAAAAAAAAATTTAGTTGTTTAAACCTAATAATTTAGGGTTTTTTTTATTAACTAAATATAAAATTATTACTATTAGTAAAACTCCACATAATGGTAATGATTTATTAGCAATTAAAATTAATATTGTAATAAAACTAGCTAATAAATAAATATTACCATTTATACCACCACCCTTTTGGATACTACCATCATCATTAGAAGACCCATCGTCATCAAAGTCTGTATCATCAGGGGCTGTCTCATTATTGTTATTTTTATTAGATGAACCCATCGAACGCATCATAGGTATTAAAATTACAGCAGCTATAATAAGTATTATTACACCAACTATACCACCAATAATATACATTGGAGCACCAACTATATTACCAGCTACACCAGCTATATCACCAGCTACATCACCTACCTTATTTACCAGATTATCAAAAGACTTCGCTATACTTGACGTTTTCTCATCTTTTAGTTGTATTTCTGCACCCATTTTTGCTTTAGTATCAACACCTTGCTTATTAGTTGTATCACTACTTGTATCTACTACAAAATTATTTGTTAAGTCAGATGCCAGATTTGATGCTAATTTTAATTCAATAATACAAGTTGTAAAAGAGCTAATATCAAGTGTTTGCTTAAAATTAAATGTACCATCCTGTCCTATTAAGAGTTTTCTACTTCTTAGAGTATTTACACCAGTAGTATCTATTTTACACTTACCTGTTCCTAATTGGTCCATACTATTTTTTATACTTGTTGAAATTAGATTATTAACTTCATTTTCATTTAAAACTTCATTATTTATTGTAGTTTTAATAATATTTCGAATCTCTGTTTCATCTGTTGATGAAGAACTTCCACCTATATTACCTATAGTAGAAATAAGAGTTTGAACTGTATCGGCTAATGCATTTACGAAAGCTTCTGGTCCACCAGCGTCTGAAGTAGATTTTCCAATTTTTGCTAAAAAATCTACATCTTGTTGTAGATTTTGGTCATTAGCTATTTTATTTTTAATTTTATCAGTCAAATCATTTATATTAGTTTGTTTTTGAGATGCATCAGTTAATATTGAAATAAGTGCATCAGTTACTGCAGCTAATTTAAGATTTTGTTCTATATTTGCTGTACCACCAGCTTCTATTATTATTTCACCTATATCTGTTTCATTAATACCAATAGTTGTGGTCTGAACTGATGCTTCAGCCTTATTTGAAATTGATTGTGTTAATTCAGTAGTAGCACTATTAGTAACTCTATTAATATTTGTAGTTTTATTATTAATTTCTGTACTTAATTCATTTGTAATTTGTGTTTTAATCTCTGATTTATTTTTACCTCCCATATAAAATGTTTAGAAAAAAAAAATTTAAATTTTTTAAATTTTTTAAATCTAAATAATATTAATGGGAAATGAATTACAACTAAATAATAATAGTATATTAAGAACTGATACTGAATTAGGAAAATATGTTAAAGATTTTTTAATAAATAGACATACATTTACAAATGATAGTAATTTTGCAAATTATTTAAAAAAGAGAGCTTGTTGCACAAATCAGAAGGTAATTCCTATTTCATTACCTAGATATGATAGTAGTTCAAATGAAGTATATCCTATAACTCTAAGCGTTAAAGTTTTTGAAGATACTGATAACATGACACAACTTTGTACTTTTAATGGTGCTAATCATCATGAACCTATTAGAAATACTTCTACTTTTCAGCCAAAGGCAGAGTGTAGTGCTTTTTATACTGGTTTTTGTAATAAAGTTAATGATGAACGTGTCAATTATACATCTCGAACGGAAAAACGTTATGGACCATATAGAGATGAGGCACTTGCTTATAATAATGCTCCTACTTTAACTCCTGCAATTAAAACATTACGTGATTTAAATGTTACTAATCAATTTTCTGATTGTAATTGTGTTAATAGTGTATATCAGAGAGATTTACCAGCTAGTGTAATTAGTAATACTGCAGGTGCTACAACTAATTTAACACAAAATGTTATAACACAAAATTTTGACCCGCGTTGTGCCACAGGAATACCTACACGATATTATGGAAATTATGATGTACAATCTGGTTTAACCGTATGTATTAATAATAATACGGTAGGTTATGCTGATCTTGGAGATGATGCCAAACTTAATGTATCTCAAAATTGTAATGCTACAACAACACCAGCACAAGCACCAGCAACAACACCAGCACGAGCACCAGCACCAGCACCAGCACCAGCAACAACACCAGGACCAGCACCAGCAACAACACCAGGACCAGCACCAGCAACAGGACCAGGACCAGCACCAGCAACAACACCAGGACCAGGAC
>Ga0209443_1001635_pt1 | contig 13841 bp, 13 predicted proteins | sample LauGreBMM110DCMD_2_FD_187571 | JGI IMG/M metagenome (GOLD analysis project Ga0209443, IMG submission 187571) | Freshwater lake microbial communities from Lake Michigan, USA - Su13.BD.MM110.DCMD (SPAdes) (version 2) | ecosystem: Environmental > Aquatic > Freshwater > Lake | place: Lake Michigan... | reverse complement strand
TCTGACCTACTACTGGCTTACTGGCTTACTGGCTTACTGGCTCACTCGCCGCCCTTCCTCCTTGCCTTTCCGCCCCGCCGGTGTTCTAGCCGGATGAGAGCTGGACGGGTCTAAAGAGGGCCGCGGGCTTCCGCCCCTCGAAGCCGGGCTGGAAGCCCGCGTCCAGGGGCCGGCCGGCCCCCTTTCCCTTCGTCGCATCGCCAGGAAGACGTGGATAGAAAGGGTCCTCATCATCCCGTGAAGAGACCGGCCGGCCGCGGCGTCTGCCGAGAGAGCGCGGTGTCCTGCCCCTTGTGGCCGGCGCCGGCCCTTGCTAACCATGGCAGCCGATGCGTTCCTCCTACGCCGCGCCGCACCGGGACCTTTCCCGGCGCCGCTCGCACCGGCTGCCCGCCACTCTGCCGGGCGACGACTGCCCACCGCCGGCGGCCCGTGCATCCGTCCGCAACCCGTCCCTCCCCGCTGCTTGACCGGTCCTGCCGACAGCTCGCGCCAGCGCGTGACGGTGGACGGGAAATTCTTCCGCCTCGGCGCGGAGAAGTTCTTCCCGAAGGGCGTCACCTACGGCCCGTTCGCGCCCGACGCGTCGGGCGACCACTTCGCCTCGCCGGAGCGGACGGAACGCGACCTCGCCCTCGTGGAAGAACTCGGGGCGAACCTGCTCCGCGTCTACCACGTGCCGCCCCGATGGTTCCTCGCGCTCGCCCAGGCGCACGGGCTGAAGCTCCTGGTCGACGTGCCCTGGAACAAGCACCTGTGCTTCCTCGACGACGACCGCTCGCGACAAGAGGCCCGCGGCGCCGTGCGCGCGGCGGCCGAGGCCTGCGCGCGGCATCCGGCGGTGTTCGCGCTGTCGCTGGTGAACGAGATCCCCGCCGACATCGTGCGCTGGAGCGGCGACGCGGCGGTGTGCGAGTTCATCGACGAACTCGTGGCGGTGGCGAAACAGGAGGACCCCGACCTGCTCTGCACCTTCGGCAACTTCCCGCCGACCGAGTTCCTGCGGCCGCAGAACGTCGATTTCTTCTGCTGGAACGTCTACCTGCACCAACCGCGCCCGTTCGAGAACTATCTCGCCCGGCTGCAGATGCTGGCCGACACGAAGCCGATGATGCTCGGCGAGTTCGGCATCGACACCCTGCGCGAGGGCGACGAAAGGCAGGCCGAGATCCTCGGTTGGAAGATCGAGTCCGCCTTCCGCACAGGCTGCGCCGGGACGGTCGTCTACGCCTTCACCGACGACTGGTTCAAGGACGGCAGGCAGGTCGAGGACTGGAGGTTCGGCCTCACCGACGCCGACCGGGTGCCGAAACCGGCGTTCGCCATGGTGAAGCGCCGGTTCGAGACGGCGCCCTATTTCCCGCTGCCGCAGACGCCCCGGGTCTCGGTGGTGGTCGCGAGCTACAACGGCGCCGCCACGCTCAAGGCCTGCCTCCAGTCTCTCGGACGGCTGAACTACCCGAACTACGAGATCATCCTCGTCGACGACGGCTCCACCGACACGACGCCGGCCATCGCGGTCGAGTTCCCCGAGGTGCGGTCGCTGCGGCACGAGCGCAACCTAGGGTTGTCGGTCGCCCGCAACACCGGCATCGAGGCCGCCACCGGCGATATCGTCGCCTTCACCGACAGCGATTGCCGAGCGGACGAGGATTGGCTGCATTTCCTCATCGGCGACCTGCTGAACTCCCGTTTCGCCGGCATCGGCGGGCACAATTTTTTGCCGCCGGAGGATTCGCCCGTCGCCTCGACCGTGATGGTCTCACCGGGCGGCCCCGCCCACGTGATGCTCACCGACCGCCTCGCGGAGCACATCCCGGGCTGCAACATGGCGTTCTACCGATGGGCGCTGCAGGAGATCGGCGGCTTCGACCCGATCTTCTGGAAGGCCGGCGACGACGTGGACGTCTGCTGGCGGCTCCAACAACGCGGCTACCGGATCGGCTTCAGCCCGGGAGGCTTCGTCTGGCACTACCGGCGCAACACGGTCCGCGCCTACCTCAAGCAGCAGGCGGGCTACGGCGAGGCCGAGGCCGTCCTGGAGCGGCGGCATCCTGAGAACTTCAACCGCTTCGGCGCCTCCCGCTGGGCCGGCCGCATCTACACCCCGGCCAAGATCGGCGTGGAGACGCGCGCGCCGATCATCTATCATGGCCTGTTCGGCAGCGGCTTCTTCCAGAGCATCTACGCGCCGACGCCCAACCTCCTGCTCGTCGTCGCCACCAGCCTCGAATACCACACGCTCGTCTCCCTGCCGCTGCTCGTGCTCGGCACCGTCGTGCCACAACTGGAGCCGATCGGCATCGCCAGCGTGCTGACCAGCGTCGCGCTCTGCTGCGTCGCCGGCGCGCAGGCCGACCTGGAGAAGGACAAGCTCCGCTGGTGGTCGCGACCGCTCGTGGCGCTGCTCTTCTTCCTCCAGCCGATCGTGCGCGGATGGGCCCGCCAACGCGCGAACCTGCAGGGCCAGCAGACGCCTCTCAGCGCGCGGGAGAACCTCGAGTCGCTCAGCCTCGAATCGGACGGCGGCCGCCTCGACCAGGTGCTCTACTGGGCCGGGCACGGCGGCGCGGACCGCCTCGGCTTCATCGCCCGCATCATCCAGCGCCTCGACGAGCGCGGTTGGCAGAACAAACCCGACACCGGCTGGAGCAACCACGACATCGAGGTCTACGGATCGCGCTGGGCGCAGTTGCGGTTCACCACCGCCGCGGAGTTCCACCGGGGCGGACGCGAGCTCATCCGCTGCCGGCTGGAGAGCTCCTGGACGTTCGTTTCGCGGGTCACCTTCTGGTCGGTCGTCGGTGCCGGGATCCTCGTCATCGCCGCCGTCGGACATTGGTGGGCGTGGCTCAACCTGCTGTCCCTCATCCCGCTGGCGCACCTGCTCAATTCTTCCAAGCGCGACCTCCAGCGCGTCTTCGCCGCCTTCCTCGACGAACGCGCCAAGGAGTCCGGCCTCGTCAAGATCCGCGCGGACAAGCCTGCCTGAGCCGCCCGGCGCGACCCCTCCGCATCCGTTCCCCGCGCTTGCCAGCGCGCGATCACCGGCCAACCTCACGCCATGCCCAAGCTGCTCTGGCTGGTGAAACAGGAACCCGAGGCCTATGCGTGGAAAGCCTTCGTCGCCGACGGGAAGACCGCGTGGACGGGCGTCCGCAATTTCCAGGCGAGGAACAACCTCCGCGCGATGAAGAAGGACGACCTCGTGCTCTACTACCACAGCGTCACCGGCAAAGAGATCGTCGGCATCGCCAAGGTCGTGCGCGAGGCCTATCCGGATCCGACGGCCGAGGACGGCGATTGGTCCTGCGTGGACCTCGCACCGGTGGAGCCGCTTCGGAGCCCCGTGCCGTTGGATCGGCTCAAGACCGACGCCCTCACGAAGGACATGGCGCTCATCCGTCAATCGCGCCTCAGCGTCACGCCGCTCACCGGAGCCCAGTCCGCGCGCATCCTCGAACTCGGCGCCACCCGGCTCTGACGCGCGCGCCGTCTCACCGCCCGCGGCGCGCCGCCCGCTGCCGCTGCACCTCGGCGAAGCAGACCGCCGCGGCCGACGCCACGTTGAGCGAATCCATGTCGGCCTCCATCGGGATGGTCACCGCCTCGTCGCATGCGTCGACGATCTCCGGACGGAGCCCCGGTCCCTCCGCGCCGAGCACCACGCACACATCGCCGACGAGGTCGGTCTCCCAGAGCGTCCGCGCACCGGCCCGCGGGTGCGCCGCGACGCAGCGGATCCCGGCCCCGCGCATGGCCGCCAAGGTCCCGGCCAGGTCCGCCGAGAGCACGTACGGCAGCTTGAACATCGCGCCCATCGAGCTCCGCACCGCGCGCCGCAGGTACGGATGGGATGCGGTCTCCCCCACGACCAAGGCCTGGGCGCCGAGCGCCACCGCGCTGCGCACGATCGTGCCGGTGTTGTCGGCGTTTCCCAATCCGTCCAGCGCGACGAAGAACCGCGGGCGCGGCAAGGCGAGCAGACTTTCCAGCGTCGCCGCGCGAGGCACGCGCGCCAACGCGAGCACGCCTTGGTAGTGCACGAACCCGGTGAGCTGCTCCAGCACGAGCAGATCGGCCACGAACAGGTCGATCGTCCCGGGCCGGGCCGCGAGAAAAGGCTCGAACTCCGCCCGCCATTCCGGCGGCAACAACACGGACAGCACCTCCAGCCCGGACTCCAGCAACTGGTGGACGACCTTCGGGCCCTCTGCCACGAAGACGCCGTCGTTGAGGTGCCCGACCTGCGCCCGCATCGTCCGGAACGGCACCAACCGTGGGTCGGCGAAGTCGGTGATGGAATGGATGGTGGACATCGGAATGGATCGAAAACCGAGGCGCTTCGACGCGGAGACGAGCTCCGCTCCTCGGCGTCTCCGCGGTTCAGAGCTTCTTCAGCTTCGGTCCCTTGGACGTGTCCTCCACGATCCAACCCTTCGCCTTGAGCTCGGCGCGGATGGCGTCGGCACGCGCGAAATCCTTCGCCTTCTTCGCGGCGACGCGTTCTTCCGCGAGGGCGACGATCTCGACGGGCGCTTCGCCGGCCGGTTTCGAACCGAGGCCGAGCACGGTGTCCAGGTGTTCCCAGGCAGCGAGCTGGGCGGCGGCCCCGGCGCTGGTCATCTGTCCCGCGGCGAGGGCACGGTTCGTGTCGCGGACCCAGTCGAACACCACGGCCCAGGCGGCGGAGACGTTCAGGTCGCCGTCCATCGCGACGGTGAAGGCGGTCACGAGCGGGTCATCTGCCGGCGGCTGATCGACACCGACCTGGCCGGCCACATCGCGCAGCTTCCCGACGCACTCGTCGATCCGCGCGAGCTGGGCGCGCGCTCCTTCCAGACCAGCGAGGGTGAAGTTGAAGGTCTCGCGGAAATGCGCGCTGAGCAGCAGGCACCGGACCTCGCGCCCGGTGAAGCCCTTCGCCAAGAGGTCGCGGACGGTGAAGAAGTTGCCGAGCGACTTGCTCATCTTCTTCCCCTCGACGAGCAGGTGCGCGCCGTGGAGCCAATGCTTCACGAACGGCCGCCCCGGCGGCTGCAGGGCGGCGCCCTCGCTCTGGGCGATCTCGTCCTCGTGGTGCGGGAACGCGAGGTCCTCGCCGCCGAGATGCAGGTCGAAGCTCGGCCCGAGCAACGCCATGCTCATCGCGGAACATTCGATGTGCCAGCCCGGACGCCCCTCGCCCCACGGGCTGGGCCAGAAGACCGCTCCGTCGTCCGGCACCCGCGCCTTCCACAACGCGAAATCGGCGACGGATTCCTTGTCGTACTCGTCGCTCGCCACGCGCTCGCCGACCCGCATCGCCTCGAAGTCGAGCTTCACCAGCTGGCCGTAGCGGCAGCCGCAGCCCCGGTGCTTCTCGATGCTGAAATAGACCGAGCCGTCCGCCGCGCGATAGGCGATGCCGCGCCGCTCCAGCGTGCCGATGAGATCGATGATCTGCGGGATGTACCCGGTCGCGCGGGGAAGGTCCTCCGCCGCGGGCACCACGCAGTCCAGCTCCTTGAGGTCCTGCAGGAAGGCGTCGGTGTAGACCCCGGTGAACTCTTCCAACGTCTTCCCCGTCTCGCGCACGCGGCGGATGATCTTGTCCTCCACGTCCGTGATGTTCATCACGTGCCGGACCTTGAAGCCCCGGAACGTCAGATAGCGCCGCACCAGGTCGGCGAAGACGAAGGTCCGGAAGTTCCCGATGTGCCCGTAGTCGTAGACGGTCGGCCCGCAGCAGTACATGCCGACGGTCCGGCCGGCCTCGTCGAACGGGCGGAACTCCTCGACCCGGCGGGTGAGCGTGTTGAAAAGCTGCAAAGCCATGCGTTGGGCGCAGGACGCTAAGGCCGGACCGCGGGGAAGGAAGGCGAAACTCGGCCGGCCCCGCAGCGGTCGCCGACCGGGCGCCTTCGCCCTCATCGAGCGGCTCGTGGTCATCGGACGACCGGTCCCGCGCCTGACCTTGGGGATGCCGGGCACGCGGAGGCAGATCCGCCGGCTCGCGGCGGTGGCGATCGGGACGGTCCTGGTCTGCTTCGTCGCGTACCGGCTCGTCTATTTTGGTTGGCAGCCGATCCCGTTCGTGAAGCCCGCGTCGCCTTTCCAAGCGGACCCTGCGACCATCGACGCGCCCGCCCGACGTCGACTCATTTTCCCTTCTTCAACAACGCCGCGAGCGCCGCCTTGGGGTCGTCGACCAGTTCGCGGGTCACCGCGAAGCCGTCGATCCGGGTCGAGGGCAGCTCGAACTTGAAACCGCGCAGCACGCGTTCGCAGACCGTCATCAGGCCGCGCGCGCCCGTGCCCTCGGTGGCGGCGAGCTTGGCGATGCGACGGAGCCCGTCGGCCCGCCATTTCACGGCGATGCCGTACGCGGCGAAGGCCCGCTCGTACTGCCGCAACAGGCTGCTCTCGCTCCGGCGCATCACGTCGTAGAGATCGTCCGCGCCGAGCGGCTGGCAGGCCACGCGCACCGGCAGGCGGCCGATGAACTCGGGCTCGAACCCGTAGCTGATGAAATCGGAGGTCATCGCCGATTCCAGCAGGTCCTCCTCGCGGCCTGCGGGGACGTCCTTGCCGGTCAAGGCGAGGCGCATGCGGATGTGCGCGGTGAGTCCGGCGAAGGCGCCGCTGACGATGAAGAGGATGTGCCGGGTGTTGATGGTCGCGCCGCCTTCGCGCGGCGGTTGGCCGGGACGCGGCATGACCGCCTGCATCTGGCCCATGATGTCGTTGGGAGAGACGACCGGCACGTCGGCGTCCTCCATGAGCTTGAGCAGGTTGATCTGGACGCCCTTGCCGCTCACGTCGCGACCGCCGGAACTGCTTCCGGCGAGCTTGTCGACCTCGTCGAGATAGATGATGCCGTGCTCGGCCTTCGACACGTCGCCGCCCACACGGCGGATCAGGTCCCGCACCAGGTCCTCGACGTCGCCGCCCACGTAGCCGGTCTCGCTGAACTTCGTGGCGTCGGCCTTCACGAAGGGCACGCCGATGAGTTCCGCCGCGGAGCGGATCAGGTGCGTCTTGCCCACGCCGGTCGGGCCGAGCAGCAGCACGTTCTGCTTGGTGTAGAACGGCGCCTTCTTCCCCGCGAGGGTCATGCGCACGTGCTGGAAGTGGTCGCACAGCGCGACGCTCAGGACCTTCTTCGCCTCGTCCTGCTGGATCACGAAGCGGTCGAGATGCTCCTTCACGTCGCGCGGCTTGAGGTCGAAATGGAAACCCTCGGGCGCCGCGGTCTTCGGCCCGACCTCGGCGGCCTTCGCATGCCGGCGCCCGGCCCTGGCCATCTTCACAGGATCGATTCCGCGGGTCACGGGGCCGAGGTCGGAATCAGCCACAAGGTTGGAGGACGACATGTCGGCGGACGTTAGGCCAAGTGCCTCGCAGGGCAAGCGACGCGATGACCGGGGCAGGCCCGTGTCCCGGAAACCCTTGGTGGCGCCCTAGAGACTTGGACGCTGAGAAACCGCGGGAGACGGAGAAGAAGGAGGTGGGGTGACCGACGGGACTCGAACCCGCAACAACCAGAATCACAATCTGGGGATCTACCATTGATCTACGGCCACCGACCGGGCCGGAAACTAGGAACGACCCGGCGGAGCGTCAAGCACGCTGCCGAGCGAGATTTCTACCTCCCGTCCCGCGGTCGTCTCGGCTTTGCTCGGTGCGTGACCATCCTTCCGCTCCGTCCGCGCCGCCCGATCGAAGGCATCTCCGCCGTGCTCCTGCCGTTCACGGACGACGGCCGCGCCGACCGCGATGCCTGGGCCGCTCTCGTCGAGCGCACCTGGGTCTCGGGCCTGATGCCGGCGGTCAACATGGACACCGGCCACGCGAACCTGCTCACCCGCGCCGAGCGCGCCGAGATGCTCGCGCTCACGAAAGAGCTCGCCCGAGGACGCCCGTTCGTCGCCGGCGCGTTCGTCCAAGGCGAGGCGGGCGATCCGGCGTCGCTCTACTGCCGCGAGGCCGCCGCGATCACCGCCGCGGGCGGCACACCGATCCTGTTCCCCTGCTCCGCGGTCCGGCCCTTGGACCGCGCGGCTCTCGTCGACGTCTTCAGGGAGGTCGGTCGCGCCGTGCCACGGTTCCTCGGGTTCGAACTGGGCGAGATGTTCGTGCCGTTCGGCCGCATCTGGGACCTCGACACCTTCCGCGCGCTGATGGAGGTGCCCCAGCACGTCGGCGCGAAGCACAGCTCGCTCTCGCGCTCCCTGGAATGGCAGCGGATCGCGGCACGCGATGCCGTCCGGCCGGACTTCCGCGTCTACACCGGCAACGACCTCGCCATCGATCTCGTGATGTGGGGCAGCGATTATCTGCTCGGGCTCTCGGCCTTCCATGTCGAGGCCTTCGCCGCGCGCGACCGGCTCTGGGCGGAGGGCGACGAGCGCTTCCACGAGCTGGACGACTGGCTCCAGTACCTCGGCATGTTCGCCTTCCGCTCGCCGGTGCCCGCCTACAAGCACACCTGCGCCCAGTTCCTCCGGCTCCGCGGGATCATCGGCTCCGACGCGCCGCATCCGCTCGCGCCGCGACGGCCGGACACCGATCGCGAGGTGCTCGCGCCGATCGCGCGCAAGCTGGATGCCTTGGTCGCCGCGCTCTGACGCGGACCGGCGCGGGACGGCGACGGCGATGGCGGCGAAACGGCGCAGCGATATGCTGCAACGACATGCTTGCGTTCCCTCCGGGCCTCTGCCATTCAACCGCCCGCTTTTGGGACGGGGTCTTAGCTCAGTTGGTAGAGCGTCTCGTTCGCAACGAGAAGGTCAGGGGTTCGAACCCCCTAGGCTCCACCAGATCCCAAAGCGCCCGCTCCCGGCGGAACTTCCAGAACCGGCTTTCCCTCGGCCCGTCCGCTTCCTAGCCTTGGTCCGTGGCTGCAGCCCCGGGGCGCAGCCTGAGACCGGAACCCATCCTGAGACCCACCATGAAGCCGACCTTCCAGTTGCCGCGCCGCGGATTCCTCGCCGTCCTCGCCACCGCCATCGCGTTGGCCGCCGGCTGCAAACCGTCCGGTGACAGCGGAGGAGGCGGTGCGGCGGGCACCGGCACGATCAAGATCGGCGAGTTCGCGTCGCTGACCGGCACGGAGGCCGCGTTCGGCCAGTCGTCGCACAAGGGCACCCAGCTCGCCATCGAGGAGATCAACCAGGCCGGCGGCCTGCTCGGCCGGAAGCTGGAGCATCTCACCGAGGACAACCGCTCCACCGCCGGCGAATCGGCGACCATCGTGAAGAAGTTCATCTCCCGCGAAAAAGTGGTCGCCGTGCTCGGCGAGGTCGCCTCCGGGCGCTCGCTCGAGGCCGGACCGATCTGCCAAGCCGCCGGGATCCCGATGGTCTCGCCTTCCTCGACCAACCCCAAGGTCACCGAGATCGGCGACTACGTCTTCCGCGTCTGCTTCATCGATCCGTTCCAGGGCAAGCTGCTGGCTGATTTCGCCAAACGCACGCTCAAGGCCCGCAAGGTCGCGATCCTCTCGGACGTCTCCGCCCCCTACTCCGTCGGGCTCGCCGATTTCTTCCGGCAGCGCTTCACGGCGGAAGGCGGCCAGGTCGTCGTCGAGCAGAAGTACGCGTCGAAGGACAAAGATTTCCGCGCCCAGCTCACCGCCATCAAGGCCGCGGCACCCGATGCGATCTTCGTGCCGGGCTATTACACCGAGGCCGGACTGATCGTCGCCCAGGCGCGGCAGCTCGGCCTCGCGGTCCCGCTCTTCGGCGGCGACGGATGGGAGGCGCCCGAGCTGATCCAGATCGCCGGCCAAGCGCTCCAGGGCACCTACTACTCCACGCACTATTCGCCGGAGGCCAAGAGCACGGAGGTCCGGTCCTTCGTGAAGGCGTTCCAGGCCCGCTTCAACGGCGAGACGCCGGACGCGATGGCCGCGCTGGGATACGATTCGGCGATGGTGCTCGCCGACGCCATCAAGCGCGCCGGCTCGACCGAAGGCGCGAAGATCCGGGATGCGCTCGCCACCACGAAGGATTTCCCGTGCGTGACCGGCAAGACCACGCTCGACGCCTCGCGCAACGCCACCAAGGCCGCCGTCATCATCACGGTGAAGGACGGCAAGTTCGGATACCTGGAGACGGTCGAGCCCTGAACACGTCGATGCGGACCGGCCCGCACGCCACCTTGACCTCCGCGAGGCCGGCCCGTCAGGGTCGCCCCGCCCGATGACGGAATTCCTGCAACAGCTCATCAACGGCCTCTCGCTCGGCGCGATCTACGCGCTCATCGCGCTGGGCTACACGATGGTCTACGGCGTGTTGCGGTTCATCAACTTCGCCCACAGCGACGTCTTCATGATCGGTGCCTACGCCGGCTACTACCTCGCGCCGAAGCTCGGGGCGGGCTCGTTGGTCGGCGGATTGGCGGTGCTCTTCGCGGCGATGGCCGTGTGCGCCGTGCTCGGCGTCATCATCGAGAAGCTCGCGTACCGTCCGCTTCGGAACCGTTCGACGCTCACCGTGCTCATCACCGCCATCGGCATGTCGCTGCTCATCCAGAACGTCGCGCAGAACCAGAAGCTCGGCTTCGGACCGAACCCGAAGGCGTTCCCCCGGCTCTTCCCGGAGACGAACCTCCACTTCGGCCCGCTCGTCGTCTCCAGCAACCAGCTCATCGTGCTCGGCGTCACCGTCGTGCTGCTCGGCGCGCTCTGGTGGATCGTCCACCGCACCCGCATCGGCACCGCCATGCGCGCGCTGTCGTTCAACGCCACCGCGGCCTCGCTCGTCGGCATCAACAACGACGCGGTCATCTCCTTCACCTTCGCGCTCGGCTCCGCGCTGGCCGGGGCCGGCGGCATCTTGTACGCGATGAACTATCCGAGCATCGACCCGCTCATGGGCACGCTGCCCGGCCTGAAGGCCTTCGTCGCGGCGGTGCTCGGCGGCATCGGCAACCTGCCCGGCGCGGCGCTGGGCGGCCTGTTGATCGGCATGGTGGAGACCTTCGTTTCCGGCACCCGCGCCTCGACGTTCCGCGACGCCATCGCTTTCGCCATCCTGATCCTGATCCTGTTGTTCCGCCCGGCCGGATTGCTCGGGAAGGTGCGGGTGGAGAAGGTGTGAGTGTTCACCGCAGTTGCCTGTCCCGACGCACACCGACTAGCTTGACGACATGAAAGCCACCGCACTTGAAGCCCCGAAGTTCGTGACGGATGCCCGCGGGAAACAGGTCGGAGTCCTGTTGAGCCTCAAAGCGTACGGGCGGCTGTGCGAAGCGGAGGAGGAACTCGCGGACATCAGCGCCTACGATGCGGCGAAACCCAAGGTCATGGCGGAACTGGCGGCCGGCGAATTCGTCACGCTGAAAGAATTCTTGGCCAAGCAATGTCGCGCGTGAGCTACACCGTCATCCTCGTCAAGTCGGCCCAGAAGCAGTTTCGGGCGCTTCCGAAGGAAACGCAGGCGAGAGTCTCCGCCGCGCTGCTGGCCTTGGAGCACAACCCTCGCCCGGCGGCCGTCAAGAAGCTCAAAGGCCGTGACGCTTGGCGCATCAGGGTAGGCGACTATCGGGTGATCACCATCGGACACCGCCGGGAGATCTATCGTTAGCTCGCCAGCATCCGATGTTCCCCAAATCCCAACTCTGGCTCCTCGCCGCCCTCGCCCTCGCCGGCGTCGTCTCCGCGTTCTCGGGCCGGCTGGATTCCTACGTGCTCGACGTGGCGATGGGTGTGGGGATCAACATCGTCCTCGCGGTCAGCCTCAACCTGATCAACGGCTTCACCGGCCAGTTCTCGCTCGGGCACGCCGGCTTCATGGCGGTCGGCGCCTACACCTCGGCGATGCTCACCACGACGCTCGGCACCCAGCTGGGCGGGTCGCCGGCCCTGCTGCAATGGGTGCTCTTCCCGGCGAGCCTGCTCCTCGGCGGTCTGCTCGCCGCGCTGGCCGGGCTCGCGGTCGGCGCGCCGTCGTTGCGCCTCAAAGGCGATTACCTCGCGATCGTGACGCTCGGCTTCGGCGAGATCATCAAGGTCGTGCTCCAGAACGTCGACGCCGTCGGCGGCGCCCGCGGGCTGATCGGCGTGCCCGCCTACACCGACCTTTTCTGGACCTTCGGCGCCGCGGCCGTGACGGTCTATGTCGTCTGGGGCCTGCTCAACTCCACCTACGGCCGGGGTTTCCTCGCCGTCGCGGATGACGAGGTCGCCGCCGAGGCGATGGGCCTGGACACCACCCGCTACAAGATCACCGCGTTCGTCGTCGGATCGTTCTTCGCCGGCGTGGCGGGCGGGCTGTACGCCCACCTGAAAGGCTACCTCAACCCCGGCGGCTTCGATTTCAACAAGAGCATCGAGATCGTCGTGATGGTCATCCTCGGCGGCATGGGCCGGCACGTCGGCGTCATCATCGCCGCGGTCCTCCTCGGGGTCCTCTCCGAGACGCTGCGGAGCTTCGGCGATTACCGGATGATCATCTACTCGCTGCTGCTCATCGTGCTGATGCTGACCCGGCCGCAAGGGCTGTTCATCTGGCCGCTGTGGAAGAAGAAGTCCACCTGACCACCGATGCCGCCGCTCCTCCAACTCGACCGCGTGACCATCCGTTTCGGCGGCCTGACGGCGGTCTCGGAGGTGTCGGCCACCATCGATGAGCGCGAGCTGGTCGGGCTCATCGGCCCGAACGGCGCGGGCAAGACGACCTTGTTCAACATGGTCACCGGCGTCTACCAGCCGACCGAGGGACGCATCGCGTTCGACGGCCGGCCGACCGCGGGGCTGAAGCCCTTCGACCTGACCGCCCGCGGGATCGCCCGGACGTTCCAGAACATCCGCCTGTTCCCCAGCCTCACCGTCTTCGACAACGTCCGCGTCGCCTTCCATCTGCACCTCCGGCACGACGCCACGCACTCGCTGACGCGCGGCCGGAAGTTCCAGACCGAGGAGACCGAGCTGCGGGAGCGCACCCGCGACCTGCTCGGCATCTTCGGCCTGGAGCGCGTGCAGGACGAGCCGGCGAAGAGCCTCCCCTACGGCGACCAACGACGGCTCGAGATCGTCCGCGCCCTGGCGACGCGGCCGAAGCTGCTGCTCCTCGACGAACCCGCCGCCGGCATGAACCCGGCCGAGAAGGTCGAGCTGATGAAGCTCATCCAGTTCATCCAGGAGAAGTTCAAGCTGGCGATCCTCCTCGTGGAGCACGACATGAAGGTCGTCATGGGGATCTGCCAGCGGATCCACGTGCTCGAATACGGCCGCAAGATCGCCGAAGGCACGCCGGCCGGGATCCGCGCGGACCCGGCGGTCATCGCGGCCTATCTCGGGCAAGAACACGGGTGATAAGGCAAAAGGCAAAAGTGAAGGACGTCGCACAACCTTCGCCGCCGCCGCATGACATCCGGCAGCGAACTTTTCTCTTCGCGGTCCGAGTGGTGAAAGCCTGTCGGCGGCTCGAGAAAGCGGGCGCGAGCCGCGACCTGGTCCGGCAGCTGATGAGGTCGGCCACCAGTGTCGGTGCGAATGCTGAAGAAGCACAGGCAGGGCAAAGCCGGGCTGACTTCATCAGCAAGAACGCGATCTGCCTCAAGGAGGCCCGCGAAAGCCATTATTGGCTTCGGCTCCTGCAAGCCGCCGAAGTCAGCGACGACCGCGAGTTGCCTGCCTTAGAACAGGAGTCGTTGGAGTTGGCGCGTATCTTCGGCTCGATCATCACCTCGGCCAAAAGGAACTCCGTTCGCTGAAATCCTTTTGCCTTTAGCCTTTTTCCTTTTTCCTTCCCCCACCTGTGCTGGAGATCCGAAATCTGACGGTGAACTACGGCGCCATCACCGCGCTGCACGACGTGTCGTTGCGCGTGGAGGCGGGATCCATCGTCACGCTC
>Ga0209443_1001634_pt1 | contig 13848 bp, 15 predicted proteins | sample LauGreBMM110DCMD_2_FD_187571 | JGI IMG/M metagenome (GOLD analysis project Ga0209443, IMG submission 187571) | Freshwater lake microbial communities from Lake Michigan, USA - Su13.BD.MM110.DCMD (SPAdes) (version 2) | ecosystem: Environmental > Aquatic > Freshwater > Lake | place: Lake Michigan... | reverse complement strand
AAAGTGCAGCAAGTACTTTCATTAGACACGCACCGGAGCAGTCGTTACTTTAGGAACTCCGGCGCGCTTGGCTCGCGCAATTGCACTTGGCAATGCTGCGATTAGCGCATCGACATCTGCTTGCGTGGAATTCCAACCCAAGCTAAAACGCAATGTGCTTCGGGCTTGATCCTCATCGGCGCCCATTGCCAACATGACATGTGATGGCTGCGGTACGCCAGCATTACATGCGGAACCAACAGAGCATTCGACGCCCTGGGCATCAAGGAGCATAAGTAACGAATCGCCAAGGCACCCTGGGAAAACGAAATGTGCATTATTGACCAGGCGATTAGTTATCGCGCCACTGTAAGTAGCATCTGGCGCAATTTCTTTGACTCGCTTGACTAAATCATCGCGCAGAGCAGCTACTCGAGAAACCGTTTCAGCTTTTCGAGCTGTTGTAATTTCTAAGGCAGTTGCAAATCCCACAATCGCCGGGGTGTCTAATGTGCCAGAGCGAACATCGCGTTCTTGGCCACCGCCATGAATCAACGGTGTGACATGGCAATCACGACTAATAATTAATGCGCCAATTCCATGTGGGCCGCCCACTTTGTGCGCCGAAACACTCATTGCGCAAACACCAAGTTTTGAAAAATCTAAATCAAGCCAGGCTGGAGCTTGAACTGCGTCAGTGTGAAATCTGATTCCAAATTCTCGAGTAACTTCAGTTAATGCTGCGATGTCACTAATCGTTCCAACTTCGTTGTTTGCCAGAATCACACTAACTAAAGCAACGTTCGTTGGATCCGGGCCCAGTGCTTCACGAAGCGCTGCTACCGTGATTTCGCCGCTGGCATCAGATTTAATCCAAGTAACTTCAAAACCTTCCGATTCACCGAGCCAGCGAACCGGGTCAAGCACTGCGTGATGTTCGGTACTGCCTGCAACAATGCGGTTTCGACGCGGATCTTTAGTGCGCTGATCCCAGGCAATTCCCTTAATTGCAATGTTGTTGGCTTCAGTGCCGCCAGCCGTGAAAACAACTTCGGCCGAACCGCAACCCAATGCGCTTGCCACGCGCTCGCGGGATTCCTCAACTTGGCGTCTGGCTTTACGCCCTGAGGCATGCAGGGAGGACGGATTGCCAGGTTTACCCAGCAACTCGGTCATGGCCGCAACGGCCTCCGGAAGCATTGGGGTCGTTGCAGCGTTATCTAAATACGCCACATTCTTATTCTAGTTGAGTTAAACCAATAACGAGTTTTCGCAATATCGCGGAAACTCGTTATTTCTAGGGTCTTTATGGCTTTAGATAGTTACTTACGAGCAGTTACCAGCGCAGTTAATTCTGGCACCACTGAATGTAGGTCGCCGATCACGCCAAAGTCAGCTAAGTCAAAGATCGGCGCATCGCCATCCTTGTTTACAACAACCACTGTTTTGGAAGTTTGCATTCCAGCGCGGTGCTGAATAGCGCCGGAAATTCCACTTGCTAAGTAGAGCTGTGGTGAAACGGTCTTTCCAGTCTGACCAACTTGGAACTGGTGCGGGTACCAACCTGCATCCGTTGCTGCGCGGGATGCGCCAACTGCTGCGCCAAGGGCGTCTGCAAGTGGCTCAATAATTTTGGTAAATCCTTCGTCGCTTCCCACGCCGCGTCCTCCAGAAACTACGATCGCAGCTTCGGAAAGATCTGGGCGCCCACTCTTAGCAACCGAAACTCGGTTAACAACTTTTGTCGCACTCGCGCTGGCACTTATTTCAGCGGCAATATCAACTCGAGTTGCGGTGCCTCCTGATTGCACTGGCGCAATAGAGTTTGTGCGAACTGTAATGATTGGAGTGCCCTTGGAAACCTTGGAGTGCACGATAGTTGCGCCACCAAAAACATTCTGAGTTGCAACGACATCAGCTGAGACTGCAACAGCGTCAGTAATAACACCCGAGTCCACAGCGATTGCCAAGCGGCCAGCGATCTCTTTGCCATCAGCTGAGGAAGGAATTAATACTGCTGCCGGAGACTTCTCTGCAACAAGCTTTGTAAGCACCTCAACTTTTGGAATTACTACGTGATCTAGCATCGCTTGGCCATCAACAACATAGACAATTTTTGCGCCGTGCTCACCTAAGGTGGCGATCGCGTTATCAGCGCCTGGACCAATGAAGACCGCACTTGGTTCGCCAATGCCGGCTGCCATTGCTAGTAGTTCAAGCGATACTTTTTTGATGGCACCTTCGGTGTGATCAATTAGAACTAATACTTCAGTCATGGCTTCTCCTAGATGAATTTCTGAGTGACGAGGAATTCTTCAATTTTTTCGGCGCCATGACCATCATCTGTGATGATTGTGCCTTTAGCTTTTGCGGCCCGCTCTGCGAAATCATTCACTTGACTCCAAGCATTTGCTAGTCCCACTGTGCTGGCATCCAATCCGATATCAGCAAGTGTCAGTGTTTCCATGGGAGCTTTCTTAGCAGCCATAATGTTTTTGAACGATGGGTAGCGCGGTTCATTAGTTTTTTCAACAACTGAAACAACTGCTGGTAGTGAGGACTCAACTTCGTCGTAACCGTAATCGGTCACGCGATGAATTGTTAAGTTCGATCCACTAATTTCGACTTTGTTTGCAAATGTCATTTGCGGCAGTCCTAGACGCGCCGCAACCATCGCTGGGACAACACTCATACGAGCATCCGTTGATTCTGACCCGAAAATAATCAAGTCAAAGCCGCGACCTTCAATTGCCTTGGCAAGCACAAGTGATGTTGCAAGTGCATCAGAACCGTGAAGTGCTGGGTCACTGATATGAATTCCAGCATGGGCGCCCATGGAAATTGCTTTGCGAACACTATCTGCTGCCTCATCAGGTCCCATTGACAAAATGGTGACTTCGCCTTCGCCCGCTTCAACAATTCGAAGGGCCTCTTCTACGGCGTACTCATCTAACTCATTTACGACGCGATCAGCGCTCGCGCGATCCAAAGTGCTATCTCCAGCATTGAGTTTCTTTTCTGCCCAGCTGTCTGGAACTTGCTTTACGCAAACACAAATTTTCACGTGCACTCCTTAGTTACTTAGGAAAGAGCCTGACATCAGCCACCATTTCGCACAATCAGATTCGTTGTGAGATTGGATACAATCCGTGATGCCAGCCTAATCCCTATTTGAATTAACGCTCAGCGGGGGGATCGAATCTGGCTAAAAGCACGGGAATTAAGAGAAGTCTGCTTTGCCTGGGCCATTTTCGACGAAGGACTTCATACCAACTTTTTGATCATTAGTGTCGAATTGGCCAGCAAACAACTCTTGCTCCATGACAAGACCGTTGGCCAGCAGTTGCTCGCCGCCCTTATCGATGGCTCGTTTAGCTGCCTTGATTGCAGTTACCGGTCCAGAGGCAAATAGATTTGCCCGTTCCATTGCTCGCTTCAGGACATCACTTGAGTCAACGACTTCATTCACCAAGCCCAGTGTTAAAGCTTCATCCGCATTAACGCGTCGGCCAGTGAAAATTAAATCTTTAGCTCGCGATGGGCCAATCAAGCGCGCTAGACGTTGGGTGCCGCCACCGCCAGGGATAATTCCCAGCAAAATTTCAGGCTGACCCATTACGGAATTGGAGGCAGCAATTCGAAAATCACAACTCAGTGCCAGCTCAAGACCGCCACCGAGTGCGTAACCAGTGATCGCTGCGATTGTTGGAACTGGAATATCGCCCACTGCATTGAAGCAAGCTTGTAACCCAGGGGTTTCGCGATGTGCGATTTGACCATCCCAATCAATCATTTCCTTGATGTCAGCGCCGGCGGCAAAAGTGCGCTCGCCACCATAAATAACAACTGCCCGAACATCGTCACTACTGGACACTTCAAGTGCAACTGCTTTGATTTCTTCTTGCATCGCGCGGTTTAGTACGTTCATTTTTGGACGATCTAAGTAAATAACAGCAATGCGCTCTTGGCGTTCAACGCGGATAAATTCATACACGTCTCTAGACTATCCAACGCCGTGCCTGGCGCAAAACAATTCTTTAATTCAATTAAAAAAGTGCGTTAGTTAGTGCGCTTCTACCTTTAATAACTGCTGGGTCCGCTGGTCCTGCTATGTCGAATAGCTCGAGGGTTCGCTCCCGAGTTCGATCGCGATCGGATCCTGCGCAATTCTTTATGTGTTCGATTAGTAATGCAAAGGCATCCGCAAATTCGCCCATCAAGAAAGTCGCATCTGCAGCTTGCAACACAGATTCAGTTTCTAAAGTTAAGGCATTAATGTCAGCGGCTAAGTCGCGACCATCAGTGCGCTTTAGCAATTTCACATTTAGTAAACCAATTTTTGCGATTGGGTCCGCTGGGGTGGCCGACAAAATTTCTTGGTAGGCAACTACCGCAGCGTCCCAATCACCAGCTTCCAGCGCAGATTCAGCAGCATCAAATCTTGGATCACTTGGAACTTCATTAGCTAAACCTTCAACTTGCGCTCCATCGCCTAAATTCGCGCCGAGGCCAGCTTTCGCCGCTTCGGCAAGAACAGCCTCAATAACTTGGCGGGCTTGCGACTCTGGCACTACGCCTTGGAACATTGGGGCCACTTGCCCACCCATTACAACAAACACAGCTGGAATGGATTGCACTTGAAAAGCTGCGGATATTTGTGGCTGTGCATCCACGTCAACTTTTGCCAAAATCCAACGGCCATCATATTCAAGAGCAAGTTTTTCTAAAATTGGCGAAAGCTTTTTACACGGTTCACACCAAGTTGCCCACAAATCAACAACAACTGGAACAGTCATTGACTTTGCAATTACATCTTGTTCGAAACTTGCGGTAGTAACATCAATAATTAACATTTCTGCGTCCGGATTCGCAGCTCGATCTGCTGCGGCTTGGACTGCTTTTGCTTGGGCTTCCCGCGCAGCAGCAACAGCGCCTAAATCAACGGCGCCTTGCAAATTCATATTTGATGGGGTCACGACTCTATTGTGCCCTAGGAATTCTCGGTGCTAGGCACAATTTCTTGCAGTAGAAAAGTCACGGCAGCCGCAGTTGTCATAGTGCCCTGCGCAACTTGAATACTTAATTGCTCCAAGCGTTGTTGATTTAAATCTAGACTCTCAGAAATCGAAGTTAATACGGCGCGACGTAAATTTAGATTGGCGCGAGTTATGGCGCGAGCCGCTCGATCGCCTGATTCAGTTGCCCATTTTTGATGAGCCGTAATTGCAGTTACAAGTTCAGGTAATCCCTGTCCCGTTGTGGCTGTTGTGGTCATTATCGCTGGAGTCCAGGAACTCACCGAGCTAGAGCCCAGGCCAATCATGGAGCGTAACTCCCGCACAACGCCTTCGGCGCCATCACGATCTGCTTTATTAACCACATAGATGTCGGCGATTTCAAGAATTCCAGCTTTCGCTGCTTGCACTCCATCGCCGGCGCCTGGAGCCAAAACCAGAACTACCGTGTCAACTGCATTAACAACGTCAACTTCAGATTGCCCAACGCCAACAGTTTCCACAATCACCACATCGAACCCAACACCGTCCAAAATTCTCGAAGCTGCTTGCGTTGCACTCGATAGTCCACCAAGTTGTCCGCGAGATGACATGGAGCGGATAAATACGCCTTCATCTAGCGCGTGATCTTGCATTCGAATCCGATCGCCAAGTAATGCTCCGCCAGTTACTGGTGAGGATGGGTCAACAGCTAATACGGCTACGCGCAAATTTTGTTTTCGGTACTCGCTAATTAATGCACCTGTCGTAGTCGACTTTCCTACTCCAGGTGGACCAGTGATGCCTATGATTTGGGCGTTGCCGGCATCGGGTAACCCAGCTAAGAGTTGTGTGACTTCAGCAGTTTCATCTTCGATAACGCTTAACGCTTTGCCAAGTGCGCGAACATCACCTGCTATCGCGCTTTCGATTAATTCATGCATAAAGATCTGGCTTAAGGAACTCGGATGATAAGGGCGTCGCCTTGCCCGCCGCCGCCACATAGCGCCGCTGCGCCGGTGCCGCCGCCACGACGTTTCAATTCGTTTGCTAAGTGCAGCACAATGCGGGCACCTGACATTCCAATTGGATGACCGAGCGCAATTGCGCCACCATTTACATTTACTTTTGAGTCATCTATTCCAAGTTGGTCCATGCTCACCAGGGCCACAGATGCAAAAGCTTCATTCATCTCATACAGATCCAATTTGGCAGGATCAAGTCCCACTTTTTCGGCAGCTTTTTTAATCGCCCGCGCAGGTTGGGCAACAAGGGATGCATCTGGACCTGCAACCATTGCCTGAGAAAGTATTTCTGCTAGCACCGTTACTCCGAGCTCAGCAGCTTTTTTCTCGCTCATCACAATTACAACTGCAGCGCCATCACTGATCTGTGAAGCAGAACCCGCAGTGATAGTTCCGTTTGGATCAAATGCCGGACGCAGTTTTCCAAGTGTTTCAACTGTGGTCTCTGCCCGAATTCCTTCGTCCGTGGCAAACATGATGGAATCACCTTTGCGGGTAGGAATAGCTACTGGCACAATTTCATCAGCAAAAATTCCTGCTGCCTGCGCAGCGGCAGCACGTTGATGCGATTTTGCTGAGAATTCATCTTGGCGTTCACGAGAAACTTTTGCTTTTGCGGTGTAACTATCGGTAGCTTCGCCCATACCTAAATTGTCGATTGCGCAAAACAAGCCATCAAAGGCCATGGTGTCTTTCATTACCCAATCGCCGTACTTCATGCCTTCGCGACTGCCAACTAAAACATGTGGTGCATTCGTCATACTTTCCATGCCGCCAGCAACAACTACATCAGCTTCACCAGATCGAATCAGGAGATCAGCCATCGCAATGGCATTAAGTCCAGAAAGGCAAACTTTGTTGATGCTAATTGCTGGAACATCTAATGCGATGCCAGCTTTAATTGCTGCCTGGCGCGCTGGCATTTGACCGGCTCCAGCTTGCAGCACATGTCCTAAAATCACATAATCAACTTCGGATGCTGCCACGCCTGATTTTTCTAATGCGCCGCGAATCGCAGTGGCACCTAGTTCGACTGCGGAAACATCTTTAAGTGATCCCAGCAATCGACCGATTCCGGTGCGAGCTCCACCAACTATGACGGACATGTCTGGCCTTTCAGATTGAATAATGACAGGAAAATGGACTTAAATCGCAAAATTCCCTTACTGCCACTTTAGCGATATTCTGATGGGAGTAAGAATCCACCCAAGGATCGCGAGGAAATTCATGGCCGCATTAAGCCAGGCTTTGGGCGGAACGCTGTTGGGTATCGACCACGTCGGGCTGGCAGTACCTGACTTAAATGCAGCAATTGATCGTTGGTCCAAAACTTTTGGCTTAGTCGTTTCGCATCGCGAAATTAATGAATCACAGCGAATTGAAGAAGCCATGTTGGATTTAGCTGATGGTTCTCGTATTCAACTTTTGGCTCCATTGGATTCGCAGTCCACTATTGCTAAGTTTTTGGAAAAAAATGGCGAGGGAATCCAACAACTTGCTTTTCGAGTTACAAACATCGATGACGCCATGGCTGCAGTAACAGCTGCTGGGATGCGATTGATTTACCCTGAATCACGAATTGGCACTGCCGGGTCAGCGATTAATTTTGTTCATCCAAAAGATACTGGCGGCGTACTTGTTGAACTAGTGCAACTTAAAGAAGATAACTAAGTTTTATCACTTGGTGAAACCCCACCAGTTAAATCATTCCAGCGATCCATCCGGCCGTCCCAAGTCCAACTAAGTTCTGGCAGTTGCGGACAGATGCGCTTAAGCGCTTGGTTCCAAGCAATGCGAACAAACTTTTCGCCAACCCATAAGTGCCTGCATTCTGGCACGGCAACAACTTCACACTGTGGCACGACAGCAAATCTGTCTGATGCCTCTGGTGGCTTTAAATAATCATCAAGTTCTGGAACTAAAGCAGTAAGCGGGCGGCCTGAATCTGCCCAAGTTTGTAAGTGTTCTGCTTTGCTCCACATTAATGGCGGACTAAATAACACAGCGCCTTGCACGGGATCAACATTTCCATGCATCAAAGTAACGTCAGTGCCAAATGACCAGCCAACAAGCCAGATGTTTTCAAGTGAGCGTGATTTTGCAAATTCCAAAGCGGCGGCTAAGTCCAGTCCTTCGGCGTTGCCTTTATCGTATTCACCTTCACTTCTTCCGGCAGCGCTGCAAGTTCCACGGGTGTTCCAGCGCAAAATTGCAACATCAGCCAATGCCGGCAGGCGCCAGGCTGCTTTTTTAAACAAATGACTATCCATCATTCCGCCACCTGTTGGATTTGGATGAAGTAATAGCAGAGTTGCTTTTGGGCGAGCGCTAATTGGTAACGCCAACTCCCCTACCAATTTCAAACCATCTGAAGTGGTCAGTTCGATTGCTTCTCGATTTGCCGGAAGCACACTGTTTGAAACTAACTCAGTCACTAGAACCTGCTCGGAGTTCGGCGCTTCCAGCACGCGGTATGCCAGTGTCGACGATCATCGGCAGAGTAATCCACATTCCAAGCAACAATGTGTGGAGTTCCTGGTTGAATTTCGCCTTGGCAGCCAGGACAGCGATAAACCTTGACTGATGTTTCTCCCGTTAAGGATGTGACTTTCCATTCCCCGTCAGAATGATTTTCAGTGCGCGCAAAACTTCCCAGCTTGAGCTCAGTTGGCTCTTCACTTGGTTCTCTGCGATTGCGGCGTCCCATTTGTTTTGTCTCAGTTCTAACTAGTTTTTAATTACAGTGCTAAAGGTTGGTAGGCATCGACACCAGTGCGCGCAGCAAGTTCAGATTGCGCACCTCGAACCTTTGCCAGCTCCAAACGTGATATCACTTCAAAGGGTCCCTCTGGCAACCCGCAACCGAGTTTCATGCCCGAATCAATATCTGCCTTAGTTGCATAGCCTGTGGCTTCCATGGCAATGCAATCTCCTAAGTACGCAATCAATAAGTCATTGTGTACCTGTTTCTTGATTTCATCCTGCGCATCTGTTGGCACTTGGTGTGCATCGGCATAATCGTAAAAACCAGAGCCTGACTTACGTCCCGTGTTGCCCGCGTTCACTAGTTGAACCATGCCCGTTGCCGGCTGATCAATTTCAAGTCCAGTGTCTGCATAGATCGTCTTAAGAATTTCCACACAAGTATCGATACCAATTAAGTCCAGTAATTCACACGGTCCCATCGGATAGTTTGATAACTCCCGCATCGCAGAATCAAGTTGTTCCCGGGAAGCTTGACCGGAATCCAGAATTTGTACTGCATGATTTAAATAGCGAAGCAGTAATTTATTGACAATGAAACCTGGCTGATCAGAAATTTGTGCCAAGTGCTTACCCAGTGAGTTTCCTAATTCAACGATTTGGGCAACAGTTTTTGGATCAGACTGCGAAGTGGAAATTACTTCGACAAATTTTTGAACTGGCGCTGGATTGAAAAAGTGCATTCCAATTACTTGAGCTGGACGCTTTGTTGCGTGGGCTATTTCAGTAACTGAAAGGCTTGAGGTATTCGTTGCCAAAATTCCTGCCGGCTTAACTACTGAATCGAGTTGGGAAAAAATTTCAGTTTTTAGTGACAAAATTTCTGGCGCTGCTTCAATTACCAGGTCACAATTAGTAAGTAACTTGAACTCACTTCCAAAAATTACGCGAGCAGTGATTGCATCGCTTTCTTCTTGCGATAACTTGCCCTTTGACACTGCCCGACTAAGTGACTTTGCAAGATTTGCTTGACCAGCTTCAACAGCCGGAATTGATTCCGCTACTCCCGTTACTTCGTAGCCAGCGCGAGCGAATACTTCAACAATTCCAGCGCCCATAATTCCTAGGCCAACAACACCTATTTTTGAAAAACTCATGTGGCTATTCTCGCAGATTGCCTTGGCGAGTAACGAATTAGCGGTTACTGACCTAGCGCTGATGTGCTGATTACGGCAGAATCAGAGCGTGCAGGCATGGAATTCATTTTCATATTTCTTTGGACCGATTGTTGCTTTTACTGGCATCGGCTTAATGGTTTTAGTGCTGCGTTGGGGCTTTGCTCATGGTGGCTCGCTCGTGGAACGTCCTGCCAAGCCTGGAAATCCCGATGAATACGGAATGCTAGTGCCAATTGCCACACCGAATAATTACATTGAGGGAGAAATTCTGCGCCAGAGTTTAGTTAATTCTGGGATTAGAGCCAGCTTGGCGCAAACAAATGATGGGCCAAGAATTATGGTCTGGCCTAAAGATGAAGTCCAAGCAAAAAATATTCTGAAACAAGGAAAGTAACAATCTGCTTTCATCTCTTTTAATTAAGGGCTAGTTTCCCGAACCAAAGTTGCGCCTAATTCCACTAACTCCTTTTCAAAATTCACGTAACCACGATCAATATGTTCCACCGCGTGCACCGTCGTTTCGCCATCTGCGACTAAGCCAGCCAAAACTAACCCAGCACCTGCCCGAATGTCAGTTGCTTCTACTGGGGCGCCGGAAAGTTTGGACCTGCCGCGAATTAGCGCATGATGGCCATCTGTTCGAACTTCAGCGCCCAGGCGAGTTAGTTCTTGGACAAAGCGAAATCTTGCTTCAAATAAGTTTTCCGTGACCATGGCAGATCCCTCAGCAATGGAATTTAGCGCAATGAATTGCGGCTGTAAATCTGTCGGGAAGCCTGGATACGGCAAGGTGACAATGTCTACCGCTGTTGGTCGGCGATCCATCTGCACCCGAAAGCTATTTTCAAATACTTCAACTGTCGCCCCAGCTGTTACTAGTTTTTCTAACACAATTGAAAGGTGGCTTGGATTTACATTATTAACTGTTATGTCACCCTGGGTGATTGCTGCAGCAACTGCCCAGGTTCCAGCAACAATTCGATCTGAAACCGTTGTGTATTCGACAGCATGTAATGAATCAACGCCAGTTACTGTGAGTAGCGATCCACCGATTCCAGATATCTGAGCTCCCATGGCAACTAACATGTTGCAAATATCTACAATCTCCGGTTCCCGCGCAGCATTATCAATCACAGTGACTCCGTTTGCGGTAACTCCAGCCATTAAAAGTGTTTCTGTTGCTCCAACGCTTGGGAAATCTAAATAGAGCGCAGTTCCGACTAAACCGCCAGTTGGTGCGTGCACAACTAAATAACCATGTTCATTTGTCACAACTGCGCCCATGCGTTCAAGTCCAGCAGTGTGCATATCTAAACCACGCGAACCAATCGCATCGCCACCAGGAAGTGCAACATCTGCTTCGCCAGTTCGCGCAACTAAGGGACCAAGTACCGCAATTGATGCCCGCATGCGCCGGACTAAGTCATAGTCAGCTCGATGCTCAATAGTTTGTGGCACTTCAATGCTGACAGCTTGTTTTGCTGGATCGTATTCAACTGCGCAGCCAAGACGGCGAAGTAACTCGGCCATGATCGTTACATCCAAAATATTGGGCACCGCATGGATAACGGTTTTTCCTGGCGCAAGTAAAGCTGCTGCCATTAATTTCAAGCTGCTATTTTTAGCACCAGTGATTTGTACCTGGCCAACAAGCCGGGCACCTCCCTGAATTCGAAAAACTTCCATGTTAAAGCAGAATAACGTGCTTTTCGCTTAATCAATTTAGTTGGGCTAAAAGGCAGATAAACCAAAGGCGCCGTAGGCTAAGGACATGGTTAATTTAACGAGAATTTACACCCGCACTGGCGATGATGGCACCACGAGTCTTGGTGACATGAGTAGAACTGGCAAGAACGATCCGCGCTTGAAGGCTTACGCCGACGTTGACGAAGCAAACAGTTCAATCGGCCTGGCCATTGCCGCTGGAAATTTGCGACCAGACATCGTTGACTTGCTGACCAAAATTCAAAATGAACTTTTCGATGTTGGCGCTGATCTTTGCACGCCAGTAATTGATAATCCAGAACACGAACCACTTCGAGTCACAGCTGACTACATTGAACGCCTAGAAAAAGCTTGTGACACCTTTAACGAGGAAGTGGAACCGTTGCGCTCCTTTATTTTGCCTGGCGGCTCAGTTGGCGCAGCACACCTGCATATTGCGCGAACTGTAGCTCGTCGCGCTGAACGCAGTACTTGGGCGGCCATTGATATGTATCACGGTGGCATGAATGCCTTGGCAGCTACTTACTTAAATCGCCTTTCGGATTTGTTATTCATTCTTTCTCGCGTTGCGAACAAAGAAGTTGGCGATGTCTTGTGGCAACCAGGAAGCACTCGATAATTTTTTAGTTAACCGAGAGCTTTCGCTAATGTCGCAAGCCTTGACATTAACTTTGCATGAAAATCATCACCATCAATGGTCCAAGCAACAAAACCATTAGATTGGACGCCGTTTCGTAATCGAGTATCCGTTACTGTCATCCCAGTTGTAAGTTCGCCATTGCACTCCACATCAATGTGAGCAGGTTCAAGCACCATCAAGTTTGGCCAGATTGCTTCTGCCATTGCTAGCGCATCATGTTGATGGGTCATACGTTCACCATAAAATGTTTCATAAGTGTTTGTATATGAAGTCAAAATGTGATCAAAGACTTTGCCAAACTTGCTGCCGTCCTTGAGCCAATTCCAAAGCGGTTCATAAGTTTTAACTGAGTGTGTTACATCAAGTCCCACCATGACTGTGATTAGTCCGCTTGCGAACACGCGCTTAGCGGCTTCTGGATCATGCCAAATATTAAATTCAGCAACTGGGGTTACGTTGCCAGTTCGCGCAGCGCCACCCATTACGACGAATCGATCAACCATGGGAATTACATCCGGATGTTGATCAACGAGATACGCGATGTTAGTTAGCGGGCCAATGGCGACAAGGGTTACTGGATCTGGGGAATTACGAATTTTGTCAGCTAGGAACGCTGGCGCATCGGTGGAAACAACCTTGGTTGTTGGGGCTGGCAAATCAACCCCGCCTAAGCCATCATGGCCATGAACTGGTTCATAGCCAGTTTCTGTTTTTGCTCGTCGATACGGCTCGTCAAATCCCGAAGCAACTGGAATATCTGTTCGCCCGAAAAACTCAAGTAACCGCAGCGCGTTATTTGTAGTTGCTGCTAATCCAGAATTTCCACCAACCGTAGAAATTCCAATCACATTAACTTCTGGCGAACCAAGAGCCAACGCAATTGCAACTGCATCGTCAATGCCAGGGTCCGTATCAATTAGTAATGCGCGAGTCATTTGTTACCTTTCAAGTTTTCTAAACATAAGTCTGGAGGAAAGCATCAACTTGGGCTGCGGTGGGCATACCTGATTGGGCTCCAAGTTTTAACGTGGATAACGCAGAGGCTGCGCATGCCCGATGCAAGGAAGTTGAAATGTCGCCGCCATCAGCAAATGCGACTATGAATGCACCAACAAAAGTATCGCCAGCGCCCACAGTATCTTTTGCTTCAACTTTTGGTGGAGTGCACTTGGCAACTATTTCGCCATCTTGGTATGCGATTACTTCGTTTGCGCCCGCAGTGACTATAACTAAGCCACGCTCTGGCCTGCCAAGTTGAGCAAATTCAATTTCATTTACAATCAAGACGTCAATTAACTGCGCTAATTCATTTGACATCTCGCGAACTGGCGCCGCATTTACGCAAAAAATTCCGGTTGACGCTTTACCTGCTTGAATTAACACTTTTTCTGGAATTTCAAATTGCACAATAACGGCTTGCGCCAAAGCAACCGCAGCTGGATCAAAGGCAACATGTTGATTTGCGCCATCAGTTACTACTATTTGGTTTTCCCCAGAATGCTCGACCATAACTAATGCAGTGCTGGTTGCACTAGTTACCTTTGCAATTGCAGAAACGTCCACATTGCTTTCTTGCAAGGCAGCCAAACACAGTTCTCCCGGCG